>Ga0208957_1000572_pt1 | contig 27716 bp, 40 predicted proteins | sample RifOxyA1_FD_184029 | JGI IMG/M metagenome (GOLD analysis project Ga0208957, IMG submission 184029) | Groundwater microbial communities from Rifle, Colorado - Rifle Oxygen_injection A1 (SPAdes) | ecosystem: Environmental > Aquatic > Deep subsurface > Groundwater | place: Rifle, Colorado, United... | reverse complement strand
AATATCAATTGTTTTTCCGGCAGGTGGTACGAAGTTGGTCGGGGATGATACTACGCAAAAATTAACAAATAAAGCTATTGTTGATAATTATACAACTGATACAGATGGAGCTACAATCACATTCAGCATGGCAACGAGTAATGTTCATTATGTTCAGTTAGGAGGCGACAGGACTTTGGCTACATCGAATTTATCAACCGGGCAAAGATTTACACTGATATTGCAACAGGATGTAACGGGAAGCCGCCTTGTTACATGGTTCGCACCGATAGAATGGGCTGGTGCCACAGCTCCGACATTAACCATAACTGCTTTCAGAAAGGATATATTTGAATTTTTATGGGATGGAGTAACTTATGTTGAATTAAAAAGAAATATGGACGTGGGATGATGAAAAAAAAATGAGTTTTAAGTGTTAAATGTTGAGTGTTAAATGTTAAAATTGATTATGAATTATTGAAGATATGACAATAGAATTAGGTGCAATATTATTATTTGGGATAACTGTAATCAGTCTTATGATCGGTTGGATTTGGAGAATAATTAATAAAAAAAATAATATTATTGCAGGATTGAAAAAAGAAAAAAATGAAAATATAAATGAATTTGAGAAGGAATTTCAAAATCATGTGAAAGAGAGTGGCATCATTAAAAATGAGAATTTTACTATTATGGAGAAAAAAGTGGCAGTTTTAGAAGAAAAAGTAGGCAATATCGGGGAAAATCTCGATGAATTTAAAAAAGAAACAAAACATAATTTTGAAGCAATTTTCTTTAAAATTGATAAAATTTTTGAAAATCAAAATTCAATGTCTAAAGATGTAGTTGCATTGACAGAAGCTGTAAAATCTTTGCGGAATGGAAAATGAAAAATTGCATATTATTTAGAACTTATTCTTTCACAGGGCAGGCGAGGCTTAATTATTCGCAATATGTCCCCAGTGCAAAGGATTTGTTTATTCTTTATGATTGCACGGATAAAGAACGGTTGAGCTTAGATAATGCTTTTAATTTTGATATAAATGATTATCTGAATTTGCCATATCTGAAGGCAACACCCGAAATTATAAATATGATTCCCAAGCCTCCGCAAACTTCGCAAATTATTTATTGCAATCCTGAATATGCAGTATTGATGTTTTATAAATTAAAACCGGATTATGATTATTATTACAGCTTTGAATGGGATGTTTGGAAAGGCAATCGTTCTAATGAATTTTTCGAGGAAATGGATGCAAGAAATGACGATTTACTCGGAACTTATCTACAAAATTTAGGTCCCGAATGGTACTGGAATACATTTAATTTCCCTATTTCCAATAACAAAAAGCGTGCCATGTTTGGTGCAATTCACCGTTATTCTAATAAATGCTTGGAAATGCTCGACAAAGAATATTCCGAAGGAAAATATGCCTGGTATGAAACGGCAGTTGCGAGTTTGGCTTGCCTGAATGATTTTAAAATAAACGATATAAATATTCCCGGTGGAAAGCGTTGGTACAGTCCTGAAACAATGAGGGATGCATCGGATTATGAATTTTGGGCAAATTTACAGGAAAATGAGCAATTTAATTATATGTTTTATCATCCGGTAAGGGTGGATTTTAGAAATGTTGAGTGTTAAATGTTAAGTGTTGAGTTTTTAAATTAATTATGAATTGTGAATTGTTAATTATGAATTGTTGGTCATGAATTATATCGAGGCATCAAAGCAATATCGCTGCAACTGGAAAAATGAGAAATCCCAGTTGGATTTGAAGCAAAACCGCTTGGTTAGTGCCGAAGGGAAATATTTGCTTATCGCACCTGCCGCTGATGCCTGGAAACGAATGAAAAAAGCTGCCTCGAATGCCGGAATCAATATGTGGCTTACGAGTGCTTATAGAAGTCCCGATTATCAGGCCGAAAAAATATTAGAAAGGATGGCATCAGGCAAAAGTTCACCGGATGTATGTGTTTATAAGGGAAAAAATTTAAAAACTGATAGAAGTTTGATGGCTTGTCCCGGTTCTTCAAACCATGGCTGGGGACGTACAATTGATATTCAGCCACTTTTTAGTAATTGCAACTCAAAAGCATTTGACTGGCTTAAAATCAATGCTATAAATTTCGGTTTTGTGAATTATACGAATGAGTGCTGGCACTGGGAATATGAAGGTGAACCGGCTTGTTGCGGATGTAATAATAATCCTGCAATCGGATTCGGATTAAATTCAATAAATGAATTTTTTACGTCAAAAATCCCTGAATCCGTGCTGTTTTTATTGATGGGGGGAATTGTTGGTGTTTCTTCCGTATTTGTTTATAAAAAATACATAAGATAAGTGTTGAGTGTTAAGTGTTGAGTTTTAAATTAAATTATTGAAAATTTATTGAAAATTAATTGTTAATTATTAATTGTTAATTATTAAAAGTGGTTATGGACAAGAAAGAAAAAAAGACAATGGTTATCGGCTTGAGTGCAATAGGATTGTCCGTTATTTTAGGCTTGTATCTGAGAAAAAAGCAAAAAGAAGCTGAAATACAGGGGATTCAGGGATATAAGGCAACGGGTAAGGAGTGGAGTCAGGGGAAATATCGTTCAGGAAGTCCCGTTGGTCCTTTGGAAGCCGCATGGGATTGGTTCGGAAATGTATTTAACACATGGAAAAGATAAAATCTATTGGAGAAATAACATGGATTTACTTTGGAATTTAATAGCAACAACATTGAATCAATGGAAAGAGAATGGCACATTTGCTAAAATTAGAAAATATCTTAAAATACGATATTTATTAGGATTTATTATTGTAGCCGGAGTTATTTTTGTAGTGATTTATAGTTTGAAAATATTAATTTATGTTATAGGAAAAATGTTTTTTTAATAAATTTTTAATTGTTATTTTTTAATTATTTAATCAGGTGTTTTATGAAAATATTATCATTATTAATTGGTGTGGCTGTTGGAGCAGGTGCAGGAATGTATTATCAAAAAAAACAGGACGAAAAGGCTTGTCCTACACAATTGAATACTTCTTCCCCGATTACAGAAGCAGTAAAAAAGGTTCTTGACCCTTCCACTGCAACTGGGGGAGAATCGAAGCCTTCTTATTAGAAAAAAGTGTAATTTTGCGATTATGAAAAAAGCAAAAAAAATATTATTGATTAGCTCAGGAACGATTGCTTCTGTGGCAGCTCTTTTATTCGGATTCAAAAAGAAGAAGGAAGTTGACAAAAAGAAGGAAATTGCCGAGCAAACGAGCAAGGATGGATTTACCCTGGGGGTTTGATTATGACATTTGCCGAAAAATATAATTTGCAGATTGCCGATGCAGTCGAGGTACATTGCAGAAGAAGTATTTTTTGTGTTCATTATGGAATTTATTACATCGAAAATGGGGTAGAATATTTATTTGAAAATACTATTGAAAATGGAGTTGTTCAATCAACTATAGACTTTTTTCGGAGTAAATATCCTAAAATTATTAAAGTAAGGAAATTTAACGGGAATGATGATGGAAGGCAAAAAGTAATTGAAAGAGCAAAGCAGGAACTTGGTAAACCGCATAATTGGCTTACAAATAATTGTGAACAATTTGCAAATTATGCACAATATGGAGTACGGTATTCAAAACAGGAAATATTAGTAGGAATTGGTTTGGTAGGAATTTTATATTTGATTTTTAAATGAAATTATTTGAAAAAATATTATTTGTTACCGGGATTACATTAACAGGATTTTATCTTCTTGATGTTTATAGACGGAATACTGCAATTTATCAGAATATTGATAAATCAGAAGTTCTTCCGAGTATTGATTTATTTATATGGAATATCAAGAGAATTTTCAATATGAAACATTATGAGAAAATTCCTGTTACCCCGATTATTCCTGAAGCTTCGAATAATTTAAAAATTATTCCGATCGGACATTCGACTGTTTTAATTCAATTAGATGGGAAAAATATTATTACGGACCCGAACTACTCGAAGCTTGCTTGTAGCTATAAGCCAAGATATAAAGAACCATGTATAAAGTTTGAGGATTTACCCCAAATTGATGTTGTCCTTATTAGTCATAATCATTGCGACCATTTTGATAGGAATACATTATTAGCATTAAATAAAAAATTTCATCCTCAATTTTTAGTACCAAAAGGAAATAAACGATTATTGAATTCACTTGGGATTACTAATGTACAGGAAATGGAATGGTGGGAAAATTATATCAATGAAATTGAATATATTTTTGTTCCCGCACAACATTATTCAGGTAGATTATTGCATTATAATCAAACCCTTTGGGGAGGATATGTAATTAAAGGAAAGTCAGGAACAATTTATTTTGCAGGTGATACGGCTTATGGAACTTTCATTAAATTATTAAAAGATAAATATAATAATTTTGATTATTGTTTATTACCGATTTCTCCTGATTCTCCTGAATATTTGATGAATCCTATTCATCTCAATAGCAGGGAAGCTCAGGAAATGAATAAAGAATTGAATTGTAAACAATCTATTCCTATTCATTATGATACTTTCCGTCAAGGCGATGATGAACAAAAGAAAAAATTCATAGAATCAGATAATTTTAAAATTAATAATAATTGTTCGATTTGATTATGGAACTGAAAACGACACAAACGGGATTAGCAAGAATAAAAGTAGCTGAAAATCTTTTATTGTCGAATTGCTCTGCTATCAATCCTTCAAAGCATACAGGGCAGTGTATAACTAATATTATCGGTTCAATTGAAAAGAATTTTTCCTCTCCTGTTTTTCGTCCTCCTGGTGGCAATCCTGCATATTGTGCCGCAACCGCTATTTTGATTGATAATATTGCATTTCCATTTACAGGAAAAGTAAATCCTTTCATAAATTGTCGTAATTGTGTTTCTTCAACTGAATATATTGCCAAAGCAAAAAAACTCGGAATCCGTGTTGATAAGATTCCGGCTCCGGGAGCTGTGGGATTCGCACGTTCATCATTGGCAAATTCTGGATTCCACACCATTGCACTTGTCTGGTATATTGATTCGAAGGGCGATATTGCAACAATCGAGGGAAATTCTAATGGTTATCATTTAGATTCTGAAGGATGCTATACCAAAGTTGCCAATGGAATTATAACAAAAAAACGCAGACCCTCAACTTTCTCTACCTTTGTTCATATTGAGGAATACCAGGATTCCGGTGAATTATTTGCTTATATTCCGATGGATAATAAAATTTCATTATCAGGCTTGGGAAAAGGTGAATATTGCCTTACTGCTCTTCCTACACAGGAAGATATTGGCAATGAAGATGTAATCGAGGATAGTATCGGGTATAAAGTTGAAAAATATGTACCTTATGCTATTGTTTTTGGTTTATTTGGATTATTTTTATGGAGTAGAAGATGAATAAAATTTATAAACTTTTAGGAGGTTAAAATGGGTTCATGGGGCGTTTATCCGAAAGATTCAGATTTTTGTCTTGATTTAAAATCTGATATTGATGAAGCTGTTAATCAAGCATTAGAAGTATTATACGAAGAATATGATAATAATACAGATAATGGTTTAAAATTAAATAATAAATTTGCACTTGCTGGTGTTGTTATGATTTCACTTCAAGAGGGACATTTTATTAAAAGAAAATTTGTTGAAAAAGCAAGAGATGCAATTGATTTATGTATAAAAAATGTAAAAGGGATGAGTTGGAAAAATCCCAAAGAATTTATCAATAAAAATAGATACATTTTACAAGGATTTAATTACTTATTAAATGATAGGAAGGAAATAATTAAAAAAAATAATCGAAATACTCCCAGAAATAGTAATAAAAAGAAATTGAATTTAAAGCGAGCTGGTACTATCTTAGCACCTCGAGGTTGGCTTTCAAGGAAATTTGAAAGAGAAATAGGCTCTTCATGGTCTGGTCTTGTAGAAATATTAGGGTGGTAAAATGAATTGGAAAATATTTTGGTTAATAGTAGCATTTTTTATTATCGGTGGAATTATCGGCTGGCTGCTTAAACCGGTTCAATATATTCCGGGCAAATCCACTCATTCCAGGGACACAACTTATTTTGAAGTGCCAAGACCTTCGGATTCTGCTTCAGGCAAAGGAACTGTAAAATGGAAAATACGCCATGACACATCTTTCATTTATATCAAAGACAGCCTGTTATTTGCAAGGGTTTTTGATGGAGATTCGGGAGTTGACTGGGATTCGGTTTTAATTTCGGAAACAAATCATTATATATTGACAAAGCCATTTGCAACTCACAGGAAAGACACTGTACGCAAGGATACTTTGACTTATGGCTATCATTTTCCTGAGAATTATTTATGGAGTAATATTGATTTTGGTCCCGATTCGATAATGACGATTCACGATTCGATCACAGTGCCGTTTGAAATTAAAGAAGGATGGTATGTCAAGCCGGCTTATATCGGGGGTAGTATTATAGTAGGGATTTTATTAGGTTTAATTATAAAATGATAAGTTTTCGTTCTTTGTTAAATAGTTCATCGAAAACTTTGGATGCTTTCTTCAAAGGTAACGGGCAGATGCTCGCTTCGAAAGAGAAGCAGAAAGAACGGTGGAAAATATGTAAGCCCTGTGAGTTTTATAAGGCACGGGGACGATTTTTGTTCTGGCGAAAACCAAGGTGTAAAGTTTGCGGATGCTATCTTGCTTGGAAAATAAAAGCCGATTATTTACATTGTGATAAAGAAAAATGGTAGCTCAGGAAGTGTTGAGTTTTGAGTGTTAAGTGTTGAATTGTAGGGGTTTAAAATTTTAAACCCAATTAAAAATTTTATAAAATGGTAAGTGAACAGGAATATAACAGGAGGTTGAATATTTGCGGAGCATGCAAGAAATTGAACGGGAACCGCAGTATTTTAACTAAACGGAGGGATTTAGGTCCTGAGCAATGCATTATATGTGCCTGCAATGTACGTGAGAAGGCAAAGGAGGCAGATTTGCATTGTGCGGATAATCCTCCGAAATGGTAGTTTTTAAAAAAGAATGTTGAGTTTTGAGTGTTAAGTGTTGAATTTTGAATGAAAAATGTTAAAAATATTATAAAATGGTGAGAAAATGAAAAAACTCTTTATTTATGGGATTGATTTTAAAATGGATGACTATAACGATACGGTTATTCAGGGTAAGGATATTCTAAAGCAATTAGTTGAGCAAGGGCATATTAGCGATAGAAAAGGATGGGATGTTAAAAAAGTTGCAAATCGTTTTGTAATAAATGATAAATTTGGGTTCAATAGATTTATTTTATACGACCACAAAAGAGATAAATCTGAAGATAATCTCTCTGATGATTTATCTACAAAAGAAGCTGTGTCCGGGGCAGTTGATAACTCAAAACTCAAAACTCAACACTCAACACTTATAACTGAATTATCTGCATTAGAAGCTATGTCCGGTGCCGTTGTAATTTCTGTTGATAATGATGAGAAGGTCAGAAAATATGATTTATCTGCAAAGCAAGCCGAAATAATCATTCCGGTAATCAAGAAATTAGAAATATCTCCTTATGAGGTATTGAATGGTTTACCGGTTTACAAGTTAAATTTAGAGCAGACTGCAACAATTATGCCAAAATTTGAGGAATTAGGGATTATGGAAACAATTACTGAAGATAATTCACAATTAATAATTAACAATTCACAATTACCGGATGAGGAAAATCCTGTTCCCCAGGCTGAAATTCCTGTTCCACCGAAAAATAACTTAACACCAGATACCCCAACTCAAATTAGTCAGGCAGCGACTGACGAAAGTTCAACACAATTAGAAGGGCTTGCCGACACTGACCCAGCGATTAAAAAAGCTAATGAGATTAATTCTGCAATAAAACGGCTTTATAATTCGCTGAAGGATAAAGAAGAACCTTATTATTATATGGCATTATCCAAGGAATGGAAGCGAAAAGGACGTGATTATATAAGCTATTACAATCCTGAATGGAAAAAACGCAAACCATCTGCCGATGCTTCCAATCCTGCAGTTTCATCTGCACAGGAATCTACAGTCGCACATTGGTTACGAAAGCACTTCGGAATCAGTTTCTTTAAATTTAAAAAAGCACCGGAAGCTGAAGCCAATAAAGTTCTAAGTAAAAAAGAGCCGGGAATTGTAAAGAAAAGTGTCAGGGAAGTTCCTAAAAAAGAGGAAGTTACTAAAAAAGAGCCAGAAAAAATTGAGAAGGAATTTGTAAAAGAAATTGAAAAAGAGGAAATTCCTCCGGTTGAAGTAATAAAACCAGAAATTCCATTGAAACCAGTACTTGAATCGAAAGATAGCGATGCCGAATTATTGGCGAAAATTCTTGCAAGAGTTGAAAATTTATAGGAGTTTATATGTTGAATGATAAAATCGAGAATGTGCAGGTTTTTGATGCAATTGTAAAGAAATATGCACAAAAAGCAATTGCCGGAAAAACCGATAAAGAACTTACGGATTTACTCAGGGAATTGGCAAAAAGGTTTGAATCTGACTTTGATACTCTTTTTGTTGGTTACCAGGCAGATTTTCTTCTAAATGAGTTGGAGATAGAAATTTCCAAGTTGGAAAAATCTGTTGGAATGAATGATGAGCAAGAAGTGTTAAATGTTGAGTGTTAAGTTTTAGGTATTAAATGAAAAAGACTGAAAAGCAACGGTTTGATTTTGACCTTGATTTTTTAATAGGATTTGGAGCAGGAATCCTAGCGAATTTATTAGCTCAGTGGATTTATGATAAATGGATTGTAGATAAAATCAAGAAAAATGAGAAACTTGCAGGACTACTGAAGAAGTGTTGAGTTTTGAGTGTTAAGTTTTGAGTGAAAAATGGAAAAAATTAAGGAACATACAAAATATGATAATTGGGATTTCAAGAATAAGGAAAATCTTGAAAAATTCAATAATGATTTATTGGATGTTCTAAAAATTAAGGATTATGAAAAATTTGATGAAGCATTCGATAAATTTCGTTCTGCATATAGCAGGCTGACAGAACATCAGCAAAAATTCCTGACTAACAGGGAATTAATGAATAAGCATTATTATAAGCTGTTTTTTGAGAAATATCCTACACTCCAATCATATTTATTCAATGCAAATAGGGAAGGTGAAGATTCCTTTGGAAGAACAGTAAAGATGGATGATGGTTATATGAGGACAATTTATAATGCTTATAAAAGGAATGCAGAAAAATATGGAATCGGCTTGAACCATTCAGAACTTGGACAAAGACAACAGAAATTTGCAGATTTGAATGATAGATTTAAAGAAATTAACCGTAGAAATTACTTCCTGAAAGAAAAAATCAATATTGAACCGGTTAAGGCAAAATTAGAAAAAATTGGTAAATTATTGGGATTACATACAAAATTGAAAGATGATTTTTTTAAAGAAGATGAAGGAATGGAAATTTGGTTTGGGAAGCAAGATAGTGCGGAGAAATTAGTTAAATCATTAGGTTTTTCAATAGGGAAAGCCCATTTTTCTAATACAACTTCTTCTGTTTATTATGATATTTCATTAGACACAGGAAAGCCTGACCCTGAATATCCTGATTATACTCTCGATAAATCTATTCTTTTACGTTTAGCAGACCATAAACCGAATCAGAGTAGAGTTGAATATGAAGAAACAGAATATGATTATATTATAAATATTGATTATACCGAAGAAAATTATCTTGCTAATTTAAAAGATAAATTATTAAAAATTAAAGAAATAGAACAAATCAATGATTTATCCGATAAAATTACATCAAAATTCAACAAAGCATTTTGGGATTGGTTCGGAGATTCCAAAGTGGTGAATAAGGATGGAAGCCCGAAAGTGGTTTACCATGGGACACCTGATAACAGATGGATTAATGAAACAGGAAAATTTGAACCCCGATTTGGAAATTCTGAATCAATATTCTTTTTTACTGATAATTTCAAAGTTGCAAAGACTTATGCAGACCCACATAGGGCTTTTGATTACCAGGGAGCTAGACCGGGAATTATTTCATGCTATTTATTGATTAAGAATCCTTATATAATAGATTGGAAAGGTGAATCATGGCATGGCACAAGAAAATTAATAGAAGAAATTAATGGGTTAAATAAAAAGGGGGCCAGATTTGATAGTATAATTATTAAAAATGTCGGAGATGTTTATTCAACAATGGATAAAAAGCAAAAACAAATTTTAAGCACTAATTACATTGTTTTCTCTCCAAATCAAATAAAATCGGTGAATAATGACGGCACTTGGGATGCGGATGATAATAGTATTTTGAGTGATAAAGCAACAAAAATTACACCAAAATTCAACAAAGCATTTTGGGATTGGTTCGGTGATTCCAAAGTGGTGAATGAGGATGGAAGCCCGAAGGTGGTTTATCATGGAACTCCTGAAAAATTTACTCAATTTCATTTGGGAAGAAAAGCTGTACATGGTGAAGAATTCGGGATATTCTTTTCTGAAAATTTAAGACAGGCAAAAAAATATGCTACAGGCTATCACGATGAAAGAAAAGGGTATGTTATAAAAGCATATATTTCTTTAAAAAATCCGAGGATAATTGAACACGAACAATTTGTTCAAAGCGATGAATACAGAAATTATTTACGACATCCAAAATATGCTCCAATAGGAGTTGCTATCCAAAAAGCAAAAGAATCAGGACATGATGGTTTAATTATAAAGAACTGGGCTGATTATGGTGGCACACATACACAATATATCGTTTTCTCTCCAAATCAAATAAAATCGGTGAATAATGACGGCACTTGGGATGCAGATGATGATAGTATTTTGAGTGATGCCGAACAGGACCCATTTGAATATCAATCGAATAACCAGGAAATAATCATTCATTCACAATGGGACAAAGGAAATTATTACAGGCATTATCTGGAAGCCGCAGGGGATATTTTCAGAGAGGCTACAAAAGGGAAATATGCCCATAAAAGTTATTTGAGGGAAAAAATTGACAGGCTAAAAAAATATTTCCAGGATGAAAAGAATTTTATAAATGAAGAAGATTCTTTCCGATTTTCTTATGAGAATAATACTGTTCAATTTACTCAAATGCTCAGTCAATGGGACGAACAGCCCACAGATAACAGTTTACTTCAAAAAGCCGCTGTTGAATTAAATAAATATTTATTAATCGGGGATGTAAAAAATACAGAAATTCAACTCAAAAAATTAGAAGAACTTATAAATGATGATAGTATTTTGAGTGATGAACTCGGTGCTTTGCCAAAAATATTATCAAATAAGCAAATTATCAGGAATGATAGGTTTAATTTGTTATTGAGGCGTTATTATCAATTAGTCGTCAAATGTGAAAGAAGGGTAAAATACAGGATTCAGCTTGATAGCATCCTGAATAAATTAGAAAAAATTGCAAATTTATATGGAATTAATTTAATGCAAAATTACTTGAAAGTAAATGAAATGGCAGACTGCGATTTGCCGAATAACGAGAAGGTGGCATAATGGAATTAAATGCAAGTCCGTTCCCGGAGATTGAGGTCGAGGAAGCAAATTTATCCGGAATTGAAGATAAATTTCTTGTTGAGAAAATACAAAAGAATTTTCAGGCAATTAAGGATTTTGCGAATGAGGTTTATCCGATTCCCGTTGAAACACGGCTTGGTTTGGTTTCAGTAAATATTTACAGTCAAAAAGATAAAACCTTAATCGGGCAGATTGATGTGGAAAGTGGTGAAATTATCACTGGGCAGATTGATTTATACTCAGGAAGCGTTGAAACCGATGATTTTTTACCTTATACAAAACGATTGAGGGACTTCATTATGCAGCCGGGAATAAGAAATATGAAAGCTCAGGAACAATCACAATTATTTGGGATAGGGAAATTGAATGTGCAAACTGATAGAATTGAACGATTTAATGCCTTGAAATATCGTTATATATGGATTGCGAAGAAACTTGATAAAGATACAGATGATGAAATATGGCGTAAATTAATTCAAATTGCTGATTTATTAAAAATTAAATTAACGAAAGTAGATAGTTCTGAGCATTTTAGTAAAAATCCATTATATAAAATGCCAACTACATTAATAAAAGGTGATGCAACTAATATTGCAACACCAGCTGAATCAATCCCTGCATATTATGCGATTGTGGAATTATTCAGTTTAATGCCTTCTCATAATTTTTGGGATGGAAATAAAAATAAGGATTATCCCCCGGATTGCCAAACAAGGGATTATTCGGGAGATGTAACTGAAAAAGAGAAAATTTTAAGAATTATCAGGGATTTTGATGCAAGATTTATTCTTTCCGATACTCCATCTGCCCTTGATGGACCACCTGTCATCACAGAAAGCGGCTATGTGCTTGGTGGTAATTCAAGGACAATAGCAGCTCAAACGATTGCCTATGATAATACTGATCTGGTTTATGATAGAAAATACAAGCCTGAATTAATGAAACGGCTGGCGGTATATGGCTTTAAGGAATCCGATATAAAGAATATGCAATTCCCATTTTTAGCTAGGATTATTGATATTCCAATTTCAAAATGCTCTACTTATTCAAATATGCTAAATACGGGTTTAACTCAGACTAAATCAGATGTTACAGAGGCAATTGCTATGGCAAAGCAAATGGAAGAAAAACAAGATACTTTTGAAAATATTGCAACTATTTTCTCTGAAAATGAGAATGATGATACTTTAAGACAATTACTCAATAATCCGGTAACTTCGAGGAAAGTGGTCAAAGAGCTTGAATCTGCCGGTTTAATTACTCCTTCGAACACAAATTCATGGCTGAAAAATGATACGGAATTTACAGACAAGGGTAAAGTCCTGTTAGAATATATTTTATTAGCTTCAATTTTACCTGATAAAACTTTACTTGAAAAAGTAGGTTCTTATTCCGGAAAAATCATAAGGGCAATCCCGCAGTTTATTATTATGAAATCACTGCCTGAAAAATGGAATCTGATTAACGATGTGCAGGAAGCCGTAAAACTTGAATATCAGCGAAGGAAAGCAGGAATTCCGACAGTTAAGCAATTCCTCAATCAAACGAGTATTGATGTCCAAAAAGTACCTGAAAGAATTGCATTAGTCTGGAGAATTATCGAGGAATCCAAGCCTACCTGGTTTAAGCGGATTATTGAAAAATATATCAATTCTGCTAAAGCTGCAACAGGCGAATCAATGTTTAAGCAGAAATCTGAACCAGAGGATTTATTAAAGTTTTATTTAAAACAAATCGAGGAAGCAAAGGAATCAGGTAAAAGTTTATCTAATGCAGATTTTGAGGATAATTCAACACTTAACACTCAAAATTCAACACTTTCGGATGTTATTTCTGTGCCTGATGAGAAATTGACTGTTCCTGAGCTAAAGGTGGATGAAATTAATTCCCAACCCCCAACCCCCAACCCCCAACCCCCCGAAGGGGAAAAATTGCCGGTACTTCCTACAACGAATGATATACTTACCGCGAAAACAAAAGGTAAGCCATTGATTCTATCAAAAACCAAGCCACTTTTTGGAGAATTGCTCGAACCTTTTTCAATGTTGATATATGGTAAACCAGGGCAGGGAAAAACCAGTTTAGCATTAATTTTGGCACAGGATTTGGAGCCAAATGGCAAATCTCTCTATATTCTGGCAGACAAAGGAACTATTGATACCAGGTTAAAAAAGCAATTAGAACGGTTGAAAATCAGTAAAAATATTGTGTTTTATCCTTCAAAAGATTGGGCAGACCCTGGAGTGGAAAGATACTTAAATGATAATGCATACAAATTTGTATTTATTGACAAAATCGGGGATGTTTACAATATTAAACAGGATGAATTGAAAGACTTAATCGAGAAATATCCCGATAAATCTTTCATTTATTTAGCAAGGACAAATAAAGCAGGCAAAGAATACATAGGAGACCCTGAGATTGGTTTCAAAGTTGACACAATTGTTTTTGTAGGGAATATGACGGCAAAAACAACAGAAAAACATAGGGACGGCGAAACCGGAAAAACTATGCCGGTGATTCAGAACAAAAAATTATTTGATTGGAGACAAAACATGGCAAACGCCAGTTAATTTATTTATTATTCATTAATCATAGGTGATTCAAATGGCTAAGAAAAGACGTACAGCCAAGCAGAAAGCCGCTTCGAAGCGTAATATCAAAAAGGCACAGGCGGCAAGACGCAAGAAGGGACACAGCAAAAAGAGACGTGGCACTTCGGGTGTAGCTGGTTTGGTTGATAAGCTTACTACTGTAGGGCGTTTCAAAGCAAAGGGACGCAGCTACAAGATAGTTCGTGCAACCCGTCCAAAAAGACGGAAACATCGTGGCGGAAGAAAGAAAAAATCTGCCTGATTTACAAGTAAAAATTTCCTAATTGACCATGAATCGTTAGGAGCCTCAGCACGGGACAGCTCGTAAGAGTTGTTCCCGTGTCATTTATATTTTAATATCTGAATTTTCAGACAAATCCGCACCAAAATATACATTTATATTCGCAGCTGATTTAACAATAGATTTTGCAATGCCATGTTCATTCAAATCATTATCATTTAATTCTAATATTTCCAAAACAGAATTGCGTATTTCACAACAGATATATAAAAAACTATCCCTATAATTAATCTTTAAAGTATTAATTTTAAATTCTTCTGCAATAACCTCATCAAGGTCAGAAGTAATTTTCTTTTTATTTTCATCCCGTTCTTCAATTGTAGTCATTCTGTGGTAGTTCTCATCAATAGGACATCTATTAATAAAACAAACATATTTTTCAATAAATTCACTTTTCTTACTCATTTTTTCACCATTTACTATAAAAATCAAATCGTTCTTTAATTGAGGAATCCGATTTCTGGTCGAAGGACCGCCATTCATTCCAATCAATGGGTTCTAATTTCTTATTTTTATTATCCCAAACCCAAAATTCACTCCAATTACCTTTATGTCTTAGAATTTTAATAAATACCGAATCCAGTTCAAAAGGATTATCGGTACTATCAAATTTCATTACCCAAACCTGTCCCGACTTGATTTGAATATCTTTATCGGAAAAAATAATATCATAGAGAAACCAAGATAGTGCATATAAAATAAAAGCACAGAATAATCCTCCTACTAATTGCCTCTTTTTTATCATTTTCTCACCATTTTATTAAATTATCAATTTTCAATTTTCAATTATTTAAAGATTCCTATTTTCAGGTTCTACAAAATCCATGCCAATTAAATTAAATAAATCAATTTCTTCATATAAAGGAACAATTTTTGCATCTTTCATAAGGACTAATTTTCCATCAATTTTTTCATAATCATCACGGGAATAGAGAAATCCCTCATGTCCCCGAAAACCTTTTTTGGACCATCCCAAAGCTAATACAAGATGAGAAAATTTTGCCGAACCTGTCCTGATTGCAAATTGATAACCCCAATTCTCTTTACAGGCAACAAAAATATCAAATTTGATTTCAGCCCTGCCGGAATACCTCATCATATATTTCCCATTTTCTGCATCTCCTTTCAATATATTCATGGAATCAACAATTTTAATAAATCCCCGGTTATATGTAGTCTTTAATTTAGTGAATAAACCATCAGAAACCTCGTAAGTCTCAAATTTCGGGATGCAGACAATTTCAATATCACCTACATCGGCACGATGCCTCCTGACACTTCCGGCAATCTCTACCCTATCACAATATGGAGATATTGCATCCTTAAATTTTTCTGCAATCGGTAATGCTTTTCCGTAATTCATAACTTTGAAGAATTTTCAATTTTATAATTTTTAATTTTTCACTATTCATTATTCACTATTCATTATTCACTATAAAACCGCAGGACTGCCTATTTGTTTATAAAAAATTTATGTCATAAAATCAGATATAACCACCGGCAGCCCTGCTTTATTTATACCTTGAATAAACTTCATCCATTTGCTTTCTAATTTCAAGCATAAATTCTTTAAAATTTTTATTTATTGAATTATTTATTTCTCTTAATACTTGATGAATTGAAATAATCCCCATAGCTGATACTATCATCAAACTGAACCACATAATAAACATTTCCATAAAAACCTCTTTATTTTAATAAATTTCTTTCATTTTTTCAATATATCTGATTACATTATTAGTATCTGCATCTTTGAATTTCGCTACAAAGTGGTCATCTATTTGCCTGATAGCGTTCAATACTGTCGAATGGTCCCTTCCCGAAAAAAAACTACCGATTGCTTTCAGAGATAACCCCGTTTGTTTCAAAAAATAGATAATACACATTCTCAATAAACATATCTCATGCACACGGGAAAGTCCTATGACTGTTTCCCAATTTAAACCAGCAAATTCACAAATATTTCTAATTAATTTCCAAGTTCTCTGTCTTTGATTAACAGTTATTACTTTTTGCCTTTTGGGATTTATTTGCCAATATTCGCCACAATCTTTAAATTCATATTCACTTTTAAGAAATACCATTTTTCACCTAAGAAATTTTTAATTTATTTTTTTTAATTATTTCCATTCAATATTTTTAATTTGAAATTTTAATATTTTTTTTACTCCGTGCTTCCAGCTTCCGACTTCATACTTTCATTTAACACTCAAAACTCAACATTCAACATTTCTTATTTATAATATTTACTGACAAAATCAAATAAATCTTCATTTTTCGCATATTCCTGAAGCTCTGCACCAGTTAGCATTTTTACGGAAGTACGGCTTCCAATACGATATTCCTTGTTTTCACCACTAATATAGCAAATAAATAAATTTATATCTTCCCAGGTATTCCGGTTCTTGATTTTACTTAATTCTTCATGCAACTCAGGATTCAAAAATCTATAAAGAAGTATAGTATCGGTAATGATAAATGATTGTTTCCGTGAGACAAGCAAATTGTGTGCCATTTGTTGAAATATTGCAGGAAAACAAGCAGATTCGGCACGATTGAATAAAATATTAGATTCATCCGCAAATAAAATTGCATACAGAATCCGGACAGTCTGCATTTGCCCTACGGTTAATTCATTCCATTGGAGCCAGTATGGACCATTCATAAACTGAACTTTATAATTTTGCGTTTTATCGGAAATATAATCCTCCGCACCGATTGACTGAATTATAGTCCTGGCATTAGCTATATCAACGCTATAAGGATAATCGTCCTCCTCCGGCTCAGTGGTATAGATTATGTCCTCACCTGTTTCTGCATCCTTGCCATAATTTCTACTTTTAGTTTCCTTCTCAAAAAACTCAATATATTCAGCTTTCAAGAATTCACTCAATTCTTTAAAAATTTTATGGAATGCCTGTGCCATTTGTAATTTTGGTTCAGAAGTGTCCAAATACGAGACATTATGCCCTAATTTCTTACGAATCATATCTAAGATTAATGATTTACCTGCCCCGTCATGCCCAATAAAAATATTAACTTTATTAAAACGCAAACTTAACCGTTTGATTTTCCCCTGCTCGATAATCTCTAGATTCTGTAACATATTCCCTCTAAATAATTTTTAATTTTTAATAAATTTTTAATTTTCAATGTTTTTCATTTCTTTCTCTTATAATACTCTGTTAATTCATCATTCATTTTGACTATTTCCTTCGCATCCAATTCCCTCAAAAGAATAAAATCCCCATCGTAATTATTATCTTCCGATTCATCTTTCCAAAATCCCTTACCGATTTTATGATAAGTGGCATCTTTACCATCTTTGACTATCCTATCCCGGTATTCCAAATCATCAAAAATCCGCTTGGATTTAATGGTAATTTTATCTTTTACCTTAATTTCAGGATAATATTCGTAATCTTCAGGGAGCATATTTTTATTTTTTTATAAAATTAATAAAATCTTTTATTAGTAATCCATAAGGGAACCAAATAATAAAATCTTTTTCATTATTTATATCCTCATCATCGTTTAATATCATCACGAGGACAGCTATATAATATCCTAAGAAAAATGGCACACAAACTATCACAAAAAAAGTAATTAATGTACTCAACATTTCAATACCATTATAATTATTTAATCCTTAAATTGTATAAATATAATCCGCATCTTTCAGATTTAACCATTCTTTACGGTTTTTCTCGAAATCACTCCAGGATGGATTTTCAACAACAATCAATGGTTCCTGCATACCATACCGGATTACACCGCATCCGTAATCCATATCTAGTACAAACATTTCAAGAAATGGAAGCCGCCGCAATTTTACCCATGCCTTCCAAACATCTCCAGTCCAGATTTTCTGCTGACGTGGAATTATTTGCATTTCCTCATCCGTTGGGTTACAATCGTGGCAAATTATGAATCCAATATCAGAATGAATCGCAGCGATAGCATTCAGAATATCTTTATATGATTGCTCCGCATGGTGCCATCCATCAATGAAAATTATATCAAATTTTTCTCTATATGTCTGCTCTTCATGGTGCCACCCAGGAAAATTTATTAAAAATTCATCTGTATTTCTTTCAAAAAATTCATCAGAAGTCCAATGAATAGCAGGACTATCCCAAGCCGGGTCAATCCCGATTTTATGTTCACAATTAATTGCATTAAAATTATTTCCGGATTCAACACCAATCTCCAAATAACTCTTTAATTGGTATTTATAAATCAGATATTGTATTAATTCTGTATGATTCTGCATATATTTCCTTTAAATAATTTTCAATTTATAATTTTCAATTTTCAATAAATTTTTAATACTTTAATTTATAATTCAAAAATCGTTAATCCTTGTTCTTAAATATTACTTTTCCATTTTACCATTAGGATGTGGACTGAATCTTAAAAAAGCCATGTGATTTATACAAATCCATATTCTACCGTCAGGAGCAATTTGTACTCCAATATCTCCTTTCATAATTGTACTATCTTTTAATTCTTTGGGCATATTTTCCAAATATATCGTTCCAATTTGATGGATTTCCTTATATTCTTTTATTTTTTTCATTTTAAGCATTATTCACTATTCATTATTCACTACTTCCAACTCTCCACAATATCATCAGGATTGACTAATCCCAGATTGATTAATTCATTCCTATCTCCTTCGCTGAGAATCGAGAGATTGACTTTTCCCGGTTTCCTGCCGGAAATTGCCGATTCCTCGATATACCTGAAGCAATTATATTCCGATTTATAGCAATACACTTCGTTCAGATGCAATTTTGTTTCGAATTGCCAAGGATTCATAGGAGTTTGCAATAATTCAAAGAGTGCTTCTTTTTTCCAGATTGAAAATTGGCAAGAAACGCTGTAATTTACTTCGGGACCATATTTTAGTATTTGCTCATTGATTTCAATGAAATTACCTGGCTTTTTCGATGCACCCCATGATAATTCAAAGCGGTTTCCCTTGACACTTTCAAGAAAATTACCAGCTTCAAGAATCATTGAACTATTTATTTCTTTCACCGGAAGATAATCGTCAAGTCCAAAAACAAAATAGTCACTTAATCCCAAGAGCTTCATTTTTTTATAAATATTATGCGTCCAATTGCCAACCGGTTCATCAGCCAAATCAATATAGAAAAAATCATGGTTATCTACATCCAAATATCTATGGAATAAATACTTTTGTGCTTCAACAATCTTTTTTGAATTGTTGCAAGTAATTATAATCCACTGCATAAAGACCTCCTGTTAATAAAATGCTAAGTTTTAAGTGTTAAGTTTCAAATGAATTTACCAATTATTTTCATCCGGAATATTATATTCTTTAAATAATTCTTTCTCTAAGCGAATTTCACCTGTTTTTGCATTTTTTCTAACCCATCCATTTTCACTTCCCTCAATAAAATACCACCCGTCATCAATTAAATTCTGCATCTCTCTTGAATTGCCATTAACAGAATGTTCAAAATCATTCTCATAGCAATAATAGCCATTATCTCCTTCCCATCTACCATAATCATGGGAATACAGTCCTTCATGGGTTGCCCAATGAATAGGTTTCCCACAATTCAAACATATTTTTTTTTCCATAATTTTTAATTTTCAAAATCTTTATATACTTTTTCATGGAACCACTGCCAATAGAAAAATCCAATAAGAAATAACCCTATAAAAATACTATAGGATAAAATCGTAAAAGAAGTATGACTTTCTATAGCAAAATGAAGCCCAATAAGTGCTAATGCGATTAAACACAAATCCCACATCAAATAACTTATTATCCCGAATATTTTCCTTTTATTATTTTTCATACTATTACCTTTAATTATTTATTCCCAATAAATTTATAATAAATTAATTTAACACTCAAAACTCAACACTCAACACTCAACACTCAACACTGTTCCATAGCTCCATCCTGATATAGTTCATATTTCGTACAAGTTTTGTTTCTCCGGTTGATTTGAAACCAAGTTTTTTATATAATTTTACTGCCGGATTAATTTTAAAAACCCACAAATAAATTGATTTATTTTTATATTTTTCAATAATTTGTCTATATGATTCAGTTGCATAGCCCTTCCGCCTGAATCGGGGATGGATGTCGCATCCCACACAAATACCATCCTCAGTTTCATTCGAGGTCCTGATATAACCTACCGAAATAAAATTTACTTCGATAATAAACCAATCATCTTTTAAATTTTGGAACCATTCCCTACATTCCTCAATCGCAAACTCCTGTTTATTTTCTAACCACACACGAGTTGACGGATGATTCCGCACATTGAGCAGAAACTCCAAATCCTCAATTTCCAATTTTCTTAATATCATTTTTAAATTATTAATTAGTAATTATTAATCGCACATATATACGATTAGGCACACTCCCTAATCTCTTTTAATTTATCCATATAAAATATTATATTTCTCTGACTTTTTGACATATTCATATCAATATATCCTTTGAATAGGGTAATCCCTTGATATAAGTTTCTATATAATCCCAATCAACATTATTGCCTTTGCATGGTAATTTTATAACTGTTTCCCTTATTCTTTTTTGATTAAATTTTCTACCATATGAATATCTATATTGTTCCATATTTATCAATGTAACTAAAAACATGGCACGATAAACATTCAAATCAGAATTAAGAGGTAATAATTTTTCTACATGGTCACTTGCAGTAAATTTAAATGATTGATATGCACAATATCCACACCATGCACTATCAATTGTTAAAACGTTTTCATTTTCAGTGAAAATATTAAAAAATTTTCTTACGCCATTATTGAATGATTGCGTTGATACATAAGGATAACGTTCATCAATTGATGAAGTATTTAACTCTCCGAGGTCTTTTATATCTGTTGTTTTTGTTCCGGTTACTTTAAACAATTCACTTATATGCTTATCATTGAATAAATTCATATCTAAATTTATTTTTTCATTTATACAACAATCGTTTGATACTCTTTCTTTATATTTATTAGAAAATAAAAATGTAGAATATTTTTTCATAGTGCGAATAAAATCCTCATCCGATATTCTACTATAATCGGTTTTTATAAATGGCTCAACTAACCATTCGTCATTAGCATCTACATGACGAAAAATAGAGAATCCATCAATTTCTTTTTTACCAAAATAATTATCCAGCCATTTATTTTTTATTTCATCCTTATATTTTGCATAATAATCTATTCTACCGTAGGTTCTTATTTTAATAAAGCCATCATCTTTCCAATAACCAAACCATGTTTTTGTTGTCGAAGAATGTGGTTTATGTGCTTCAAATACCATAATACAAGTTATTGTTGCCTTGTCGCTATCCAAAAATAATGTATCGGGCATACTCATTACTGCTTTTAATGTATGATTTTTTAATAATCTTTCTTTTACAACAAGATTACCCTTTTTTGTATTCATGGCACAACTCTGTGGGACTATTGCAACGCATATGCCATTTGGTTCTAAATAACTTAAACAATTCTCTATAAAAGATAGTTCTTTATGACCATTATCTTTTGAATACGGGGGATTTAAAAAACCAATCGTAGGTTTTTGTTTTTTTATTTCAGCTTCATTCATGTCAAAACAACTCATTTGTGATATATTTGACTTCCCATCTCCCCTTAACATCATATTAGAACAAGCAAGGCAGAACATCTTCGGATTATTTTCAATACCAATCAATTGTTTTTTATGAATATCCTCTATTTTGTTTTCATCCCCTAAAGAAGCATCTTCCATTTTTTTCATTGCACTAATTAAAAATCCACCTGTACCACAGCAATTATCAATTACAACACTATCTTTGTTTACTTCAGCCAATTCGGTAAATAAATCCGTAATATGTCGTGGGGTCAAAACAATACCCAGTCCCCCATCACCATTAGCATATCGTAAAAATTCGTTGTAAAATTCTCCAATTATGTCATAGTGTTTATAATCTTGAAAAAATGGCTTAATATTATCCTCTATGTCTTTTATCAAATTTTTAAATGCGTTGTTTGGCATTCCATCTTTATTTATATCTTGTATTATATTCGTATTAGTCTTTATGAAATTATAAGTTTGAATCATTGTTTTAGTTTTCATTTCCCCAAGATTATCAGCCTCTAGTCGTTCTTTTATTGTTGTAATGAGTAAATTTGCAATGTCTCTTGGCTTTGATTTTTTTTGATAAGATGAACAAAAACTATCATCTTCAAGTGCCAACAGTATTCCACCAACAAGCAATGGTCTGTTATTTTCTTCAAATTCAAAATCATCTCGCAATCTATTATTAAGAATTTGTGAAAATTCTGTCAGATTATTATGCTCTATTTTTTCTTTTTGTTCATCCTTTTTAAGTATGTTGAAATAATTTTCAAAGCTATAAATTTTTGTAATATTTAAATTTCTTGCTTGTTTCCCTTTTAATTGCAACCATGTATCAATACGTAATTCTTTAATATTTTCTCCTGATACACCTATAGAAATCACATCGAATCCCTTTGAGAGATATGATGAATATAATAATACTCCGTCAATAGCATAATTAGAGAATCTATTTAAATCTTTACTTATATGTTTAGATATATCTGCCTTACACTCAATCACAATTAATAATTCTTTATTTGGAAATGAAATAATAAACTCTGGCTTACCTGTTTGATTCCCTTGTTTTGATGCGTTCTGCAATAATTTTATTATAATTGGATTCGATGATTTTTGTTCTTCAATTAAAACTTTATATTTCCCGTTTTTTTCATACTCGGTCTTATTTCTTTGCAAAATATTTCTAACAATATTTTCAGTTTTACGTTCATTAAATGACTTACTCAAATCCTCAATTTCCAATTTTCTTAGTACCATTTTATTTAAATTATTAATTATTAATTATTAAATTATTATTATTTTTTATTTATTTATTTCTTGATATTTTTCAAATACTTTAGAGATAAATTCATCATTTTCACAGTCATTTTCAAGAAAATAATCCAAGACCAAATTAGCAAATTCGAGCATATCATCTTTAGTGTAATCTTTCCAAGGCCCATTAAAAACTTCTCGAATTATACCTTGTTTCTGGGCTTTTGCAATATTTCGCTTATCAATAATAATTGAATAAGGAGTTATTTTAATTGGTACTAATTCTTTTTGTCTTGTTTTACTAATGACATCTCCAAAAGTAAGGGGAAAACCTTTATGCAGTGTGCCAATTTTAATAGCTAATTCAAACTGCTTAGGTTCAGATTGCTTTATTATTTTCTTTGCCATTTTTCCCTCCATTATTAATTGTTAATTGTTAATTATTGAATTACCATCCTTTTTTTCATCTCTATTTTTTATTTTTATAATCTTCTACGAGTTTGTTTAACATCATTTTATAATTCGGTAATGCCATTTGATGTACCAGTTTCGGATTATGATAAAGAAAAGCATTATCAAGAATTTGTATAATATCATTATCTGTAGCCCAAGGCTGAATATATTCGATTATTCCTTGTTTAATACACAAATCAATATCACCTGAATAAAAATATAAATTAGACATGTGGATATAGATTTTATTACCATCCTGCTGGCTATAATGGTTTGATAATTCAATATCTCCATCATTGATATTTTTAAATTTACTCCCTGCTTTAAAAGGGCCAACATCAATTTTTAATCTATATTCTTTTTCCATATTTTCCTCTTAATTATTAATTGTTAATTATTAATTTTTAATTATTGAATTACCATCCTTTTTTCATTGTTTCAACGATATATTCCCTGTCCTCTTTCGTAACCCACCATCCATTTGGAATACAAATCATTGTTTTTATGACTTTTTCCAAACCAGGAAGCAAAGTCCGAAATTCTTTTGTGCATCCATGCAAATCATTCCTTTCATGCACACGAGAAACCATTATTCCATTTGCTTTCATGTGCCGCATAAAATTATCTCTATTTTCCACATGAATAGTATGAATCCACTGGGAAGAATAAGCCATTTTATCTTTAATAATATGAGTAACACCATCAATTTTCTGACTATCATAATAATCAGAATTTTCAACATGTTTTTCAACAATTCCATCCAAAAATGGTAAATTATGGATTCCAATCGTTGCATTTACATCATTCATATGGAATTTATATCCCCATTCCTCAATCGGCAATTCACAACGAAAATCTTCAGATTTGGTTTCCCTATCAATTCCGTACCAGCGAAGTAATTTTGCTCTTTTATATAATTCTTCATTCCGTAAAGCAATACAACCACCATCCACAGTTGTAAAATGCTTGATTGCCTGAAATGAAAAAGCAGAATTTCCATAATTTGATAAATGCTGTCCCCTCCATTTTGAACCGATGGAATGAGCCGCATCCTGAATTACTTTAGGCATAAAATCAAATTTCACACGACAATCCAATAGAATTTCACTAACTCTACTTAATTTCACCGGATTACCGCCCCAATGAGTAAGCATAATAATTTTTGTTTCTTCTGTAATTTTACGTTCCAAATCATCCAAATCCATATTGCAGGATTCATCAACATCCACCCATTTTATTTTCATTCCATTTGCAAGTATGGGCCAATTTGTAGCAGTGCAAGTCAGGGGAGAAGTCAGGACTTCATCTCCGGGCTTACCTAATAACCGAAGGAGCAAATGTAATCCCGAAGTACATGAATTAACAGTTGCGATATAAGGATGCTCAAATTTTACTTTTAGCAATTCCTCAAATTCATCAACTTTTTTTCCCTGTCCTATATAGCCGCTATACAAAACCTCCTCAAGAGGCTTCATCAAACCGGGTGCCATAAAAACTTTAAAAAGTGGTATTATATTCATTTTTAATCCAGTTATATGATTTTTCGACCCATTTAATTCTTTCAATAGGATTTGCCAAATAATACTGACAAACTTCATTCAATTTTTCAGTTTCTGTTACAACAAATTTATCCTTCAGATACTCATACCTTGCATCGTTGAATTTTTCAGCTACTACAAATACACGGTTTGAAATCAGGGGAGCAAGCCGTGCCATATCGTTGTTTGGATTTTCGTAATGATGCACGGATAAAACGATTTTTGAACGGTCAATTAGTCTTTGCAGCTCTATCCCAAAAACTTTATCAACTGCATATATATTTTCAATTCTTTTAAGAATTTCTTCCCTGCGTTTATTTATAGTTCCAAAAAAGAGAACATCAATATCCTTAAATTCCTCTTTTTCCAATTCCCAAAATTTAGAATAACAAATGCGGAAATTAGAGCTATAATCCCAGACCTCTTCCGCTTTATCCAAAAAATCTTTATATTTCGGAGTTAATCTTGCAGTCAAATTTTCAGTCTGAATTGCGATATATTTTTTATCTATTACATCAAAATTCACCACAAATGCTTCATAAGTCAAAAGCCAGATTCTATCATTTTTTGAAGTATCATTTGAAATTTCAACGGAATCCCCTCTTTTTTCCAATTCATATTTAATAAACCGGACAAATCTTCCCCAGAAGTCTCTCGAAGAATACCATATATAATATTTTTGGTTCATATTAATCCCATAATTTCTTCAATAGAAAATTGCTTTACTTCATTTGAATAAGGTCCCGATTCCTGAATTTTCTCATGCAGGTTTTCTCCTTTTTGCAAGCCGATTTGATTAATTTTAACAGCTTTGCCATATTTCAACTGCATTGCTTCCAAAATATTCCCCATGCTCATTGACTTCATTTCAGGGCAATATGGAGTACAATCCTTTGCTTTATCGAGGCATTCAAAAATCAAATCAACGGCTTGTTTACAGGTCCAAAAGAAACGTGTAGCATCCGGATCAGTAATCATAATTTCTTTGCCATTCAATAAAGCATCCTTCCATAAACAAAGGACAGAGCCGGTAGAATACAAAACATTTCCATAGCGGACAATCCTATATTTTATATTTGGACATTTCTTTTCAAAAAATGTGAACATCCGTTCCATTAAAAATTTTGTTGCACCATAAACACTATTGACCTGTGCGGCTTTGTCCGTTGAGATTCCCAAAATAAAATCAATATTGCTTTCACTTCCATATCTCAAAATATTAGAGGAGCCGGAAACATTCGTATTGATACATTCACGGACTTGAGATTCCGCCCATATTATGTGCTTAAATGCAGCAAGATGGAAAATACCTGCAATCCCCTGGCATGCTTCTTTAACAGAACGGGCATCGCTTACATCCCCCGTCATAATTTCAATTTTAGGGAATTTTTGCTTCAATTTTAATAAATTTCCTTCATCCCTGGCTAATATTCTTAAATCACCGAAATCGTACAATCTTTGGACTAATGCCTCACCGAGGAAACCAGTTCCTCCGGTAATCAAATATTTAACACTTTTTGCCATAACTTTAATAACGTCTTGAATTTCTATAATTAATTAATTTTCCATTTGAATCTATTTTAAAAAATCCATAAGAGGTATATCCGGCTCTATCATCCATACGTACTCTGTATTCGATACATTTATTTTCATACATTTTATAAATATCGCCTTGTTCCTGCAATAAAAAAATTGCATCATCTGTCAAGATATATCCAACTTTATTTCGCAGATTTTCAATTCTTCTGTAATCATCAGATTGGCATGAAATAAATAATATTCCCAGTAAAATCAAAAATAAAATATTTTTTTTCATTCTTTTACCCCTTAAAATTTATTTAATTTATATCAACTATTAGGCATACAAAATAATTGAATCCTTTTTTTAAAACATTCCCAATTCTTATAAGCATTATCAATAAATATTTGAAATTCATTAAATTTCTTCTCTTTAATTAAAGAAAGTACATAAGCAGAACTTTCATCATCCAAACAAACATTTTTTAAAGGTTCTGATTTATCAGATTTCCAAATTTGAAGAATAAAATGAAATTGATATTTTTTATCTATTGTTTCATTAATATCAAAATTTATCATAATATTTACCTAAATTTTTCTTAATCGTTTCCTCACTCATTTTGTGATGATAACTGCGGATTGCTCTGCCCATAAACGGCTCGAAAATACTTCCTGCATCAATAAATGTGCAATCTTCCCTTGAATGATAGATTATATATTCCGACAGGACTGAAGCTGAAAGCAAGAAGACCGTATCAACCTGGAATTCATCAATCTGTCCCATCACGTAATCTTTATCAGGATAGCAATTTTTATCGCTTATAATAATTTGATGATGGCAGTTTGCAAAATATTTCGCTACCCCAGACATATATTCATTGCAAACCAGGACAACATTTTTTTCCTGAAGGCAATCAAAAAATGGTTCTAATT
>Ga0208957_1000571_pt1 | contig 27721 bp, 25 predicted proteins | sample RifOxyA1_FD_184029 | JGI IMG/M metagenome (GOLD analysis project Ga0208957, IMG submission 184029) | Groundwater microbial communities from Rifle, Colorado - Rifle Oxygen_injection A1 (SPAdes) | ecosystem: Environmental > Aquatic > Deep subsurface > Groundwater | place: Rifle, Colorado, United... | reverse complement strand
CAAATTGACTAGTTGCATCATATCAAATACAAAGCCGATACCAATCGGTTTCATTATTTGATATGATGCAACTAGTCAATTTGGCAAATATACTTTAAAAGGCAGGCTCAAGTGAAATCAAAAAAAATATTAATTTTATTATTAACTATTTTTTGTTCATTTGCTTGGTCTGTTGAGCAAATTAAAAAGAAAGATGGAAATGTTATCTTTAGATTGACCCCAGGTGAGAAAGCGGAAATTCTAAACGAGCAAGCAAATCAACCAGCCATTATTCAAACCAAAACTTTTACATTCGATACGGCAACGGTAGAGGGATGTGAGCAACTCAAACGTTTTTTCATAGTGTCCAGTTTAGATAAAAAAGAAATTAAATTAAATGCCAAGGACCAGTGTTATAAAAAAGGTGAACAGAGATATCTAACGGTTTTTCTGTCAGAAAATGTGTCTGACAAAGATTTTATTATAAATGGCGGTAGAAGAATTGGAGTGCATAGTAAAGTGCTCTTGGAAAATTTGTTACCCCAAGATTCCATCCGGCGAGAAATGGTGGTAGATACCATCAAAATGGTGGTGATTGGTTCTGGTATTATTGGGGCAATCTCATTATTGCCTGAAGATGTTTCAAATTGGAGTGATGATAAAACCGGGTATATGAAAAATATTAAAAAAGGTTTTAGGATGGATGAAGATAGCGCTTTAATCAACTGGGTCGGACATCCGTATTCAGGGGCCCAATATTACTTGCTTGCCAGACATAACGGATTATCTAAGTGGCAATCGTTTGGATATTCATTTTTTATGTCTACTTTTTTCTGGGAACTGGGATTGGAAGCCTATTTTGAACAAGCATCTATTCAAGATGTTTTAATTACGCCGCTGCTTGGAACACTTTTAGGGATGGTTTTTGAATCAGCCGTGGAGCATATCGAAAAAAATAATGGGAAATGGCTTGGATCAAAAATGCTAGGTGGCACTGCCATGTTTATTATGGACCCTGTGAATCCTCTACTTGATCATTCCACTAGTGCGATAAGATTTTTGAAAGGTCATGGTGCTAGACTTTATGTTGCCAGGGTAAATGCAGAAGTTTCAAATGATTTGCTCTTAAATTTGTTAGAAACATCATTTTACGGTCAAGATCAAGAAGATGTTCTAGGTTTATTCTTGGAATTTAAATTTTAAACCAGAGCAAATGCATCCTTGGTGGATGCACTTACTCTTTATAGCTATAGACCTTTAGATTGTTTATTTATCTTGGCAATTTCACCCCCGTAGCGAACCGTTTCAATATCGCTGGTATTCATTGAATGAGTGAGGGGGATTTCGGTTTTTTTAGTTAAATTTTTAAGCATGAGGCGATTGTTATCCAGGTCTTTGGTATTTAATTCTAGCTGGTCACCCATTTCAATTTTATCATAATCACTTTTATTTTCAAAAGTGAGTGGCATAATTCCAAAATTGATAAGGTTGGCTAGATGAATTCGCGCAAAGTCTTTGGCAATTACGGCCTTTACTTTTAAGTAGCTAGGACAAAGAGCGGCATGTTCTCTTGAACTGCCTTGTCCGTAATTTTCACCAGCAATGATGAATCCACCATTTTTTTCTTTTGCTCTTTCGTAAAATTTTGAATCAACCGGCTCAAAAACGTGTTTGGAGTATTCTGGGACGTTACTGCGAAGAGGAAGATAGACTCCTGCTGGCATAATATGATCGGTGGTAATGTCATTGCCTACTTTAAGGATGACTTCACCGGTTGCTTTTTCAGCTAGATTATCATTAACTTCAATGGGGCGGATATTGGGACCTCTGACTATTTCTACTTTGGCCCTGTCTTCTTCGGGAAGTGGTTCTACAATGAGAGCAGATTTGTTTTTGAAGTTTTTAGGGGTTGGAACATCACTGAGTTCACCCATTCTTCTGGGGTCAGTAATTTCTCCAGTTAAGGCACAAGCTACTGCTGTTTCAACACTTGACAAGTAGACTTGCGCAGATGGTGTTCCAGATCTTCCTTTAAAATTTCTATTAAATGTTCTGATACTCACACCGTCTGTGCGCGGTGCTTGGCCTTGCCCTATACATGGGCCACAGGCGCATTCTAAAATTCGGGCCCCTGCTCCAATTAAATCTGCGAGGTGGCCGGACTCCGCCATGGAGTAATATACCGACATTGAACCTGGAGAGATGGTTAAGGAAAGGTTTTGTTTAACTCTTTTACCCTTTAACATATTGGCTGCGGTCACTAAATCTTTGTAGGATGAATTGGTACATGAACCAATACAGACTTGTCCCACTTTTATGCCTTCTACTTCTTTAACCGACACGACGTTGTCAGGACTATGAGGTTTGGCGATCATAGGTACAAGTGAAGTTAGGTTTATTTCAATAACTTGATGATATTCGACATCCTCATCTGCAATAATTTCTACCCAATCTTCTTCGCGGCCAAACTCTTTCAAGGCTTCTTTGGTGATTTCATCAGAAGGAAAAATCGAAGTGGTGGCACCGGTCTCTGCTCCCATATTAGTGATAGTCGCTCGTTCGGGCACCGTTAGAGTCTTAACTCCAGGACCAAAATATTCTAAAATTTTACCAACGCCACCTTTGACGGAAATCCTTCTTAAAACTTCTAAGATGACATCTTTAGCCGCCACCATAGGAGGCAGTTTCCCCGTCAATTTTACTCCGATGATTTCGGGGGTTTTAGTAAAAAAAGCTCGTCCTCCAATGGCCAAAGCAACATCCAGCCCACCTGCCCCAATAGCAATGGAACCAATCCCACCAGCGGTAGGGGTGTGGGAGTCAGAACCTAGCAAGGTTTTCCCAGGTTTTGCGTATCGTTCTAAATGAACTTGATGGCAAATTCCATTACCAGCTTTGGATAAAACTAATCCATATTTAGCGGCTACGCTTTGTAAGAAGACGTGATCATCAGCATTCTTGAAATCTTGTTTAAGGGTATTATGATCAATATAGGAAACGGATATTTCGGTTTTAGCCTTGTGAATACCTAGGGCTTCTTGTTGTAAATAAGCCATGGTGCCGGTGGCATCTTGAGTTAGGGTTTGATCAATTTTGATTCCAATTTTTTTACCTGGTACCAAATCCCCAGAAGTCACATGTTTCATTAAAATTTTTCCGGCTACGGTTTTTTTTATTTTGGGATCTATTTCAAAATTATGCGTATGTGTACTCATCTCTACCTCGCTTGAGTTTAATTTAGACTAGAATCTACAACAAAATTAAGCCTTAGCTTACTTTAAAAGTAGATAATCTTCAATCAATCTTAAATATTCGTAATAATATAAAGAATCAATGGGATAGTTCATTTTTATCGATATATTATCTGTTTATCTTAAGGATTCTACCAAGGCTTCGCTCATTGACGGGTGAGGGTGAACTACGTTTTTAAAAATTTCTGGGGTTGCTCCCATGGTCATATATAAAATAGCTTCTCCAATAAGATCTGTTGCGTTGTGACCGACTATATGCACGCCCAGTATCTCACTGTCATCAAGATTGGATACCACTTTGATAAATCCACCACTTTGGCTTTCAGTCATGACTTTAATGTTGGAATTTAGAGAGTAGATTTTTGAATGGGCCAAAAACCCCTGCTCCCTGGCCTTTTTTTCAGTTAGACCAACTGAAGCAAATTCAGGTGAGGTATACATGTTATAAGGCATCAAATCATAAACAATTTCTGATTCATTACCGGCAATGTTATTGGCGGCGATTTCACCTTCTTTGCTGGCCACATGAGCTAGCATAAATCTGCCGTTGATATCTCCTGCAGCATAAATACCTGGAAGAGTGGTTTCTAACTTTAGATTAGTGGAAATAAAACCTCTTTTAGTTAATTCCAGCTTATGATCAATCAAGTACTCGATTCCTGAAAGGTTGGCTTGTCTGCCGATACAAGATAGATAGATATCTGTTTTAAGGACATCATTTTGGTTTTTATTTTTATTTTTTATATAAAGGTTCTCGGATTGATGATCAATCGCTTCAAAACCAAGGTGCAAGCTTATATTTTTTTCCTTTAGCAGATTGGTTAAGAAGGTGGAGAGTTCTTCATCCATGTAGGGCATTAGTTTAGTACTTTTATCTACCAAATGAACAATAGAGCCAAAACTAGCAAACATAAAAGCAAATTCTATTCCGATCATTCCTGCACCAATTATGGTTATAGAATTGGGAATCTCGCGAATGGAGTATATGGTTTTAGGTGTAAAAAGCTTTTGGTAATTTGGTTTAAAAAAAGGTAAGGCCTGGTATTGACTGCCAGTTGCGATGATGAGGGAAGAAAAAAAGATTTTTTCATGATTAACACCTAGGGCATTGGGACCAATTACTTGCGCATGTCCATGAATACGGGTGATATTATTTTTATTAAGAGTTGTTTCAATATGTTTGACGGATCTTTTGATATTATCTTTAACTTTTCGAGAAAGGAGCATCCAGTCGGGAACAATGTTTTCTTGGTTGATACCACGTATACCAAAACTTTCAGCTTGTTTAAAGTTATCGAGTAAGAAAGCCGTATGTAGTAATGTTTTGGTAGGAACACATCCATAGTTATAGGAAATTCCACCTAGTGCATTCTCCATGTCTATTAGACAGACCGATAAATTATTTTGAGATGCGGTGATCGCAGCATTTATCCCGGCTACTCCTGACCCCATAATTGCTACATCAAATTTTCTATTACTGCTCATATGGTCTCCTTAATTAAGTTCGACTAAGAGTTTATAGGGGTCTTCTAGTAAACTTTTAAAGTAGGTTATAAAGTTACTGGCAGGAGCTCCATCTACAACTCTATGATCAAAGACTAGTGATATAGGTTGAATTGTTGCAGGAATGATCGTGCCATTTTTTACAATGGGGGCATCATGAATCCTGCCCACTCCTAAAATTCCAACTTGCGGAGGAAGAATGAGTGGATTGCCATATAGACCACCAAAAGATCCATAATTGGTGATGGAAAAAGTTCCTTCTCTCATTTCGGCTAAAGTAATACTTCCATTTCTTGCTTTGACGATCAGTTGTTTCATTTCTCGGTCAATTTCTTTGATGTTTTTAGATTCGACATTTTTTATAACGGGAACCATTAATCCTTTTTCGGTTTCAACTGCAATACCAATGTTGATGTTTTTGTATTTTTTAAGTTCCATCTTTTGAGCGTCAAAGGTGGCATTAAAAACCTTGAAGACTTTTAGCGCAACACTTAAAGCTTTAATATAGATTGGAAGATAGCTAATCTTTTCTTGACTGGTTTGATTAATAAGTTTTCTCAACTTTACGGTTTCATCTAATATACATTGCTCATGAAAACTAGCAGTTGGAATTTCACTGCTTTTTTGCATATTAGCTGCAATAGTTCTTCTGATGGTTGGTAATTGTTCAGTATTATCTTGCTGTAAGGATCGCTCAATGGAGGTATAAGTTTCAGATTCCTTCGGAGAGGTTTTAAGGTTCACTTGTTTTAAAACATCTTCTCTGGTTACTCGTCCGGCAGGGCCTGTGCCTTTAATTTTTGAAATATCTATTTTATTTAAAGAAGCAATCTTTCGGGCGAGGGGAGTTGCTAGTACTTTAGTGGGAATACCGCTTAAGGTGATTGATTCACTGGTTCTATCGACAATCCCTTCACCACTGGCAGGCAGTACAAAGTTGCCGGCATTTTCAAGCTCACCAACGACTGCGGTGGATTTATCTTCTGTGGGTTTTGCTTCGTCGGTCTCAATTGTAGTAGAAGAGCTCTGTGTTCCTTCATCAATAAAGGCCAGGGTTTTTCCAACTTCAATAATTTGACCTTCATCAATACTATATTTTATAAGTTTTCCTGATTTGGAAGTGGGAATTTCTGCAACTACTTTATCTGTTTCTACAATGGCGATGATATCTCCTTCAGTAACCAGGTCGCCTGGAGATTTGGTCAGTTGTAAAACTTTTCCCTCGTGTACGCCTTCACCAACATCAGGAAATTTAAATTCAAAAAACATAGCATACCTCAATTATTTATGGCCTATAGTTCATAAGCTCCATTATTTTATTAACAATCATATTGGTTGATATAAGATAAAGACGCTCTCCCCTAGGTAGAGGCGGTGTAATATCCGGACTACTCATCCTTGCAGGAGGAGCAAGCAAATCAGTAAAACAATTTTCAATAACTGTGGTAACGAGTTCTCCCCCGATACCATAACTTTGTGGGCCTTCATGTACGACTACAAACCTGCCAGTTTTATTAACAGAATTGGTAATTGTTTTTTTGTCTATAGGTGAAATGGTGCGAAGATCGATAAGTTCGACCGATATTCCTTTAGTCTTTAATTGAAAAGTCGCCTCAGTAGCTTCCTTCATTTGAGCACCATAACTAAGAAGCGTAATATCTTTTCCCTCTGTAACAATTTTAGCTTTTCCAATTTCAATGGTGTAGGCGTCATCTGGAACTTCTTGTTTAATTGATCGGTAAACTCTTTTTGGCTCCATGAAAATGATGGGATCGGGATGTCTCATTGCGGATATCAGTAATCCTTTTGCATCATAGGGATTGGATGGAATGACAACTTTTAGTCCTGGAATATGGGCCCATATAGATTCCATACTTTCACTATGATGTTCTAAGGCACGTATTCCTCCACCGTAGGGCATGCGGATAACGATATCAGTAGTCATGGCCCCCCTGGTACGGTTTCTAAATCGGGCAACGTGACTGATAATTTGATTAAATGCTGGCCAGGCAAAACCAGAAAATTGCATTTCTACCACCGGTTTTAATCCCAGCACACTCATGCCAACCGCCGTTCCCACAATGGCGCTTTCAGCTAGCGGAGAATCGAAGCATCTTTTATCTCCAAATTCTTTTTGTAGTCCGGTGGTTGCTCTGAAAACCCCTCCCTCAACTCCGACATCTTCTCCATAAACGACAATATTAGGATTCACTCGCATTTCTACAAAAAGAGCATCATTTACTGCTTGAACTAAAGTTAGTGCTTTCATTACATACTCCCTTTCAGTCGTAAATTTAATAAATTCATCTGCTCTTTCATATCTTCAGGGATCTGTTTAAATTGCCACGCAAAGATTTCTTCTACGGTATGAGGGGGAGCATTTTCGGCCAATTCAAATTCTTTCAAAAATTCTTTTTTGTAATCTTCTTTTAGAGAGTTGATAGTTGATTCATCAATTAAATTTTTGTTAAGGAGATATTTTTCTAGGCGTAAAAGTGGATCTTTGGCTACCCACTGCTCCACTTCTTCCTGTTTACGATAAATCGTGGGATCATCAGCAGTGGTGTGTGCACCAAGGCGATAAGTGTATCCTTCAATTAGTGTGGGACCTTGATTTTTTAAAGCTTTGTCTTTGGCCATTTTGGTAGCCGCAAATACACTAAGTACATCATTGCCGTCAACTTGCACACCTTCAAACCCAAATGCAAAAGCTTTTTCGGCTAAGGTTGCACTGCGAGTTTGTTTGTTTCTCGGGACAGAAATGGCCCACTGGTTGTTTTGAATATAAAAAATTAAGGGAATATTCCATGTACCTGCAACATTCAGCGCTTCGAGAAAGTCACCTTCGCTAGTTCCTCCATCACCCACAAAGCAAATGGTAACCCGATTATTTTTTAAAAATAGATTAGCGTATGCTGCGCCTACGGCATGCAAACACTGAGAAGCAATAGGAACAGAGATTGGGAAGGTGTGATATTTTTCAATTTCAAAATGACTGCCCTTCTCATTACCAAGCCAGACTTGATAAAGTCTGCTAAGCGGAATACCTCGGTAAAGCATACCTCCTAATTCCCGGTAAGCCGGAACGAACCAGTCATCTTGGTTCAAGGCCATAAGACTGCCCACGGAATTGGCTTCTTGACCTTTGCTTGGCGGATAAGTTGGAAGACGTCCCTGGCGATTTAAATTAACCGACCACTCGTCAACAACTCTGGCTTTTGACATATATTTATAAGCCACTAAAATATCGTTATCGTTCATAAGGGGTATATCTTTAATTGATGAATCGATATTTCCGGCTTCATCCATAATTTGCAATCTTTTTCCTTGCCGTGGGTCATAGCTTTCAAACATATCCTTATCCTTTGTCATATATTCTGTAGAACAACGAAGATAAGTGAAAAATTAAACTACTTTGTTACAAGGGGAAAATTTGATTTGATAAAATTTATCGAAAATTCATTAGTGGCTGTTTTGAAGTAATCTGCCAGGGTTTTTACAATGGAGGAAGTTATATCACTAAGGAGGATATCGGGATAAAAATGAGAAATATTGGTAACCTGGCTCCGCTGGCTTTTTACAAATGGCTTTTGGGTTTTTCGATAAACCGGCATCCAATTAATGGCATTATGTAAATGTTCCAGATTAGTGTTAAATAAAAGTGAGGCATGATAGCAAAAAATATGACTGGTAAGGGCGACTGCTGAACCAAGTATTTTATGACCATTTAGATAAATAGAATTGCGCTCATCTTGGATCGCTTGAATGCCAAGATGATTTAAAGAGGTTACTAATTTTTTAGTAATAAAGTTGCTATCCTTATGGTCGTCTTTCGAAAGCAGCGGCTTACTGGGTTTAAAAAAGCTAATGTTCAGGGTGCCTTCATCGTGATAGACCGTGCCACCACCGGTATGCCTTTTTACTACAGGAATGCCTTGCTTTTGAGTGAAATCCTGGTTCACTTCAAATTCAGCATTTTGAAAGCGCCCCATGATAATTGAAGGACTATTGTGCCATAAACGAAGGATATATTGATTATTATGAACAAAATTGCCAAGCTGTATTTCTAAAGCGAGATTTTCTAAGGGGTCTGTTTCAGGCGTTTCTAAAATCAATAACTTCATGGAGGTCAGTGCATAAAAGCGGTCTTTCTTTACACTACATTATCAATTAATGATATTTTTTTTATGAAAAATTTTTTTAAAAGCATCATAAGGTTTTCTAAAGTGGGAGTCAGAATAAGTAGATTCAAAATCATCTGCTATTTTTTTTAAAATATCAAGGTTGATTTTTTCATATAAGAGCCGGTGAGAAAATTCATGGGCCATAATAAAAATGCATGAAAGCCCTGACAAATGTTCAGTAGTTAGTTTTCGTGGGAAGCCTTTGCCTAAAGGTCTTTCATGGTGATTAAGCACTACTTCTTTAATATTGTTAGCAACATCTTGAATGGGCTTAACCTCATGTATAAGAGCGACACTTTTGGCGGGGTGGTTAATGACTTCTTTTTTTAAGTCCTCTGATAGTTTCTCAAATCTGGGATCATCAGTAGAAGCAATGGAAACGAGTTCATCATTTTGTAAGGACAAATCTTGAAAGATGGCAGCCATGGAGAGTTTTTGCATGGAATTGTCACTGGCCCAGTCAGTTTGGCCAACTATGGCCACCGATAGATAATTGGTCATCATAATCAGTTCGCTGGAATATTTCTGATATTTCATCAGGCTTCCAATCAGTTTGCTCATCCTTTTATTTTTACTTAAAATTTCTACGCTTGATCGATGTACTGCTTGTCCTAGTTCGATTTCCTCCCGGGAAAGTCCCAGATCTAAAAGACTGGAATGTATTTTATTAATAGAATCAACCTGGATTTCAAATTTTTGGACAGTTGGAACTGCGTCGCTGGTGAGTGTGTCAATTAATTTTTGATTTATTTTGGTAGATAATTCAGCATACTTTTCAGTGGGGACAAAATAAAAGTCATCATCATTTGATATATCTGAAATATGCGTTAACTGAACATATTTATTGGTATGATCCATGATAAAAATGGGAACATCCTCCTTATGAAAAAAGGCAACTTTATTACCTCTGATGCGACGAAATTGTTCTCTCAAGGAAGGTCTTTTAATCTTTAGAATTCGAGAAATTTCTTCAACTAATTCATGTTCTTTTACTGGATATTTTAGATAAACATTTTGGATTCTTTTCAGCAAGAATCCTTTAAGCATTTCATCGTAAGAGGGAAATTGCTGGGTAAGCAAAATAAAAGGAATTTCCAGTTTATTTTCAGTTAAAAAGCGATAGATTCGACTGGAATTTTTTCCCATGAAATTATATTGAGCAACAATTAAAGAAAAATCCTGAGTATTATTAATGAGCTTGATGGCATGATCAACATTTTCTGCGTAAATTAACTCGGCATTAAATTCTGATTCAATATGCATAACAATAAGATCCCGGATTTCGGGATTTTCTTCGGCAATTAAAATACGTGGTTTGAGACTCATTACATTCATTTTATAGTTATAAACTAGAATTTGTTTAAAAGGTCCGTTTTTTTCCCAGTTTCTCAAGCATTGGACATATTTAGTGGGATAAAAAACGTTTAATAAATGTGTATAATATTGCTCATCTATTTAAAAAATTTATGATAATGAAAGTAATGAAAAAGAATTGGGGAATTTATTGGTTATTAATATTTTGCCTTTGTGCTGGCATATGGCTTTATTTCAATCAATCAAGTGAATCGCTAGTTTCTTTAAGCCTTATTTTCTCTATTTTTTGCTTGGTATATTTTAAACAAAAACCAAAAGTTACTCAAATAAAAAGTGAAGACCCTTATCGTGCGTCATATGAAGTGGAGGGATTTCATGATGATTTTTCTAAAGTAGGCAGTGGATACCCCATGAGAAAGGATCAAAAAGCTCCTTGTTGCGGAGGTATAGTGGAAGGAGACACCTCATGTACTTCTAATAATTGTGGAGATAAAAAAAAATGACAGTAGATGAATTGATTAAAGAAAATAATCAGCTTAAATCACAAATTGCAAATTTAAATAAGGATCTTGCAAGATTGCAAGAAATTCAAAAAGATTTGGATGAAAGCAATCAACGTTTTGATGATGTTATCCACTCTGCTTTGGACGCAATTTTATTAATTGATGGAGACAAATTTGTGGATGCTAACGATGCTACCGTTAAAATGTTGAAATATCCAAGTCGAGAGGACTTTTTAATGTCACACCCCTCCCAGTTGTCTCCACCATTTCAGATGGATGGCAAAGCATCTTATGAAAAGGCAGAAGAAATGATGCAAATTGCTTATAATCACGGATTTCATCGATTTGAATGGATTCATCGAAAAGCCGATGGTGAAGATTTTCCAGTGGAAGTGTCGCTAACGCCGATTTTATATCGAGGCAGATCTATTTTGCATTGCCTTTGGAGGGATTTAACAAGTGCTAAAAATATCGAATTGGATAATAAAAAGATGCAAAACGATATCAGACAGAGGGAACTTTCGCTTATCCATGCTTCTAAAATGGCAACTCTTGGAGAAATGGCCGGTGGAGTGGCGCATGAAATAAATAACCCTTTAACTATCATCATTGGGTATTTGAAAATATTGAAACAAGAACTAAGCGAAATGACCTTTTTACAAAAAGACCGGGTTTTATCCATGATCAATAACGTTGACCAGACCACCAAACGGATAGGAGAAATTATTCAAGGTCTTTATTTATTTTCCAGAGATGCTAAGCTTGATAATTTAATCTCAGTACCAGTTGACCAGTTAATCCAAAACACAGTTACTTTATGTCTTGAAAAATTTAAAAATAATAATATTTCCTTTCACGTTTCCGAAATTCCCGTGGATGCTTATGTTTATGGAAATGAGACGCTACTTGGCCAGGTTTTGCTCAATCTTTTAAATAATGCATATGATGCTGTTAAATTACAAGAATCTAAATGGATTGAAATAATTACTAAGATTAATACTGACAATGGTCGAGTAGAAATACTTGTTAGAGATAGTGGACAAGGTATTCCGATTGAAAACCATCTTAAGATTATGCAACCTTTTTTCACTACTAAGGAAGTAGGTACAGGAACGGGCCTGGGATTAAGTATTTCCTTGGGAATTGTCAGAGAACATGGAGGAGATCTTTTTTTAGATACTAACTCTCAACATACCTGCTTTGTTATCTCACTTCCGCAAGGACGCCCCCAAGCTAAGAATAGTGTGCAGGCTGATGATGGCTTTGGGATAATCCGTTAAGGGGCTTCTGACTTTTGCAGTAATTCGTTTTGTAATTCCTGAATTTCAAGCAACCGTTGCCATTGATGAGATGACAGTTGATCAAGTTTGGTTTTTATTTGTCGAATTTCCAGCTCTGCTTTCAAATTTACTTTATAGTCCATTTCTGCTTGAATCCTATCTTTTTTAGCTTGACGGTTTTGGCTCATCATAATTATGGGAGCCTGGAAAGCGGCAAGACTTGAAAGAATGAGATTTAACAAAATAAAAGGGAATGGATCAAATGTTTGATTTATTAAGATAGCAGAATTTATTAAAATCCAGATAACGAGAATGCTAATAAATAAAATAATAAAACCCCAGCTTCCACCAAAGGTAGCCATTCTATCCGCCAATCGATCACCAAACGAGATATTTTCGTTATATATTTCATTAATATTTTCGGAAACGGCCTCATGCTCACTTATGCTTTGGATAATAGTATTTTCAATATCGCTTATTTCGTTTTGATTTTTTAAAATAGATGCTTTTATATATTCTGATCGTAAATGATTCAGATCTTTAAAACAAATATATTTATCCTCTTCCCAACCACTAGCTGCATTTTTTATTAAACTACTCACATCATGACTGACGAGATCGTAAGGAGTTAAATCCTTATTTAAAAACATTTGGCCACAAATTGCACATTTTTGTTTTTTTTCTTTTATTTTGTGAATCATCTTCTATAACCCCTTGGCATTGATCTAATTTTAGCGGGTTGGCTCAATAATATTTTTTATAAAACCACGTCGTGTAATAGCATTATTTATATATCTTGTTGGCTAAAACGACTTATTAGACTGCACCTTGGAATATTTTACATACCAGATTGTGCGTTGCGACTTTATGTTGTATAAGTCATTATTCCGATTATGGATATATTCTTTTGTTTTTCTTAAAAGTATTTGTTACTACAAATACTCGGAGTGATTAATGCAAAAACAAAAGTTCTGCATAGATCTTAATCAAATATCTATTGAAGAATTATCAAAAATTCCATTAAACCAGTTGCGCATATTCCAAGTGCCTGATTATATTAAGGAAGCACTGGAAGAAGTTAAAAAAGAACTTAAGGCAAAAAATATCCTTATCCGTCCTAAAATATGGGTCTCAGAAGAATGGATATGTCCTGATGGAACCGCCGGTATTGGAGTGCCTTTTTACCTTGGAAGTAAAAGATTACTTCGCATAGAAAAAAAAGAAGTTGGTTTTGTTGAAGGAGAAACCAAGGAAAAAGCTAAAAAATTAATCAGACATGAACTTGGTCACGTCGTAGACAATCTGTTTCGACTAAGAAGAAAAAGAGAAAGAATAAATATCTTTGGAAAAAATTCAAAAAAATATCCCAATAGATATGACATTCAACCGTATAGCAAAAACTATGTAAGACATTTAAAAGATGGTTATGCTCAAGGGCATCCTGCGGAGGATTTTGCCGAAACCTTTGCAGTATGGCTTGATCCCCAAAGTAATTGGAAGAAAAAATATCAAAACTGGGGATGTTTAAAAAAACTTTTATATATGGATCAGCTAATGCATTCCTTACAAGGTATTAAACCAATTCCATATGATAAAAATACATACTATGAAATACGTAGTATGGATAAATCCTACGGAAAATATTTATCAGAGCGCAAGAAAAAATTTAATCCTAAGGATACTTTTTGGGATCATTTAAAAGTAGGGTTTAAATGTTTTTCAAAAACAAATGACAAAATGAAAATCAAGCATTTTTTATCCAGATATGGCAAGGAAATAATTGGGCCAGTATCTTTGCAAACCAAGCTACCTAAATATATGGTAAAAAAAATGCTTGAGGATATAAAAAAGAATAATTCAGATTTAATGATAGATAGAATACTTCCTTCAAAAAAGATTATGAGCTATCATATAATTGATAAGGCGAATGCTTTTATAAATGAAGGAAGGCATTTTATCCGTCTATGAAAAAACTTAAAATTTTAGTCTTGATTCACCCCACTTTAATACCTCCAGCAAATGCTACCTATCATGAAGCTGAAAAGATGCCTTGGCGAACTGAGTATTATGTCATTAGTACGCTGGAGCAAATGGGGCATCAGGTACAGGTTTTAGGAGTGGAAAGTGATTTAAGAGTCATTCAAAAGGCCAAGGAAGAATTTAAACCACACATAGCTTTTAATTTACTGGAACAATTTGATGGTGAGACCTTGTTTGATCATAATGTAGTTTCTTATCTTGAAATGATCAAACTACCGTACACGGGGTGTAATCCCAAAGGGTTGATTTTGGCCCGGGATAAATCTCTGTCTAAAAAAATAATGTTTTACCATAGAATTAAAACCCCTTTATTTATGGTTGTGAACCAAAATTCTAAATTTAAAAGGCCAAAAAATTTAAAATTTCCTTTATTTGTAAAATCGTTAACTGAAGAAGGATCAGTTGGGATTTCACAAAATTCGATTGTTTACGATGACGAAAAACTTCTGGAAAGAATCAAGTTTATTCACACCACCACCTTTTCGGATGCCATCATAGAAACCTATATTGAAGGTACGGACCTCTATATTAGTTTAATGGGGAATAAAAAAGTGGTGCATTATCCACTTTTAGAACTGAAATTTAAAAATGTTCCTGCAGGATTTCATCATATCGCCACCAGCAAAGTAAAGTGGGATCCTGAGTATCGCAAGAAATATGATATAGATACTTATGAAGTAAAAGATTTGTCTAAAGAGGACTATAATAATATTGTTAAAACTGGGAAGAAAATTTACCGAGCCTTAAATTTAAGTGGTTACGCTCGTATTGATTTAAGGTTAACTCCAGGTAATCGGATTTACTTTTTGGAAGCCAATCCCAATCCAGACATAGCCAAAACCGATGATTTTGCTATATCTGCTAAAAATGCGGGGATGTCCTACGAAGAATTGCTTGAAAAAGCTCTCTCCCTGGGCCTATCTTATTACGACAGTATTTGTTAATCTTTTCACAATATTTACTTTAGCTTGCGTAAGATTTTCCTAAGGAGTAAACACAAGGGGTGACACGATTGAATAGGGTGACTATTTTTTGTTTGGGAGTAATAATTAGTCTAGAAACGGCTAAAGCGGAACCTTTGTATCTTGTTCCTAAAGAGTCTGACCAGCCTTCTACTATTTGCATGAGAGATTTAAGTTTTGAACAAAGTTCTGACCTGGATATTGATTCCTACTATATTGCACCAGTGGATAAAAAAGAAATTCAAAGTGAGAAGAAGGACACGGAACTAAGTATTACGCCCGGGGAAGATTTGTATAAACTTTTTGAAGAAAATAATTATGACATAATGAATACGATAAAAAATTTGGATTTAAAAAAGCCACCCGTCAAAACAGAACTGAAAATCAGATTTTAACTTGGATTTTTAAAGTTTGAAGTTGGCCATAATATGGGCCGAAATTGGGTTAACAATTTTTCGCTGTGCTGTCACCATCCAATAATCAGTGGTTACTTGAGAAAGAGTTCCAATTTCCACCAATTTTTTTGCCATAATATATTCTTGACCGGCAAACTGAGGTAAGACCACTAATCCCATGCCCGCAATTCCCATAAGTTTTTGAAAAGTAGTGTCTTGGGTTTCAATTGTTACATCTATATCAATTTTTCTTTTGTAAAAAAATTTATCGATATCAAGACGTATTTGGCTGTGAGGCGTGGGTAAAATAAAAGGTTGGCCAGCTAACGATTTGGGAAAATCTTTTTTTAAATTGGCGTAATTAGAAGTTCCAAAAACTGCCATTGGTATTCGAGAAAGTAGTTTAGTATCAAGAGGAGTGGAAACGTTGGTACTAGGAGGAGCGTCGGTTACAATAAGATCAATCTTGTGATTGATAAGTTGGTCAATTATAAATTTGGCACTTCCCTCTAAAATGATGATTTTGGTATCCATTTCACGGCGAATATGTTCAATAATTTTTAAGATAAAAGATTTGGGAATACTTTCCAGGGTACCAATGTGAACCTGTCTTCTGATGGCGAGGGTTTTATCATCCATAACTTCGAGAAGTTCTCGGCCCAGCTTAAAAATGTGATTGGCATATTCCAAAACAATTTCACCGGCTTCAGTTAAAAACAAGGCCCGATTTTTTCGTTCAAATAGTTGTTCGCCCAAGGACTCTTCTAAAACTTTTAATTGAGCAGACAAGGCGGGTTGCCCCAGATGAAGCTTTTTGGAAGCCTTAGAAATACTACCTTCTTCGGCAATAGTTTTAAAATAATAGAGGTGGTGATAATTTAACCAGCGCATACATTAAACCTGGGTTTTTGAGTTTGTAATATCTATAAGAATATTATGAGAATGTAAAGACGATTGTTCGATTTTATCGAATAAATCAGGTCATTCGGCTACATCAAGTTTAACATCGATGTTGTATTTCTTGGCTATACGTTTGATAATTTCTTCGACTTTGTCACCGGAGATAAGTTCGCCAATAATAGAGTGGCGGTTTATTTTATTGGTCTTGCATCCGTTTTCACAACGATAATCTGCCGAAAATAGCTGGTAGTTTCGGATAGGTTCTTTATTTTGAAAACTGGAAAACCAAACCATGAATTCTTCAATTTTGGCTTCAAGGTTTTGGGCAATTTCTTCTTTAGTTTCTTTGGTGGTATTATAAAGAAATTGTCTGGATTGTTTGGACTTTCCATTTATAGTTAAATGAATGACACCGTGAGGTGAAAGACTCATTGTGTCGCTGAAGCACACAGGGCAGTAAGGCATGGATAAAACTCCTCATGTTCTAGGATTTTCTGTTACTATTGTAAATTAAAAAAACAATGAATGCAATAAGGTGAATTGAAGCTTTAAAGCTCGTTAAAATTACAATGAAGTTACCTCTAAATTGACATAGCTAAATGGCGATACTAGTATCCGGCCCATGCGGTTACTAATAGCTTTCATAGGCATTTATCTTGCTGGCTGTGGAATTGGACTTGATCTTCCTAAGCATGATTCAAGGTTTGATTCTATATTAAACCAATTCGAAAAAGATGCTGCGTTCTTTGGCAAAAATGTCAACACTTCTCAAATTAGGGTTGCTTTTGGAAACCCCGAAGCAGAATACGAGATTCTTGGACTAATAAAATTAACCCAGAATCCAGGAGCCTCAGAGGGTATTTGTTTGGTCGTACCCAGTGACAGTAATGAATTTGTGAAAACCTATTATCGTTCCATGTATGGCAAACATGCAGGGCAGAGGATTATTGTCGTGGATAATTCATTTCAGCTGAAATCGGCAGAGGAAATTGAGATTTTGGTTTATCATGAACTAGGTCACTGTGCAATGAACCTTTCTCATAAAGAAGATCAGTTGATCATGTCCTCCATTGATACTGGTGCGGTTATGGGAAGTTATCGCTATTTTTATTTAAGAGAAATGTTTTTAAATAACAAAAATTATCCGCATTCTATCGATTCACTTAAGTCTAAAGATTTGGAAAATAATGATCAAATAGAGCTGGTTTACAAGGTAGATTATTATAGTTTTGGTAAACGATTAAGTAATGAACTGTATTTTGATCGTCATCTAGAGAAGTATTTGTTTTTGGATAATGTAAATAAATCCGCTCCCTAAGGATTAATTAGAGTTTTTATTAATTGATCAATCAACGAGAATCCATCAGACATCGCTTGTTTTAATGGTGGACTAAAAGGTGGATTAATTTCCAAGGCTTTTAAAATAAAATCAGAAGTCGCTTCTGGGTGACATTGAATTCCCACATACGGTAATTTTTGGTGATAAATCATATCATAGGTGCATTCGCTGGAAGTCCCTAGATGTCCAAAATTGGCTGGAAGATTTTTTACTTCATAGCTATGGGCCTTAATGAGGTTATAACTTGTACCTTTTTTAAAACTCAGATGATCGTTGATGATGTTAACCTTTCGATAGCCCTGATAATCTTGTGCACATTTTCCAATGGTAGCACCAAAAGCGTGGGCCATCAGCTGATGGCCAAAACAAATTCCTATTACCGGGATTTGTTGTTCAATTTTTTTCTTCATAATATTCATTAATGTAATTTGCCACGGTAATTTATCTTCGACATTGGATTTGCTGCCGAGAATGATATAACCAGATGCTTGGCAGTCGTGGAGATATTCTAAATTAAAGTAAGGGGCATCATGATAGGTTACCGGAATATTATTGCGTGTAACAATTCCATTATAGCAATGCAGAGACTTTCGGATGATGGCACAATCAATAATTGCAAGCATAATTACTCCATTAAATTTTGTATACGCTCTATGGCAGGTGGGTGCGAGTAATAGAATTTTGAATAAAGAGGATCGGGAGTTAAATTACCCGCATTGTCTCGATAAAGTTTTTTTAAAGCAGAAATAAGGTCAGATTTATTGGAATATTTTTTTGCATAATTATCAGCTTCAAACTCATGGGATCTCGAGATGGATGACATCAGTGGAGTGATCAGAAAAGTATAGATAGGTGTCACCATCATAAATAAGGCAATACCCAGCCATGGTTTTATCAAGCTTACGCCATGACCTTCATAAAAAATAGGGGCATGGTATACCAGCCCTAAAATGTAAAGACCCAGCAGCGTAAAAAGGGTATCGGTGATGATGTGTTTTATCACGTGTTTGTGTTTGAAATGACCAAGCTCGTGGGCCAAAATGGCCACAATTTCATTTTCGGTAAGAGTCTCTAGTAAAGTATCATAGAAGACTACGCGTTTATTTTTACCCAAACCGGTAAAATAAGCATTACCGTGTTTGCTTCTTTTAGAGGCATCCATCACCATAATTTCTTTGGAGTAGAAATTAGCAGATTGCAAAAGTAGATGTATTTTTTCAGTAAGCTCTGGTGAACTAAGGGGTGTAAATTTATTAAACAGTGGAGCAATCCATGTGGGGTAGATAAAAATCATAAAAAGTTTAACTATAGTGATAAAAATCCATGCGTACAACCACCATTTACTTTCAGCTTGGATCATCAAATATAAAATCGTGGCGATTACAGGTATTCCAATAATGAGTGAGATTAATATTTCTTTAATTATATCCATCACAAATATTTTAGGGGTCGTTTTATTAAAACCAAATCTAGCCTCGATGATAAAAGTAGAGTAGATACTTTCGGGAAGTTGTAAAAGGATGCCGATGAAACCTAGAACTAGAAAGAAGATGGTGCCAGTAAGAAGATCATTTAAGTGTAGTTGGCTAACGTAGGATTGAATTAAATCGAGTCCACCTCCAAGCGTCCAAAATAGTATAAAAAGAAAATTTACAAGAGTAAAAAGATAACCAGCTTTGATTTTAGTTAAAGAATAGCGTGCAGCTTTTTGGTGATCATCAAGAGATATAACGTCATTAAAAAGACCAGGTACACAAAATTGATTCAAGTTTATGTGTCTTTGATTTCGATAGTCCAAATAAAATACCAGAATCAATTTAAAAATGAAAAAGCTTAAAAATATAATAGTAATAATGCTAGTCATGATCATATTCCTTAAGTATTTTGTTGCAGTCCAAGATATATCTAGCATATATTGCGACTAACGACCACCGTCTTTTTAAGATTAGACAGAGGAGGACCTATGCGTTTGGTTTTTTTTATTCTATTTGTTTTACCTATTATGACGTCTGCCCAGGATTTATCTAAACTTAATGTGATGTTTTATAATGTGGAAAATTTGTTTGATACGGTACACGATGAAGGAAAAGACGATTGGAGCTTTTTACCAAACTCTTTAAAAGAAAAAAAGGAACAATGTAAAAAAATTAAAAATGATTATTATCAAAATGAGTGTTTAAAAACCGATTGGACCAACCAAAAATTGGAAATAAAATTATCCAATATTAGAGATGTTATAACCAGCAAAAAAGAAAACCTCCCGGATTTTTTAGGACTTTGTGAAGTTGAAAACGAATTGGTAGTAAGAATGCTGGCCGATAAAATTGGTTATAAAAAAATAGTGGTTGCCAGTGGCCCAGATGAAAGAGGCGTGGATGTAGCCTTAATCTATCGAGAACATGAAAAGATTAAATATATAAGTCACCAAGAACATGCATTAAAGGGAAAATCTTTTAAAGGCAAACCGACCCGTACCATCTTAGAAGTCAATTTTATGATAAATGGAATTCATCCTGTGTCTTTTTTGATTAATCATTGGCCAAGTCAGGCCAATCCTTCTGCATCCCGGATAATAGCTGCTCAAAAAGTTATGGAAATTGTAAATCAAAAAACTAAAAAAAATAGCAAGCTAGTGATGATTGTTATGGGAGACTTCAATACTGTTAACACTGACTATCCACATCCATTTAATGAAGTGATATTAAAGAGTGGAGTTTTAGTGGATCTACATTCAAAATATATGGAAGCCAAAAAGATTTCTAGAGAGGAAAAAGCCAGTCTTCCTAACGGAACCTATTTTTATTACAAAGATATGGCCTGGAATTTATTGGATCGCTTTTTTATTACCAAGAACCTTTTAAAGAACAAAAAAATTAATATTGATCTAAAAAGTTACCTGATCTACACTCCAGATTTCATCAAGGATGAATTTATTTATGATCGAGCCGGATATAATAAAGGTACTAAAATTCAAGGCGTGCCTAAGAGTTATAATTTTGAAGCAAGCCAGGCAAAAGAAGCAGGATACTCGGATCATTTTCCTATTATGCTTAGTTTGGATCTCTAGAGTCAGCAATGATTTGATCGGAGAGGATTTCAATGTTGGCAGAAGTTCTCATTTCCTCTAATAGATGATTAATTTCGTCGGTCAAACTTAAGCACCCATTCATTTCAATATCGCGATATCCAAGCTGTTTATCGTTATCTAGCGTGGTGTGAAATAAAAGTCCTTCATGGGATTCTAAAAGATAATAAACAAAATTTGCTTTATCTTTGGGAACACGAATTATTAATCTTCTGATCTTTCTGATTCTGTTCATCATTATATACCATTATAGATTGACGATGCTGATAATTCCTTTAAAATGGAAATATGATCATATCATATTGAAAAATTGATTGTTTTGAAAGTTTTATTGGTCACAAAGGACAAGTAATGAAGAAAAAAATCAGAAATATTTCTAATATAAGGCATAAAAATATTTTTACAATAACGATATTGTTTTTCCTCTTAACCAGTTGTGGTTACGTTAGTAGAAGGAACAAAGATTTTGAGGCAGGTCAAGATGGTAGTGTGAAAGCGTCTGGTCAGATGGTACCGAAGGAAGAATATGATGCATTAATGAATAAATATAATCAACTTGCGGCAAATCAGCAAACTTCTCCCGGCGAAAGAGTAAGTGAAGAACTGATTAATGAATTGTCTTCAACGCCCAAAGCTGAATTGGCGGAAACTATCGACGTTTTTGATCAGTCACAAAACAATGAGATAACGAAGTCACCCCAACCAACTTCACCCATTGTTATTGCAGATCCGAATGTTTTTGTTTCTGACAATGAAGTCGAAGCTCAGTTTGCTAAACTCAAAAAAGCTCAAGAGTTGATCGACGCCAAGCAATTCGATGAAGCTTTAAGTTATATTAAAAAAGATACTGAGAATTCGTCTATTCTCCAAGTGCGAGTTAAGGCTAAATTTCTCTTAGGCGAATTATTACTTCAACAAAACGAATATGATCTAGCTATGCAAATGTTTGAAGAAATTATTAATCACTATGCATTTTCTGGGCTAGTGATAAAAACACTTGGTAGATTGATTCACTGCTGTGAGAAGCTAAAATTAGAGGATAAAAAAACAAAATATTTTTCAATGTTAAATGATATTTTTGGTACAGGATGAACCGAAACGGAGAACATGGATGATTAAAATTTTATTTTCAATACTGCTAGTAGCTTACTTGACGAATATTATTGCTGCAGAACTGGATGAATTGGAGTTACTTGATTCTGGGGATGAAGCCGTTTTGCAAGATGTGCCATCAGTGCCTGGACCGGATTCAAGTGGGGGTGATTTAAATTTATCGGAATTAGAAGAGATCGATGACTTAAATTCCTTGAAAAGTGATATTGGTGCTACTATCGTTGAAAAAAAAGAAGAAGTAAAAGACACGGAAAAAACCAAACCAGATCCCGCTGCTTCTACCAAAAAAGTCGTAGTGGATAAATTTGAATCCAAAGATGAAGAACAAAAAAAGGAAGAAGCGAAACAGTTAAGTGAACTTAAATTAGACGAAACTGATAATACAGTTGTGTTTGATGTGGGCGAAGAAGAAAGAAAATTACTTGAAATTTCCAAATTTATTGAAGGGAAAATACCTGATAAAGAATGGAATGAAATTTCGGGAACTGCTAAAAATGAACGATATGTCGTACAAAAAGGTGATTGGTTATGGAAAATCTCACAAAAACTTTTTGGTTCGGGATTTTATTATTCAAAAATCTGGTCGCTTAACCCGCATATAACTAATCCTCATGAAATTGAACCTGGCATGGCACTGGTCTTTAATACCGGGGACGATGAAACCATGCCAGAAGTTAAACTGGGGGAATATGTAGAGGTGACTGGTGAATCAGAAGAAAATTATTTTGATTTTAGTTATTTTGGAGATAATGTTGAACCACCCTGGTTAAAAGAGAGACAAAGATTAAAAGACCAAGGGGTTTATTTTCAATATTCCTCGGATCTGTCTTACGATGATTTGTTTAAGCTGACAGGTAAGTTGTCCAAAGAGTATGAGAACTACACTCCACCTGAGTCAAAATATATTGTGGCAGTTCCTACAGATCAGTACGACAATACTGGTTTCGACAGGACCTCCAAACTTATTTTTAATTACAAGGAAGGATTTTATCTTAACTCTTTTGTAACCACTAATCCGGTTATCGATTATGGTAAAATAGATTCTATGCAGGATTACAATTTGATCTTAAATAAACTACAAATATTTTATGTTCATTTTGAACCACAAGTAAAAGTAAAAGCAGGCGATTTGTATTCGGTCTACTCTGCAGAAGGAGTAGTTTCTCATCCCGTCAGTGATCGGGAAGGTTATCGCTATACGATTACGGGGCAGTTAAAAACTATAAGAAAAAGAAATCATGTGTGGGAATGTGAATTGCTAGAAACGACGGGCCTTGTTCAAAGAGGGTCGCGTATTACAGCTTATACTCCCAAAATTAACCGAATTATAAAGACTTTTAATAAACGCAGGATTGAAGCGGCATTCATTGGAGCATATGGGGAAAATACCAATGGACTTTCTTACGGAGATGTTGTTTATATGGACCGAGGACGTGCCGATGGTATGGAACTAGGAAACGTGTTAACACTTTATTCTTTCCATGACAATGGTACCAATAGAAGAATAAGCGCAGATCCGACTTACAAAATAGGAGAGGCAACGGTTATTACATTGACCGACAATTTTTCGACAGCATTAATTACAAATAGCGCCCATGCCATGCCACTTGGTACACTTGGAATTACCAAAAGCCCTGAAGAAGCTGCGGAAACCACGAGGAAAACCACTAAAGATCGCTTAAAAAATTTGACCTTGTCTAAAAAGGAAAATTTAGAAGAGTTGGATGTAGAACTTAATATTGATGACGTTAGCAGTGATCTTCTCCAAAAAGCGGATGAATTAAAGCTGACAGAAGATGAGTTGCATGAATTAGAGCGTCAAGAGCAAGAAAAATCTATTATTAAGGATCATGAAAGAGATTTGAAAGAATTGGAACGATTGGAACAAGACATCGTTGATGCTGAAAATAAGTTAAGAGAAGCCAAAGTTGATGAAGATAAATTTTTAGAAGATCACAATTTGGACAACGTTGAAGGAAAAGATAAACCTGATGAAAGTGATAAATTTGATTCACTTGATGATATTGAAAAGAGTGAAGGTCGCAAATTTATGCAAGAAGATTTGAATTCTAATGAAAATCCCTACGGTTTAACCGAATTTGATCTTGAAGAAATAGATGAATTGTTGAATACTGATTCAACCAAAGAGTAAGTATAATTGGAGAGTGCGATAATGGAAAAAGAGGCGTTACAGGCTGGTAGTGTTGTGGTTACTAATAAAAGTGCAAAAAAAGTGGTAGGGGCTAAAAAGGGACGCAATGTTCCTAGTAAAACTATTGAAGTTAAAAAGACTGTAAAAAAAAGCAAAAAAAAGATTAGAAGTAAAGTATTGTCTGGTTATCAATTGGTTATTGTGGAATCACCATCTAAGGCTAAAACCATAAAAAAGTATTTAGGGAGAGATTTTCAAGTTATTGCGTCGAATGGACACATTAAAGATCTTCCAAAATCCAAATTAGGTGTTGATGTAAAAAATAATTTTGCTATTGACTTGGTTCCAATTACTAATAAGAAAGATAAAATTGAGAAAATCCAAAGTATGGCGAAAAACGCCGATAAAATATTTTTGGCACCTGACCCCGACCGAGAGGGAGAAGCTATTGCCTTTCACTTACACGAAGAAATAGGTCGCAAACGTAATGTTTTTAGAGTTTTGTTTAATGCCGTAACCAAAAAAAATGTTAGGGACGCTATAGATAATCCCCAGGAATTGGATGTTAGGAAATACGATTCTCAAAAGACCAGAAGAATTTTAGATAGATTGGTGGGATATAAAATATCTCCCATTTTATGGGATAAAGTACAAAGAGGATTATCTGCTGGACGTGTTCAATCAGTTGCCCTTCGCATAATTGTTGAAAGGGAAGATGAGGTTCGAGCATTTAAATCCGAGCAGTGGTTTTCTATCCACGCCTTGATGAGTAAAGATGATAAAGAATTTAAGGCCACCTATTACGGGGACTCTCCGGACAAAAAAGTTGATTTAAATGAAATTAAATCCGTAGAACAAATCTTAAAGAAAGTAAAAAATCAACCTTTTAAGGCCATTGAAGTTAAGAAAAAAGAGCGTCGACAATCACCAACGCCTCCTTTTACAACTTCCAAACTTCAACAAGAAGCAGCCAATAAACTGGGCTTTACGGCTAAAAGAACCATGAGTGTTGCGCAAAGACTCTATGAAGGGATTAATCTTAAAGGACATGGTTTGCAAGGTTTGATTACCTATATGAGAACCGATTCGGTCCGCACCGAACCAGAAGCATTGGAAGCTTTAAGAAAATATATTAATCAAAAATATGGAACGGAATCATTGTCCAGTTCACCAATTGTCTTTACTAAAAAGAAAGGTGGCAAAGTTCAGGATGCTCATGAGGCAATCCGGCCTGCTAGTTTGGATTTTCCACCAGAATTGGTTAAAGATGATCTTGCTAGTGATGAATTTCGACTCTATCAGCTGATTTGGAATAAATTTATATCCAGTCAGATGAGTCATGCCGTTATTGATCAGACCGCCGTGGTTTTTGAATGTCAGGGAGTATTTTTTAAAAGTACCGGGTCAATCGTAAAATTTCCAGGTTTTCGTACTGTTTATTTAGAATCTGCTATTGAAAATGCCAAGGCTAAAGATGAAAATTTTGATATAGCTGGAAATAAGGGCGATAACATATTACCAGAAATCAGTGAAGGCGAAGTACTTCGACCTAAATCCAATCCAGAATCACTTGAACACTGGACATCACCACCCCCACGTTACAATGAAGCGTCTTTGGTTAAGGAACTTGAAGAAAGAGGTATCGGCCGCCCTTCAACTTATGCTGCTATTATTTCAAACATTCAAGACCGAGGATATGTTGAAAAAACGGAAAACCGTTTTCTTCCAACTGAGCTTGGTGGAGTTGTTTGTAAAATGTTAATTGAGAGTTTCCCTCATATTATGGATATCGATTTCACTGCCAAGATTGAAGAATCTCTGGATCAAATCGAAGAGGGGGAAATTAAGTGGAAAAAAGTCTTGAAGGATTTTTGGGTAGATTTTGAAAAAACTTTGGAGAAGGCCAAAGGAGAAATGAAAAATCTCAAAAAGCAATTGCTTCCAACTGGCGTGAAATGTCTTAAGTGTTCCGACGGAATCTACATGATTAAGTGGGGAAAAAACGGTCAGTTTTTAACTTGCTCAAATTATCCGGATTGCAATTCAACTCAAGATTTTAAAAAGACTATTGATGGAAAGATAGAAATCATTCCCAAAGAATATGCCAAAAAACCTTGTCCGGATTGCGGTAAAAAGTTGGTGGTGAAAAAAGGACGATATGGAAGATTTTTAACCTGCGAGATGTATCCCGAATGCAAAGCGACTCTTCCTTATGTATTGGATGTGAGTTGTCCCGTATGTAAAGTTGGTCTGTTTGCCGAAAAACGCAGTCGTTTTGGCAAACTTTTTTATGGTTGTTCCAATTATCCCAATTGTGACAATGCCGTTTGGACTAGACCATATGCTTACGAATGCGAAGTATGTAAGTATCCGGTCATGGTATTTAAAGAAACTAAAAAAGATGGTAAGCACCTTCAATGTACAAAATGCAAACATAAGGTTGCTATTGAAAATACGCCCTTCAATTCTGAAGAGGGATAAGGACTATGAATTTAAAACAAGTTTTTGCAGCCAATGAAGGTGGACCTCCACTTGTAAAGGTTGTGATTGCTGGAATATTTATGGGAATGGCTAATCTGGTTCCGGGGATCTCGGGGGGAACTATGGTTTTGGCCATGGGACTTTACGAAGAGTTCATTGAATCACTTTCAAATATCTCTAGGTTTAAATTTACTAAAAAAAGTGTTGTTTTCATTGTCAGCTTGTTTGCGGTCTCGTTTATTACAATTTTTGCCTTGGCGGGTATCGTTCAATTTTTAATGGAAAATTATTTGTCTGCGATGCTGGCCTTATTTATAGGACTAACTCTAGGCGGAGCTCCAACTCTATATCATGGAATTGGAAAAATTGATTTTAAAAATAGTCTTTCCATCCTTATAGGTCTTTTAATTATGGCCATTGTGGCATTCGTTTTAAAACCAGGTGGGCAAAATCCTAATATGCTTCTTTATTTTGTGGGTGGTTTTGTAGGTAGCTCTGCCATGATATTACCGGGTATTTCTGGAAGTTATCTACTATTAGTGATGGGTCTTTACTTGCCAGTTATTGCGGCAATCAATGATTTTAAATATGCTCTAATGCTTGGTAACCTAGATTCTCTTATCGCTGTTAGCCTAGATATCCTTATACCTTTTTCCATTGGCTTAGTTTGTGGTGTGGTTTTTTTATCGAATCTTTTGAAATATTTATTAAAGAGAGCTCCAAAATTAACCATGGCTTTTTTACTTGGTATTTTGCTTGGGAGTGTTTTGGGTTTATATCCATTTAAGATGCAGGATTTTTCCAGACTAACTAAATTCAAAAACCAAAATAATGAATTGGTTTTTAGAGTTTTCGGACTCGAAAATAGCGGTAGAAGCGAATTTTTATCTGGCCTATCCAAACTTGGCCGAGCTGACTTAAAGATCATTGTGGATGAACAAAAAGGACGTTTACCCACCCTGGAAGATGTCAAAATAGTCAGGGAAAAATCTGAAATTTTAATAGTTTATAATAAACCGGTAGATCGAGAAGTTCGAGATTCTGCTAATGATAAAAAGCTTGGAAAAATTCCTTTGATAATTGTATCCGATACGAGTTTTTCTGTGCTAAGATTGATCCTAGTTTTAATCCTTATGGTGGTTGGTTTTTTTACGACTAAACTACTTGGGAAAAAAGAAATTCAAACGCAGGGTTAGTTCAGTTGGATAGAGCACTTGGCTTCGAACCAAGGTGTCAGGGG
>Ga0208957_1000567_pt1 | contig 27887 bp, 28 predicted proteins | sample RifOxyA1_FD_184029 | JGI IMG/M metagenome (GOLD analysis project Ga0208957, IMG submission 184029) | Groundwater microbial communities from Rifle, Colorado - Rifle Oxygen_injection A1 (SPAdes) | ecosystem: Environmental > Aquatic > Deep subsurface > Groundwater | place: Rifle, Colorado, United... | reverse complement strand
CCTCTTTTTTTAGTATGAGTTATCAAATCAAGCATATCTGTTCGCAACATAGGTTCACCACCAGTGAAACCTATTCCGGCGGTGCCTATGGCTGCGAAATCATCAATAACTTTTTTCATTTCTTCTGTGCTAAGCTCCTCGCCTATACCTTTCAGTCCGTATTGACTTGGACCTTTCCATAAATAACACATTCCGCATTTTAGATTGCATCTGTAAGTTACAGTAATAGAGCCGTGTAAAGGTCCCGCACCCGGGAGAGGCGCACTAAGTTTTCTACTAGCTTTCAGAGCCATAACTTGGTATGCTCTTCTAAACGGAGCGGAATACTGGCCATTTTTTACGCTTTGTTTTAGATAGCTAATGTAAGAGTCTCTCATTAAAATCCACCTTTGAGCAAGAATGTTTTCCCCATGTCATATAAATATTTCGCTTCATAAACAGAGAATCGGCGCAGGAAACCCATAAAGTATTCCGGTCTAATGTAAAAACTTTTCAAAAAATATTTATATTTTTTATTTAAATCAGGATTTTTGTTGTAGAAATAAAGAAGACCTTCCCAATTACCTTCTTTATATTCGTCTGTATATTCATCAAATAATTTCGCTCCAGGTACTGGAGTAAAGAACGATAACCACAGATAATCTGGATTTATTCTTTTTGCAAGAGCTACACTTTGTTCTAAATCTTCCCACTCCTCACCCGGCAAACCAACAATGAAGTATGATTTAGTTTTTAATCCAACTTTTCTTGCGATGCTGAAAGTATCTTCTATCATACCAATAGTTATACCCTTCTGAACTTTATTCAAAACTTTTTGACTGCCACTTTCTACACCGAATGAAACAACTTCGCAGCCGGCACTTCGCATAGCTCTAAGAGTTTCTTCGGATATCTTTACTCTTAACTGACAGCTCCATCTTATTTTGAGATCTTTAATCGCAGCACATATATCTCTAACTCTTTGCTCTTCTGTTGTGAAATTTACATCATCAAAAATTATGCTTCTTATTCCGTATTTCTCCTTCAGCATTTTAATTTCAGCAACTATATTTTCAGGACTTCTGTACCTCGTACGCCTTTGGAATGTAGTATGATCTGCACAAAAAGTGCAAGTAAATGGACAGCCACGCGACGAATTTATTTGCGTTGTTATTTCGCCCGGCTTGCAAACAAAACCAAATTGTACTGTACCAGCATATTTTTTCAAATCAATTAGATGTCTGGCTGGAAAAGGAAATTTATCAAGGTTTTCTTCTAATGCGCGAGGATTATTTTTATGTATGGCGCCTTTGTCATCTCTGTAAGCTAAGCCATCTATTTCGTTTAGTGGTTTACCTTGGCAGTATTCTAAGAATGTCCACTCAGATTCGCCAAAACAAGCGGCTTCGCAATCTAATTCTATAATGGTTCTCACAGGAATAGCTGATGCGTGCGGTCCGCCAGCAATTACTTTGGCGCCGTGTTCGTGTGCGAAATTAGATAGATAAATAGAACGTTTGATACATGGACTTACAACCCCCAAACCAACTACATCTGGCTTGAATTTCGTTATAGCATCTTCGTATATATCGCCAACCATTTCGTCGACGACTTTAACCTCAAATCCGTGCGCCTCAAGCATACTAGCTACATAAAGCAGCCCCAGTGGCTGATGCCTACCACCTACATTTTTCATATTACCTAGCACGTCATTATCAACGCGCACTAACAAAATTCTCATTTGGTTTTACCTCTTCGAGCCAAAGCTTTAAACCAGTATCAAAATCCAATGGTTTAAGATTTAAATCCTTCTCTGCCAGACTTATATCTAATTCTTTAGTTTGTGTAATACTTAAGTATTGTTCATAAGTCATTAGCCAACGTTTTCCAAGTGCCTCGTTAAGTTTTACTATTATTTTAAATGGCCAAGATGGAAAACGAATAAATCTCTTGTTTCCGGTATTTGTTATAGCCGCAACTTTTTCCATATATTGTTTTATAGTTAGTTTAGATGCACCGCCGATATAATATGTGTTATTTAACGCAACTTTGTTCGTTAGACTATTTAGTATAGCTGTGCAAACATCATTAACGTAAATTGGACGAACATATGCGTCTCCAATTATTGGTATATTTTTATTTTTAGATAAAAGTTTGTAAGACAAACTTAGTCCTTTATCGCCGTGACCGTAAATTGTTTCAGGTCTCAAAATTACATAAGGCAAACCTGAATTTTTTACGATTGATTCGGATTGCAACTTGGTTTCGCCATACATCCCTAGCTTTCCGAAAGTTACATTTACAGAACTTAAATGAATTATTTTTTTAATATTATTTTGTTTGCATACATCGACGAGATTTTGTGTACCAACGACATTTGTTCTGTAATTTTCATCTTTATCTATAGACTGAACAGATGCCCCCAGATTTACAACATAGTCTATATTTTTTGTTGCCGAAATTAAGCTATCTTTATTTAACAAATCACCATAACGAACATCTAATTCAGGAGGTAAAATACTTATATCGCTTGTTTCTCTCGCCAAGCAAATAACTTTGTATTTTTTCATAGCAGCTTTTACAAAATGCTTGCCAACAAAACCTGTTGCACCAGTAACTAATATTGTTTTCATAAGTTTTTAATCACCGTTGCAATATATCGCCAACCCATTTTCATTATATTAATTCCGGAAGACCCGTGCTGTCGCTTTAATTCGTGGCTCGGAACTTCTATTATCGTGTAGCCCTTTTTGTAACATTTCATTACCATTTCAGTTTCTATGTCAAAAATATCAGAAGTCAAATCCAAATCTTTAGCGACATTGGCTTTGATCGCCCTGTATCCATTTTGCGTGTCACCAATAGCTGTTTTGAATCTCCAGTTTATTATTTGTGCTATTGCCATACCAAGGAACATTCTTACAAATTTTCCAAATGTGCCGTGCAATTCTTCGCTTCCGCCTAAAAATCTAGAAGCTATTACCATATCAGCTTCGTTATTTTGTAATGGTTTGATTAGTTTAGGCATATCTTTTATTACGTGTGAACCATCAGCATCAACGAATACTATTATTCCATCTTGTAGCTCGCGAATAGCATAACGCATACCAGCACCTTTGCCTTTTCCATTATCTCTAATTATTCTAATACCTGTTGATTTTGCTATCTCTTCAGTTTTATCTTTAGAGTGCTTAGACAGGACAAGCAAAATTTCGTTGCTATATTTCTTACAGCCAGTAATTACATCAGCGATTGTTTTTTCTTCGTTGTGTGCGGGTATAACCACCGTGACTTTATGCTTAGACATAATTTCGGTTTAAAGCAAACGTATAAAACACTAGCGTTATGGACATTCTAGTACTTTGAAATCGCCTATGTCTGCCCCCGTTATATCAAGTATAGCGCTGTTCTTTACTTCTATAGCGGAATTTATTGGCTCTCTGTAGAAATTACCTCTTTCTACGTAATTTTTGGAGAAATGTCGTTTATCTATTACTATGTGGCTGACGCCGTTTTCGGAGCAAAAGTCTTCTATTTTAGAATTCCCATAATACATATCAAAGAATTCACGTATCTGTAATTTTATTTTAGCATAATATGTTTTATAATATGGTGGACTTAGTTCGTCCATAAACAAAACGTTTCTACCAGAGTACAGCGGAATGCAGTTAGACGTATTTGGATGCGCAGCTATAAGCGAATCTTTTGGCAGTGTTTCTAAATACGCATAAAGTTCTTTGTCGCCGCAAGTTTCTAATCCGTTTCTTATTTGCGGCGCATAATAGATTGAGGTGGTTAATATCACTGCTATCAAAATTACAGATTTAATAATTCTGGATTTATCTCTTAGACTAATTTCTAAACCCTTGCAAATATACCAAACAGCTATTATCGGAAAAGTAAATACAATGTAACGCGACGGTAAATATAGCTTAGAAAAAAATATAAAAGCCAGCACAAAAAATATTATACTAGATATTATCAATGATTTTAGTTCGCTCGGTAGCGAGAGTTTCTTCCAAAATAAGATCATAACCAATAACGCAATTATACCTAACAGAAAAAATGCATCAAGATATAGTGGCGAGCTTACATTAAAATTGTAAGAATTGAAAATAGAATGTAAAATATCTGTTCTAAATATAGGTGCACGGCCACCGGTATGAAATTCTACCATATTCCACGCTTCCACTAAATTAACTCGCGAACCGAATTCAGTTATTTTCGGAAGTGTAAAATATAAAAGTCCAAGCGGAAAAATTATTGGAATTAGTAAAGTAAACTCTATTTTTCTATTCATAAATTCAGCACACAATAAGCCAGCTGATAATAGCAGAATGGGCGGATAAATCAGCGCTTGTAATAACATAGCTATAGTATATGCGACTGTGTTACGTTTTACAAAGAAATAAAGAAACGCAAGAAGCAGCGGGAATGCAAAACCTCTTGATTGGCCGCCGCTGAACACCCAGAACATTAGTCCGGTTTGTAGTGTAACTAATAAGCTGAATAGGAAAGAATATTTTAGTTTAAGCTCTTTTGCTAATAAATATGAAAATAATGTAACTAACAAATACAAAAAAATTGACATAAGTTTAGTCGCTAAAACTAAGTCTACGTAATTTGAGATTAACGAATAAAATGTGCCTAAGCTGTGCGTAACTGGAATTCCAAGTTCGGTATATGATTTCAAATAACTATCTGGCAAATCCCTGGCCTGAAGCATAGCTCTCGCATCATCGCCAACAGCGTAACTATCTGCTAAGCCGCTAATCCCGCCATTACTAACCAAACCGATAATTAAAGCAATAGCTAATAAAATTATTATTCGTGAATATTTCATATGCGATGCTGGTTGAAAAGCATTTTAAGAGTTACTTAAGAGCTACTTTGCCGACATTGCCTAAAATTGTTTGGTAAGCTTCACAAGGCGTCCAGCACTGCGGACATTTTAGGTTTTCCGCCATTTTCTGGAGTTTTTTAGTTTCTTCAAGTTTCCAAATTTCCTTTAAATCGTAGTTAAAATCTCTAACATTCCCAATTTTTTTACTCCATATCAAACAAGGATAAACGTTACCCTGCGCATCAATAAAGCAGCTTGAATTTAGAGCTTTACAAGGTAATGGACTTTTACCAGTTTTTACCCAGTCTTCAGCGAGTTTCAAATATTTATGCTCCAGAAATTCTACCGCAAAATCATTTCCGCGTTTTATCGTCCGCATTTTTCTTAATTCATTTAGAACTTCTTTATCGTATGCGTCTTTATCTTTTAATTTTATATTTGTGTAATAGTGATTAGACGTATGAAACAAATTCATATGGAAGTGCTTCGGATCAATTCCGTGCTGTTGCTTTAGTCCGTCCATAGTAGTCTCCAATAAACCCATATTATTAGGAGATGATGTGTAGCTTATGAAAACGTTGAAGTTTTCATTTTCTAATACTCTAAGCTGACGGAATGTTTCCATTGCGTGCTTGAACGCATTTGGAACGCCTCTTATTTCCTGGTGCTTTTCTTTTAACCCGTCTATGCTTATTGAAACTACGAATCTTGGTATTCCCAACGTTAGAACTTTTTTAACAATGCTAACTATATTTTGTGTAGTGTAACCATTTGTCGTTGTGTGTATGGCATAAATGTCGGGGCTGTTAGCTTTAATCTCTTTAACAATGTCGTAGAAATCTGTTCTAAAAAAAGGCTCTCCACCGGTTAATTGAACCCACGAAGCGTTGCAGCTTTTGAACATTTTTCCTATTTCTTCCGGCGTCAGCTCGCCTTCGCGAACCGCTTTAGGATTTTCAAGATAATTTCTGCCAATGTTGCAGGTTGTGCATAAGAAATTGCAGGCATAAGTAATAGCAAAAGTAATTTTAGCAGGCGCATCAAGTCTAGTTACGTTAGACTTCAGCATTTTGCCAGCAAGTTTAGCAGCAGACATAGGTCTGTATAATGCTTAAGCATAGTTATAAAATACTTATCAAATGAAGTACAAGATAATTGGTATTACTAACACACCCATTGCATGTATTCTTCTAGCCCCAGATAACGGCGCTAATAAACCAATAGCAGTGCTTACCGATAGAACCAGTAAACCCATAAAGCCAGATATTATGAATACTAGAATGGCGATGAATGCAATAATTATTATGCTGGTTTTTCTATAATTTATTTTCGAGATTTTATTAGCCAAAAATTTACCGAGTTGCAAAGTTAATATCGCACCAATAACAGCGGCTATAATACTAACTATAACAAGGTAAAGATAAGATTGTAAATCAAGTGTAAGGACATTTTTCATTACAGCTATGACGCCAGTTCTTGCTCTGTCTATTGCGAAAAGAGTCGTAAGTACGAACAGAGCCGAAGCGGTATTTATTCCGCCGACAATTACCAGAAAACTTTCGTGGTCTTTTTCTTTTGTAAAACTTTGAGCCAGAATTGTTGCCTGCGCAGAGCCCAGCGCAGGAAGAACAGACATTATGGAGCTTGATAAAATTGATTTAATGTAATTTATGAAATTCTTCCAGTCAAGAATCTTCACATCTTCATCTATTATTTGTTCGGGAATTTTAGAATTAGCACTCATACTAACTATTAGCGTAGATATTCCGAACAAACCGGAAAGTAATGGAAATAGCGGTTCTTTTAACGGCAGACTTTCTAAACAAACTATACCTAATACGCCAGACAAAAGAAAAATTAAGAGCGCCCAGCTTTTATTGCTGAAAGATTTCTCCGTAAGGATGAAATATGCAGACGTCAAAATTAACAGAGGTAGTATTATTTTCTCTAAAAGGTAATAGCCGTTTTTTACAGCGAACATAAACATTGGTTGTAAGAATAATCCCATTGCGAATGAGCCTAAACCACCCATAACAGTTAACTTTAGAGCTTTGTAACCTTGGCCTTCTAATAGCATTTTGTGTCCAGGCAGAACTCCCAGTGCAGTTTCAGCCTCTGGCGCTCCTAAGAAAATAGTTGGAATGAAATCTACAAAACTATGAACAACCACCATAGATGTAAGAAAAATTCCCAGAGATAATGGAGAAAAGTAGTGTAACAAAACTGAAAGACTTGCTAAGACTAATGCAGCGACCGTATTGGTGTGGATGCCAGGAAGTAAGCCCGTAATTATACCAGCAAAACATCCGAGAATTAACACCATAGTTATTGATAAAAGTTCAACCACAATCTATACACCTAATTTCTTTAGCTATTATTTCAGTCTTGCGTTCGTATTCTTGTATTTCACCTTCAACTTGAATTATGTCGCCCTTAGAAACTTTGAAATTAGGTTCATCAAAAAATACAATTTGTATTTTTCCAGTTACGTCTCTAATTGTAATAAAATTTACAGAATCCTGATACGAAGATTTTACTACACTACCTATTACTATTACATTTTCATCAATTTTATTTGTGGCATCAGAAATATTAATTGTGGGTGGGGTGTAAACTAAACCAATAGAGAGTAATAATGTTAAGCCTATTAAACTCCAACATAACGCTATTACTAATATTATATCTTTGCCCATCTTAATTTAGCGAAGAACTCGTCAATACGCACGATGGCATCGTCTAATGTTTTATATGTCGGCCGAAGCTCTCTGCCACATTTAATTGAGCTAATAAAATAAATCGTGCGCTCTTTTGTCATCGTACTTCTTACGATATAAATTATTATATAGATTTGTTCTGCTAGGTATATATTATGGTTGATAGTAGATATACTGAAGATGAAGCAACAATACTACGTCACTTCTTTACTAACATAAGAAGTGATACTTATTTTCTCAAAAACTTTCCAGATTTTGAAGTAGCAGCTTTGTTCGTAGCATCTTATTCAAGAAATAAGAAAGAACTGAGAGATATATTCTTAGATACAATACTTAATTTAGATATAATAGAACCGCATAATAAAGTAATTAAAAATAAAATTAGAGGACTTAAGAAACAAAATCCTTCGCAGCAAACAGAAGACGAAATTAAAAATTTAGAAAGCGCATTACTTCCGGACAGCGCCACGGAGCTCCGCGAAAAGGAACAAGGTTTAGTTAAATTATCATTTGCAAAATGGGCTGAAAAAATTACGAATGTAGAAACGAGCAAAGACAGCAAAGAACTTATGGAAATGCTTGGACCAAAGGCGCAAGGATTATTTGCTATTTGGGCTGATAAATATGGCCACGATTCGCTAAAAGATATGGCGCACGGTCTTGGTTTCGCTTGCGAAGATGTAAGTAATATTTTTAGTGTAATATTGGAAGACCATCCGCTAGGAGATTATCAGGAAAAATCAACACGTTACTTAGAATTTTCTGAAGATTCTGTAATGGTTCCAAAAGAATTTTTAGGAACGGTGTGGGAAGAGAAGCTTAACGAAAATACAAGACTAGTTATGCAAACATATAGACTTGTTTTAGAGAATATAACGGAGCACCTTAAAAAAACAAGGATAAAACTAGAGGGAATAAAAGATAGTGCTTGGGATGCATCTATAAAAGCAGAGGCTTTTGATAATGCAAGATATTTATTGCCAGCGAGAATCAAAACAAATATTGGACAAATTTCTAATGCAAGAACATTAGCAGAACAATTATCAGAAATGTTAGCTAACCCAATAGCAGAAGTTAGGGAAAGAGCCGAACAGATAAAACAAGAAGCAGAAAAAGTTTTCCCGACATTGTTAGCCAATGTTTATGTAAATAAATATCAACAAGAAAATAAAGAAAATATGCATCAAATTGGTTTAGTTTTAGAAGACAGACTAGACTTAAGAGATGTCGCTGGAAATTCAGTAAAGCTTATTGATTATACACCAGATATAGAAAATAGAGTTATAGCAAGTATGATTTATGAATCTGTATCAGTAAAGCACAGTTGGCTGAACTGTTATACTTTGGTGAGTAGTATGTCTGCTGAAGAAAAAACAGAAATACTGGATACATTTTTTGCAAATAGAGTTCAAAATCATGATAGGCGTGATGTGATTACTAATAAGAATGAGCGTAGACAATTTAAGCATCCCCCAACGCACGCATTAGACGGTGGAAGATTGAAATTTGAAATTGTTATGGACTATGGTGCGTTTAGAGATGTGCATAGACACAGAAGAGCAAGCCAAAGACGGCAAATTTTTACTACAGATTTGGGATACGAAATACCAAGAGCTGTAGAAGAAATCGGCGGAGATACGCTGCGTAAATACACTGAGGCGATGGAACACTCCAAAAAACTATATGAGCTTTTGAAAGACTCAGGAGGACTCCATAAGGAAGTTTTACAGTATATCCCTAATTTCGCTTTCAGAATTACAGAAACTTTTGATATTGATGTTTGGGAAGCGTTTTATTGCATCGCATTGAGGACAACGCCGCAGGGACATTTCGCATACAGAAAAATCTTTCAGCAAATGTATAGTGAGCTAGAAAAAGTAATGCCTCTAATCGCACAGCATATAAAACCAGATATGAAAGAATACGAGCTAGGACGACTAAAACAAGAGCAAAGATATTTTGAAAAAGCGGAAACTCGCGGCTTGGATGAAGGCCAATTAATTAAGCCTGACTGATTAAACCTTAAAAAAGTATCACAGACACATTTCTGAATGAGCCTGCTCGGAACGTTCTTAGCAATCATAGATATAATAGCCGCAATAATGATAGCTCTCACTGATTTTGCATATATTGGTTGGTTCAAATGGATTGTTGTGGTTGCATTATTGTATATGGGTATTACGTCTCTGTTTTTACAGCCCAGTTAAACAATAAATTAGTTAGATAAAGATATAAATCGCAATAGCTTCTCTGCGTTATGGTCGCTAAGAAAATAATTATAGGTATAGCTGGTATGCCTGCGTCAGGTAAAAGTCTTGTAGCAGACTACATAGAAGCGAAATACAAAGCACAAAGAATACATATGGGTGATTTTGTCTGGAACTTTTTGAAAAAGAGAGGCATACGACCGAGCGAAGAGATGGGCTCAATGGTCGGACTTTATTTGTGGGCAGAATATGGAGATATACCTATTTCAGACTGGGCAAACAAACAAGTCAAAAAAAGCAAGGCAAAAATTGTCATATTAGATTCTATAAGAACACCAGAGGAAGTTACATTTTTTAGAAGACAGTACGGAAAAAATTTTCAAGTTGTAGCTATTTTAGCTGCTCCAAACGTTAGATTTGAACGTATGAGAAAAAGAGCTAGATTTGGTAATGTACCAAAGATAACTTTCAAAATGCGCGATGACGATGAATTAATAAGAGGCGTAGGCGACGTAATGGTATCAGCCAATTACGAAATAGATGGAAACAAAGGCAAGGCAAGCGTCAAAAAGCAGACAGAAAAAATAATGAGATCAATTAGGGGCAAATAGTTTTTAAGCCATAATGGTGCTGTGTTATTATGCTAGATATCAGATTGTTTAGGGATAAACCCGATGCAATAAAGACTTCCCAAAAGAAGCGCGGCAAATCTGTCGAATTAGTAGATGATGTTATTAAATTAGACAATGAATGGCGCGGTATATTAAAAAAAGTTGAAGATCTAAAGCATAAGCGCAATATTATTTCTGAACAAATTAATACGGCGAAAAAAGAAGGCAAACAGGCGACAGCTGAAATTAAGAAAGTCAAAGCTATTGCTGATGAAATAACGCAACTTGAGATGCAAAGCGCAAAAGCTATGTTAGAGCGCGATAGAGTGCGCTATAAGGTCGGAAATATTTTGCAGGAGGATGTTCCGCTTGGAACGACTGTACAAGTTATACGAAACTGGGGCGAACAAAAAACTTTCAATTTCACGCCAAAGGGTCACGCTGATTTGATTGAAGAGCTCGGCGTAGCAGATGTAAATAAAGCAGCCGAGATAAGCGGCGCACGATTTTATTATTTGAAGCACGAGCTAGTAAAATTAAATTTAGCACTTATTAGTTTTGCATTTGATAATTTGATTGAAAAAGGCTATACGCCAATGTGGACACCCTATATGCTTCGCTATGATGCTATCGCAGCCGCTGCAGAGTTGGAAGATTTTGAAAAGCAACTTTACAAAATAGAAGGCGAAGAATTATTTTTGATAGCGACAGCAGAGCAAACCTTAGCAGCATTCCACTTAAATGAAGTTTTAGACGAAAATAAACTGCCGATTAAATATGTTGGTTTCTCAACAAATTTTAGAAAAGAAGCAGGATCACACGGCAGAGATACCAAAGGAATTTTTAGAGTACACCAGTTTGATAAAGTTGAGCAATTCATATTTTGCAAACCAGAAGATTCAAATAAAATACACGAAGATATGGTTAAGATTACAGAGGATTTATTTCAGAAATTAAAACTACCTTACAGAGTTATCAGTATTCCAGCGCAGGATTTGAATGATAATGCAACAAAGAAATATGACATAGAGGTGTGGTTTCCTGCCCAGAAGCTGTATCGCGAACTTATTTCAGTTTCTAACTGCACAGACTACCAAGCAAGAAAATTAAATGTTAAATTTGGACAGGATAGATATACAGCTCATACGCTTAACGGAACAGCAATTGCAACAGAGAGAGCGATATGTGCAATTTTAGAGAATTTCCAGCAAAAAGATGGCTCTGTAAAGATACCGGAAGCTCTGCACAAGTATACTGGTTTTACTGAAATAAAATCGCACAAAAATAAATAAATAACTTTTATCATATTGATAAGCCTTTTAACATCTAATCTTGAGTTATAGTTATGAAAATCTTAACAGTCGGCGATCTCCACGGAGATGTAAGTCAAGCTAAGAAATTAGCCGAACAGGCGAAAAAAGAATCAGTAGATCTAGTTGTAGTTAATGGAGATTTTACAACTATGGGTAATCATACACCTGGTTTATTTCAAGCATTTTCCGGCGTGAAAAGTTTAGCAATACTTCCAGGAAACCACGAATCTTCTGCAGTGTCAGATGCTATGTCGCAGAAGTATGGAGCGATACATTTGCACGGCTATTACAAAATTTTTGGCGATGTAGGTATAGTTGGCTGTGGCTCCGCAAATATCGGAATATTTCAATTACCTGAAGATGAAATAGAGTATCTGTTAGAACGTGGTTTTGAGCGCATCAAAGACTGCAAAAAGAAGGTAATGATAACTCACGTTCATCCATCTGAAACAAGAATGGAAATGGGTTTGTTTGAAGGCTCACAAGGTGTAAGAAATATTATTGAGAAATTCCAGCCAGATGCAGCAATTTGCTCCCATATTCACGAAGCTGATGGTATAGAAGATACTATCGGCAAGACAAGAGTAATTTGTGCAAGTAAATCGGGCCGGATTCTCGAGATTTAATCTTCCTCATTTAATATATCTAATAATTCAATTACTGCTTGACCTTCGTATAATTTCCAAGAGCCATCTGATTGAGTAATGAGACAATGCTGTATACCATCAATTGGCGCAAAAGTTAAAGTAGGATTTTCTATTTTCGTAATTAAGCTATATAAGTCCACACCATCAATAAGTTCTGTTGGGTCTCCTATGTGCGCTAAATCCAAACCCACACCTAATTTTAAGCTTTTTTCTAGAGCGTTTCTATTAGCTTTTTTATTTAGCTGTAATTGGTATCTATTAGTATTATGTTCTTGCTTTACTATTCTGCCCTCGAAAAAATCTCGAATGTAAACTTTGCTCGGCGTTACCGTATGTCTTGCTGATGGTTTAAATGCTGGATTATATCGTTCTGATCTAGGTATGTATGCCATTGTTATTGCTTATTTCCGGTGATTTAAAAACTTTATGCACATAAAGTTAATAATTAGTGAAGCATCGCATATTGTATGTCTCACACGCTGATTATAAGCGAAAAGCCATCTGCTGCGGAGAAAATAGCTGCCGCAATAGGTAAAGTTTCACGCAAAAAGATTGGCTCCGTGTCTTATTACGAAGTTTCTGATAAGGGTAAGAAAATTATAGTCGCGCCAGCGGTTGGACATCTTTTTACATTGCGAGCTAAAAACAAAAAAGATTATCCAGCTTTTGATTTAGAATGGCATCCGACTTACGAAAATAAGGCTTCCGCATTCTCAAAACCTTATTTTATTGCGTTGCAGAAACTTTCTAAAGACGCTAAAGATGTTATTGTCGCGTGCGATTATGATATAGAGGGCGAGGTAATAGGATTGAATATCGTGCGATTCATCTGCAACAAAAAAGATGCTAAGCGAATGAAGTTTTCTACGTTAACAGCACAAGATTTGAAAGAAGCATACGCTCATTTAAGTCCAACTTTAGATTGGGGACAGGCTGGTGCTGGAGTTACGAGACATAATTTAGATTGGCTGTGGGGTGTAAATTTATCCAAAGCTATTACAGAAGCGCTTACTTCAACAACAAATCACTATCAACAATTATCAATTGGTAGGGTGCAAGGTCCGTCACTCGCTGTTTTGGCCGAACGCGAAATAGAGATACAGAATTTTAAACCAGAGGCGTATTGGAATGTCAGTGCATTGTTCAACATAGGTAGTAAAAAATTTGAAGCGCTACACGAGAAAGATAAATTTTGGAAGAAGCCAGAAGCACAAAAAATATTTGATAAAATAAAAAACAAGTCTGGAAAGGTAGACGACATAAAAATATCCGTACAAGCAGTTAATCCGCCATTTCCTTTTGATTTGACATCTTTGCAGACAGAGGCATACAGAGTTTTTAGAATTACACCAAAACAAACACTACAGATAGCTCAACAGCTCTATACCGATGCATACATCTCTTATCCGCGAACATCATCGCAAAAACTTCCGCCGCAATTGAATTACAAACGATTGATATCGGATTTAACTAAACAAAAAGAATATTCAGACTTTGCATTTGAATTACTCAAGGGTAATTTGAAACCTAACGAAGGTGCTAAAACTGATCCGGCGCATCCAGCAATTTATCCAACCGGAGAGGTTCCAAGAACAATTTCATCTTACCAAAAGAAAATTTACGATTTAATTGTCAAGAGATTCTTATCTGTTTTTGCCGAAGCTGGAAAGCGTGAAACTACGAAAGTTACATTTAGTATACAAAATGAATTGTTTAATTTATCTGGTACAAGAACTACTGAGTCTGGCTGGCAGCGTTTCTATATGCCTTACTCAAAACGCCAGGAAATAGAATTTCCAAAAATTTCGGTTGGTGAAGATTATTCACAGAAATCTAATTTAGCAGAAAAAGCAACAGAGCCGCCAAAGCGCTATACGCAGGCTTCTTTGATTAAACAATTAGAGAAAGAAAATTTAGGGACAAAAGCTACGCGAGCTGGAATTATTGATACTTTATATCAAAGAGGTTATGTGAACGACAAGTCAATAAATGTAACTAAGCTTGGTTTAGAAGTCGTAAAAATATTTGATAAATATGCTCCAGATATAATGGATAAGAAACTAAGGCGAAAGTTTGAGAGTGATATGGATAAAATCCGCGAAAACAAACTCAAAAGCGAAGTTGTTTTAGCAAATGCAAAGAAAGCTCTTACAAATATTACCGACGTAATAGAAAAAAACAAAAACAAAATTGGAGAAGAATTAAGCACAACGCTGCATGAAATGCGTATAGCATCAAATTTCCTTATGAAATGCAATAAGTGCAAAAAAGGAAATGTTAGAATTGTGCATTCAAAGAAAACTGGCAAGCAGTTTGCCGCCTGCGATGGTTATCCAGAATGCAAGAATACTTATCCGTTACCGCAGCACGGAGCTGTTGTTAGAACTGATAAGATTTGTGAGCAGTGCAAATTCCCGATGCTTAAAATTGCGGCTAAACGGCATTATCAAATGTGTTTAAATCATAAATGTCCGAGCAAAAAAGACTGGGGCAAGAAAAAACCTATTGAAAAAGACTGAACTTTTTTCTTGGTGTATATTCATACAAACCTTTATCGGCAATTTCAAAGCGAATATATTTGCCGTCTGGAATGGATCTATGCTTTATGATTGTTGCTTTCCTATGAGCGTTTTCAGATTCTAATTTTATTATCGCTTTGCTCCAATATTTCAACAAGTCGCCGCCAACCATTTTGAAGTTATTTTCGTGCTTGAAATCAGCATAAACTTGATTTGTAACTAAAATAGGAATATTTTTCTTTCTCGCTACTTCAGACAACTGCGAAAGTTGTTTTGCAAGTTCTTTATTTGTTGTTCTAATTTCCTCATCAGAACCCTTTTCCAATCTGTAAAGCATTGTTATAGAATCTACGATAATTAGTCCAACTCTATCTGCATTTGCAGCGTCGTTTAATTTCGCAAAATGTTTTTTTTGCTCCTCAAAATTAGTCGGCGCGAGTAGAATAATATTTTGCATAATTTTTTCGTATTCAACGGGAAGAAGTTGTTTCATTCTCTCTGTTGAGAAACCACCCTCAGTATCAACGTAAATTACACTTTTACCTTGTTTTATTACTGATGCAGTCGCAACCATAGCAACATTAGATTTACCAGAGCCGGCAGGACCATACACTGTTGTGATAACTTCTTTCTCAAATCCGCCGTTTAGTAGTGCATCAAAGACTTGAGAGCCCGTTGACGTTTTTTGCATACTGGGCAAGAACTCGCAAGGTTTAAAAGAAGTAGTAGTATAGACCCACCATGGTTACTGTGCACAAAAAACAATATATGAAAAAATATAACAAACAGCCAGAAGTAAAAGCCAGAAAAGCAGAATATATGAGAAAAGTTAGAGCCGATATGCGAATGCATAAAGCGCGCGATATGGTTAATTTTCTAAGAGAATGTGGATACGAAAATATAGCTTTTGATTACGCTAAGACGTATGCACCAGATATGCTAGTAGCTATTAAAACTCCCTTAAAGAAGCGGAAATAAGGCTTCCACTCATAAAGTATTTTAAGCGTTCTACTAATTGATTTATGATATGCCTGTAGCAGAAACGCCTAGACCTCCTGCACGAAAAGAAGTGAAACTTAAAGTAGCAGAGGCTATGCAGGACGATGTTAATAGAGGAATTGTACGTTTAGATTCTGCAATTATGAAAGATTTAGGGATAAATCAAGGTTCAGTAGTTGAGCTTGAAGGTTCGCGAAAAACTATTGCAATTGCCCTAAGAGCATTTCCAGCGGATATTGGATTAGCACTAGTGCGAATGGATGGATTGGTAAGAAGAAATGCAGGTACAACCATAAGCGAATATGTTACAATTAGATCGTGCCAGGCAAAAGCAGCAAAATTAATTTCTATTGCACCCGTACAGAAGGGAGTTATATTTCAAGCACATCCATCAATTTTCAAGCGCGCTCTGTTGGAGCGGCCAATAAGAAAGGGCGACATAATTTCATTAGGTGGAAACAGAAGACGTAGAACTATTGGATCAGGACATATTGAAGATATTTTCAAACTCGCATTTGAGGATGAATTTAATTTAGCTTTTGGATTCGCAGATATAAAATTTGTAGTATTAAATACAAATCCAAAAGATAATGTAATAATTACAGAAGACACAGAGATAGATTTGAAATCGGAAGCAGTTGAGCTTAAAGAAGAAAAAATACCAGATGTAACATATGAAGATATTGGCGGACTGAAGGAAGAAATTACAAAAGTCCGCGAAATGATAGAGCTTCCATTGAAGCATCCCGAAATTTTTGAAACGCTTGGTATCCAGCCACCAAAGGGTGTTTTGTTATATGGGCCTCCTGGAACCGGAAAAACACTTTTAGCGAAGGCTGTTGCAAATGAATCCAACGCAAATTTTATTTCAATCAATGGTCCGGAAATTATGAGTAAGTTTGTTGGAGATGCAGAAAAGAGGTTGCGAGATATTTTCAGCGACGCAGAAAAAAATGCACCATCGATTATTTTCATTGATGAAATTGATGCCATCGCTCCGAAGCGAGAAGAAAGTTATGGCGAAGTTGAGAGAAGAGTTGTAGCGCAATTGCTCTCTCTGATGGATGGATTAAAATCAAGAGGTAAAGTTATAGTTATTGCCGCAACCAACAGACAAGATTCTCTCGATCCAGCATTAAGAAGAGGCGGAAGATTTGACAGGGAAATAGAAATTGGTGTACCCGATAAAAACGGACGACTAATTATTTTGAAGATTCATACACGTTCAATGCCTTTAGAAAAAGGAATTGATTTGAAAGAACTTGCAGAAGTCACTCACGGATTTGTTGGAGCAGATTTGGAAAGCTTGTGTAAGGAAGCGGCTATGTCTGTTATGCGAAGAGAACTCGCCGACGTTGATTTCGCTGCAGAGGAACAAATACCGCAGGAAATTCTTGAGAAATTAAAAGTTATGAAAACTGATTTCAAAGACGCGCTTAAAATGGTAAGACCTAGCGCAATGAGAGAAGTTCTGATTGAAAGTCCAAAAGTTCACTGGAATGAGGTTGGTGGATTAGAAAAGGCGAAGCAAGAATTAATAGAAGCTGTTGAGTGGCCTTTAAAATATCCAGACAAGTTTAAGAAAATGGGTATTAGACCGCCTCGCGGAATATTGCTTTATGGACCAAGTGGTTGCGGAAAAACACTTTTGGCAAAAGCAGTTGCAACAGAATCACAAGCTAATTTCATCTCTGTAAAAGGTCCAGAAGTTTTGAGCAAATGGGTTGGAGAATCTGAAAAAGCAGTAAGAGATATTTTTAAGAAAGCAAGGCAGGTAGCGCCGTGCGTAATTTTCTTTGATGAAATTGATGCAATTGTTCCAAGACGCGGTCTTGAAAATGGTGTAAGAGCTTCTGAAAGAGTCGTAAATCAAATACTTACGGAACTTGATGGTTTGGAATTGTTGACAGATGTTGTTGTACTTGCAGCAACTAATAGATCGGAATTAATAGACCCTTCTTTGTTAAGACCAGGAAGATTTGACAGAAGCATACTAATAGTTCCGCCAACAAAAGAAGCGAGAATTGATATTTTGAAAGTACACACTAAGGAGATGCCTCTCGCAAAAGGTGTTTCTATAGATGCTTTAGCAGATTTAACAGAAGGTTATAGCGGAGCAGATTTAGAGGGCGTATGTAGAGAAGCAGCTATGCTTGCTTTAAGGGAAAACCTAGAAGCGAAAGAAGTATTCACAAAACACTTTGAAGCGGCTCTGGAAAATGTTAAACCAAGCCTTGAAAAAGAAGAGATTGAGCGTCATATTGCTAATCTAACTGCCGTCAAAAAGAGCATAAATCAACCATTTTACACTGGTTAGATAAAGCTTATATATCGATTATAGCACTGCGGAGATGGAGGCTCTACTATGAAGAAGCTACGATTTGACGACTGGGATGATGACGATGACAGCAGCGACGACGCTGAAGGCGACGACAGCAACTCAGACGAAGATTCCTCAGAAGACGATGACTTCTAAAACGAATTTATTTTGTTGTTATTATTGGTTTTTCTTTTACTATTATTGTATGTTCAGTTTGCGCAGCCTTATGACCCGAAATTACTTTTAGAGGACCATAACTTTCTAATAATTTATTTGCAACTCCTTGCTGTAAGAAAATAGTTGTTTTCAAATTCCCAAATTTATTTAGAAGCCATTTGCGTGAGAATGGAAGAGTGTAATACTCTTTTACTACGTGCTGCAAAACATCACGCGAAGTTCTTAATGCACCTTTACCAATATATCTGAAAATATGAAAGTCTTTTATTTCAGTTACGCTGCCTGTCCCTGTTGTTGCAAAAGGTTCAATTGCAATTACCATATCCTCTTCTAATTTAGTTTTATCATTATTATCAAAACTTGGAATGCTTAGCGGTCCGTGTAGTTTGTATCTCTGAACTAAATGTCCTGTTAGATTTTTTATGGGGTTTACTCCGAGTTTCTCCATCTCTGCATTTACAGCTCTGCCAATTTCTCTAACTTCTGTTTTTGGCTTGGCTATTTTTATAGCTGCATTCAAGGCATTCTCGCTAGCTTTGATTAGAGTTTCATTTTCTTCGTTTTTTCCAATTGAATAAGAAAAAGCGCAGTCCGCAATCCATCCATCTATGTGTGCACCAGTATCAATTTTAATTAGATCGCCCTGCTTAAGCTTTAATTTATCATCCCAGTATGAACAGTGAGCTGCGTTTTCGTTTATAGATGTGCATACTGGAAAGCTCGGCTTGCCACCCAGCCCAAAAATTTTTTCTTCTACTTTGTTTGCAACGTCTATAACCGGCATACCAGCTTTCAAAAACTTCTTTGCATAATCTCTCGCCTTGGAAGCAATTTTGCCAGCTTCCAGCAATTTTTGTAATTCTTCAGAGTTCATTAGGTAATTAAGAAAACTTACCTTTATAATTTTGTGCTACTTCGAGGTTAATTCTATTTGTAATTAAAATTTTCTGGAGGCCTTTAGATTTTCTACTAAACTTGTATTCGGAGAACTATTCTTCTTTTTCTTTGCCAGTTTTTAAGACTTCAAAGAATCTATTCATTTCTCGTATTAAGTGATCTGCATCAATCTTCAATTTTTCTGCAGTCATGATTATTCTCTCTCTATCTTTTACTATATCTTCAATCATATCGTAAGGTTTTGTAGCTCTCTGAAAATCAGCTATCCCTACAGAAGTATATTGTGTGTTACCCATATCCTTAGCAACTTTTTTAGTAATGTCGCCAAGCCAGTTATTCATAGCCTCTTTTACTTCAGATCTTATTATCTTGCCATTGCTTTCTTCTTTGATAAGTCTGACTACTCTCGCTCGTGGAAATGGTGCAGAATCGTCAGCGTCGTCAGCAGTTTCAATAGCATCCGTAGCGTCAACGGCGTCCATTTCTGGCTCTTGAATTGTTACGTCAGTTTCGTCCATTTGAATAGAAATAAGTTCAAATGCACCTTTAAAACGCTTACTATGTTAGTGTAAATTGTCCACAAATCTTATAAACTTAACACCGTGAAGAGCGGTATGCTACCTTGCGAAACTACCGTAAAAGCCATAGTTCCTAGTATTAAATCAAACATTGCTAAAAATCTAAAAGCTAGTGGAGAAAAGCAAAAGGAAATTGCAAAAGTTTTGGGTGTTACAGAAGCGGCCGTTTCTATGTATATTAGTGGTCGGCGCGGAGCTGTAAAAGCCAATAGAGTTGACGCAACAGAATTGGTGCGACATAATGAAGTATGCAAAGTTTGCAGAACGATGCAAGGTTTTTGCAAAGGAGTTCAATAATGGATACTAATATATTAAATAAAGAATCATATATGGATCACGCAGCTACAACATATGTGGATCCAAAAGTAAAGGAAGCAATGGATCCTTATTTCTGTGATAATTATGGAAATCCCGGAAGTTTTCACGGACGTGGTTTACCAGTTCGGGAATCAATCGCAGAAGCGAGAGCTAAAATCGCGAAATATTTGAATGCAGATTCAAGCGAAATAATTTTCACTGGCAGCGGAACTGAAAGCATTAATCTAGCTATCAAAGGAGTCGCATTTAGAAAAGGTAAAGGTCACATAATTACGCAAAAAACAGAGCATCACGCCGTATTACATACCTGCGAGTATTTAGAGAAAAAAGGCTTTGAAGTAACTTATTTGCCAGTTGATGATTTCGGAATGGTAAATCCGGAAGACGTCAAAAATGCAATTAAAGAAGATACCATACTTGTGACTATAATGTATGCTAACAACGAAGTCGGAACCATACAACCAATTGCAGAAATTGGAGCGATATGCAAAGAAAATAATGTTTTATTTCACACAGATGCTTGTCAGGCAGCAGGAGCTCTTGATTTAGACGTCAAAAAATTGAATACAGATATGCTTACGATAAATGGAAGTAAAATTTATGGACCTAAGGGTGTGGGACTTTTGTATTTGAAAAAAGGCGTACGGATTGATGCATTGATACATGGTGGTGGACAGGAAAGCAATATGAGAGCCGGAACGGAAAATGTTCCCGGAATAGTGGGACTTGCAAAAGCTTTGGAACTAGCCCAAGAAAATAGAGCTGCAGAAAATGCAAGACTGATAAAACTAAGAGACAGACTAATTACTTCTATTATGGATGAAGTTAAAGATACAAAACTTAACGGTCATCCAACGCAAAGACTTCCTAATAACGCGAATATATCTTTCTTAGGTATTGAGGGCGAAGCAATGCTATTATTATTAAGTGAGTATGGTATTTATTGTTCAACAGGTTCAGCGTGCACATCGAGAACTTTAGATCCGAGCCACGTTTTAGTAGGAATGAATATGCCTTACGAATTAGCTCACGGCAGTTTGAGATTTACTTTAGGAAAGAGAACCACAGATGCTGATATTGATTATTTGCTAAAAACGCTGCTACCAATAATTGCGTGGTTAAGAACATTATCACCCATAAAAGTAAAAATGAATGAAATTATGAAACGTAAACCAGTTTCGTATAGAGAGAGGTTCGCCTAATGTCCGCTTAGTCAACCTTACTTCGGTAAGTTTGCATAACGCTCATGGAATCTGTTAATCCAGCACCGGTACCTGTATCACATCAGGACGTAAAAGCCAAAGTAGAAGCACGTAAATGGTTCTATACTGATGTAGTAAAGGAGCACTTCTTCAATCCTAAGAATATTTTCAAAACTGATGAAGAAGCAGTAGAATACGAAAAAGAAGCAAATGGTGTCGGACAAGTTGGCTCTCCAGCGTGCGGGGATGCTATGAAAATATGGATTAAAGTTGACGAAAACAGCGATATAATAAGAGAATTAAAATGGCAGACATTCGGATGTGCGAGTGCAATTGCAAGTACATCTATGCTTTCTGTAATGGTAACGGAAAATGGCGGTATGAGCACTGACCAAGCATTAGAATTGAAGCCAAAAGATATCGTAAACAGATTGGTAGATTTGCCTTCTAGAAAATTCCACTGCTCTGTTCTCGGAGACAAAGCACTAAGAGCTGCGATTAATGATTATTTCAAACGCACAGGACAGACAGACAAAATAAAAATTGAAGGCGCAAGAATAATTGACGACGATACAAAGACGACTGACAAAGACATAGAAGAAGCAGTTTTAGAAGGCGCACACGATTTTGAAGCTGTTCAGAAGAAATTAAAAGTCGGAATTTCAAATAAAGCTATAATTCCGGAAGTGGAAGATTTGATACGCTTCTATAAGGAGAAATATTTCGGCTAATGGGCTTATTTGGGTTATTCAAAAAGAGAGAATCAGAAACAGTTGTAGAAACACCAAAGCAAGATTTGACTCAAGAACAAGTGCAAGAAAAAGTTAAAGGCATCTTGGTTGCAACAAAACCTAGGAACGTAAAGTACGTTACAAAAAATGTTGTTATTAGCGATATGATGAATGAAAATCCAGGTTTGTATCACGCACTTGCAGGAGTTATGATGAGCTATGGTTTGCATTGCGTAGGCTGTTCTGCAAGTACAACAGATACAATTGAAACTGGAGCTAAAAGTCACGGTATGTCAGATGCAGAAGTAGATGAGCTAGTCAAAGAAGTTAATCAGGTTTTAGACGGCAGTCATCCAGCTATGCAACAGAAGAATTAATTTTCAATAATTTCTTTAATTTTGTTTTATCAAAACCCACTACTATTTGTCCGCCTATATCAATTACTGGTACTGAAAAACCACCGCTTTTCTTAACCATATCGTCAGCAGCTTCGCTGTCTTTTGTAACATCTATCTCTTTGAATTTGATTTTGTGCTCTTTAAAGAACTCTTTAACTAGTTCACAATATACGCACGTGGGTGTTGTATATAGGATTGCAGTAGTCATACCGAACGTAAGCCTATAAGTTATAAAAGACTTGCTGAGGATAACTTAATCTATAGATTAGTCAACTTGCTTCGACAAGGAAAGTTTAAAACGAATATATAGATAATATAAACGCATTTGCGGATAGTCGTTGTGCTCCTAAGGAATATAATAGCACTCCGGATTTGCGAATCCGCGGGGATAACAAATTGGCTATGTGTCCGATTGCAGATCGGAATAAGGGTGTTCGATTCACTCTCCCCGCTTGATGATAAAACAAGCGATAAGTTCGCTAGGTACTAATACGATGGCTCTAAAAGTTGTAAACACACTGACGAGAAAGAAAGAAGCATTCAAACCAATTAGCGGAAAAAATGTAAGTATGTATGTGTGTGGCCCAACCGTTTACGGCCCAGGGCATTTAGGTCACGCTAGAACTTACAGCAATTTTGATACTATTAGGCGCTATTTAGAATTCTCTGGCTACAAACTAAAGTTTGTCATGAACATTACAGATGTGCACGATGATATGATAGTCCAGGCAGAGAAAGACAAAACTACTATGAAAGCTCTTGGCGATAGATACTCAAGGGAATTTTTTAACGAACTGAATGAACTAAATATAAAACCAGCTTCTAAATATCCTGCTGTTTCAAATCACATAAAAGAAATAGTAGCTATGATTAAAAAATTAGAGGAGAAAGGCTATGCTTACTCATCTGACGATGGTGTTTATTTCAGAGTTTCAAAATTTAAACTCTATGGAAAATTATCAAAAATACAAATTAGCAAAGAGAAAACAGGAACTAGAGTGCGCACAGATAAGTACGACAAAGAAACTGTTCAAGATTTTGCATTGTGGAAGAAAGACAGCATAGCAAATTTTTGGGAAAGTCCGTGGGGAAATGGAAGACCGGGCTGGCATATAGAATGTTCAGCTATGTCAACGAAATATTTGGGCGATAGTTTTGATATACACGGCGGCGCTAAAGATTTAATTTTTCCGCACCACGAAAATGAAATAGCGCAGTCAGAAGGCGCTACAGAAAAGAAACCTTTTGTAAAATATTGGCTACACGCTGGTTTAATCACAGTGGATGGACAAAAAATGTCAAAATCCCTTGGTAATTTTACAACAATTCCCGATGTAATGAAAAATTACAACGCTAATACGTTGAGATACTTTTTTTCACAATCGCACTATCAAAGTCCGCTTGATTATAATACAAAAACTTTGCAGGATTCAAAAATTGCAGTTGATAGACTGCAGGATTTTATGTTAAGGGCTAAAGAATCTAAAGGAAAAAAGAACTCTAAATTTGAGTCTGAAATAAAGAAAATCAAACAAAATTTCATAAATGCTATGGATAATAATTTCAATACGCCGCGGGCGTGGGCAGAGATTTACAAGTTGGTTTCACTCTCTAACAAAAGTATGGAAGAAAATGTAGATGTTAAATCCGCAGTTAAACTATTTTTAGAGCTTACAGATATTTTCGGAATGAATTTTAGTGCGAAAGCGGAAAAAATTGATAATCAAATTTTGAAATTAATAAAAGAACGCGAGACTGCAAGAAAGAATAAGGATTTCAAAACTGCAGATGGTATAAGAGAAAAACTTAAACATAAGGGTATTATGCTGGAAGATTCTCCAACAGGAGTTAGATGGAGAAAATTATGAAACTTAAGGGACTATGTGTTTATTGTAGTGACGTTGCTGTAGATTATTGTGCTAGTTGCAATGCTATGTAACAGACATTTAGCGAGATCAAAACAAACTTGTTTTAGCTGCGTAAAAGGCAGAGTATAATTATTTTGTTGGTTTTGTTATGTTTAAATCCCTAACTAACACGTGAGGTGTTATTACCGAACCATCAATTTCCCAGCCGTACATTTGCTTGGAATCGTTTCCTAAATCAGAAATGTTCTTCAATATATTTATCATATTCTCTTTTACTCGTATATTGTTAACAGACTTCTGTATTTTACCATTTTTAATATAAAAAATACCATCTCTTGGTATCACAGAGAAATCTCCAGTGATATAATTCTGGAATCTCATATACCATACGTTTGTTATATATAGGCCGTTATCTATTTGCTCTATAAGTTTTTCTTTGCTTGATTTACCTTCCTGCAAAATTGTATTCCACGAAGTAGGAGAAACTAAACCAGCATTACCTGTAGTTTTTGCCTTGTATTTTTTAGCCATAGATGTGTTATAGATATAGTTTTGCAAAATTCCCTTTTGTATTATTGGTGTGCGTTGTGTTGGAACACCTTCGTCATCAAATTCGCTTGACAATAATCCACCAGGTAGCGTGCCGTCATCATACAAATTTACCTTTGGCGATGCAACTTGTTTATTTAGCAAATCACTAAAGAATGATACACCAGCTTCAACCTCAAACATAGATGAGGAATTTGCAACACTTGACAACAAAACTCCAAACGATAATGGTGCAAATATAACATCATACTTTCCAGCTTCACCTTTAACCGGATTTTTAGCCATTGCCGCAATGCTACCAGAGAATTTTCCAGTAGCAGATACGTCTAATTTTTTCAATGTTCTTTCAGTATTAGTCATATGTCCTGACGCGTTTTTGTCGAGAAAGGATCTGATAGAGAAATAAACGTCAGAGCTTTTTCCAGTATTTTCAACGCCACCAGATGTCAGAAGAATATCCTTTGATTCGCCAGTTTCCAGAACTCCCGAACAGCGCTTAGCGCCTTCTTTTTGAGAGGCTTGTATACCTTTCAAAACTAAATCTATTTTGTCTCCGCCAGATAAATTTGCAATATTTTTGTCATATATATCTGGAATAGTTTTGTATTTGAACGGACCTTGAGCGATTCCGTAGTAATCTTTTTTAGGCTCAATAATTTTTATGAACCTCATAGTTTTTGCAATTACTTTGTCTATTTTCTCTTTGCTCGCATTTATCTGTGAATGTTCTATTACGTCATCTACAGTTCCAGCAATAACATCTTTGACAGATGTCGAAAGAATTTTTTTATCTTTGACGACAAAGAAAGACATACCAGACATATTTGATACTTCCATCTTCGCAATTTTGTTGTTAACAAATTTTACTTGTGAGCCAACTGAAGATGAAGCGTTTATTACAACGTCATCTGCCCCTTTGAGTTTTAGTTGCTTTAGCGCATATCGTGATAAATCTAAAAGACTCATACGCTTAACCTCACTTTTCTAATTCTAATAGTAGGACCGCCGTGTGTTACGGGCATACCTTGCATAGGTTCACCTTTTCCGCAGGTTGCAGAATGCCACTCAATATCTTTTCCACAGGCATCTATTGACATATACAAAGCTGGAGTAGTAATTTCAATTGCTGGATTCTTAACAGGGTGTTTTATCTTTCCATTTTCTATTAGATAAGCTTCATTGCCGACGTATCTGTTGTTGTAACGCTTGTCATCAATATTCCATTCCATAAAACTCTTCAAGTAAATTCCTAATTTGACATCTTTGATAAGCTCGTTAACTGAATATTCGCCTTTGTCTATGAACGTATTTGACATTCTTACGATTGCTTCTTTGTCAAATTCGCTTGAGCGTGCAGCTCCGTTACTTTTTACATTGAATTCATAAGCCGTTTCCCTGTTATGCAAGAAATCATTTATTACACCTTTTTTTACAAGAAATCTTTCCCGGGCTTTTACACCTTCGTCATCATACAAATAAAAACCATAAGTATTTTTCAGTGTTGGATTCTCAACAAGAGTTACAGCTTTGTTTCCTATTTGCGTTCCAAGCATATCTTTTGTTATGAAAGATTCGCCTGCCTGCGCTGCTTCTCTACCTAAAATTCTGTCGGCTTCAAATGGATGGCCACAGCTTTCGTGAGAAATTATTCCTGTTATTTGCGGAGATGCAACAATGTCTACTTCGCCTTTTGGACAACTTTGTCCATTTGCTAAAGCGTAGTACAAATCCTTAGCTTCTTTAGATATTCTAACAGGTAAATCCCATTTTTCTACATTTTCCCAGCCGCCAGTTGCGCCGTACTGCCACATTCTCTGCGAAGTTTTGGTTCCGTCTTTTACAACAAACATATAGAAGAAATTAGGCCGCGCTATTTGTGATTGTATTTTTGAGCCTTCTGAATTTACATAAAACTTCTTAACAGTCTCATCGTTTAGAGAATAATAGCCTGTCGGAATTTTTATTCCGGTTTTATTAAGAGTAGCATCAACATTTTTTAGCAAGTCAATTTTTATTTTCGGACTTACATCATTTATGTTTTTCTTTTCATAAACTTTGTAAGATTTTTTAGATGGTTTTTCGGATGATAATTTTATATTGTCGCTGTATTTAGCAGATGCAGAAGTTACATCAAGAGCTTTCTTAATAACATCTTGTAACGCGTCTTTTGTAGCTATATTTGTGGAAGCGAATCCAAGTGTATTTTTATTTATTAATCTTACTCCGATACCAAATGAGTCCTCAAATCCAGATATTTCAAGACCACCATTTTTTAAAACAAAAGCGTTGGAATTAGTTTCTTCTAATCTCGCTTCAACATAGCTGGCGCCATTTTTACTAGCAAATTTAACCGCGAATTCGGCAAGATCTTCGTACATAAGGTTTATTATTATACGTGATTAAAATAGTTTACTAAGTTATGGTAGATAGAACTAAGCTTGAACAGAAGTTGCAAAAGTTATCTGAGTTGCCAAAGGAAGAGCAGGCTAAAGCGATAAAAACGCTTTTTACGAGAGATGAATTAGATTCTTTGAGACAGAATGCGCAGCAAAGCGGCGTACAGAAATGTATTTTTTGTGCTATAGCTAAGCATAATGTACCAGCGAAGATAGTTTATGATGATGCTAATTTCACCGCTTTTCTTGATATCAATCCAGCCAATCCGGGACATATTTTAGTTATACCAAAGGAGCATTACGAAGTACTTCCCCAACTTCCTGATGCATTACTAAATGCATATATGAAATTACTTAAGATTTTGTCGGCCGCAGTTTTTGAAGCTACAAATGCACAAGGAAGTAATATTATTCAAAATAATGGTGTTGTAGCTGGTCAGGCAGTACCTCACATTCATTTTCATATAATTCCGAGATTTGAAAATGACGGAATAAAAGTAGATTGGACTGCAAAAAAAGTAACCGAAAAACAGCTTGAAAATATACAGCAGAGAATTATTACAACAGCACAAAAAGTAATTGGCGGTGAGCCTGTCTCCCAACAAGTAAAACATACAGAAA
>Ga0208957_1000565_pt1 | contig 27945 bp, 29 predicted proteins | sample RifOxyA1_FD_184029 | JGI IMG/M metagenome (GOLD analysis project Ga0208957, IMG submission 184029) | Groundwater microbial communities from Rifle, Colorado - Rifle Oxygen_injection A1 (SPAdes) | ecosystem: Environmental > Aquatic > Deep subsurface > Groundwater | place: Rifle, Colorado, United... | reverse complement strand
GCCCCGGTCGATGGCACGGTACTGGAAGTCAATGCCCGGCTGCGCAATGAGCCCACCCTGATCAACAGCGACCCCTACGGAGAAGGCTGGACGTTGCGCATTCGCCTGACTTCGCCAGGCGAGACCAGGCATCTGCACGATGCATCGGCCTATCTCTCGCTCATGGGCTTGACCAATTGAAATGTCACTTCCCGAACCAAGGAACATGAAATGAATTTTACGACTCAGGAATTGATCGCTCACGCCAAGAGCCACATCGTCGAATGGGATGCGGCCACCGCAGCACGTGAACTGGCCACCCGCCGTGACATCGTGCTGCTCGACGTGCGCGAACCTGCCGAGTTCAGCGAGGGATGCATCGGCAATGCCTGCAATGTCCCGCGCGGCGTGCTCGAATTCAAGGTCGACCCCAGCTATCCGGCCTGTGAGCAGGCCCTATTGGACCGCAACCTGGAGATCCTCGTGTACTGCAAAACCGGCGGACGCAGTGCCCTGGCCGCACACACACTCAAGCAGCTTGGTTATGGCAAGGTGATTTCGCTCGCCGGCGGCATCGAATCATGGAAGGGAGGCGGCTTCAGTGCCCCTGTGCCACAAGCTTCCTGAGCGGTTTCTGCGCGCTGTTGGACACAATGTCACGCTGGAGGCATTGAGGACTTCCAATGATCCAGGCGGACGACAGGCAGGGATGCCGGCCGGGCAGGTCGACCGAGCGATGGTTGCTCAGCAGGCGGGAACCAGCCCGCTGTATCGGCTGATCGGTATGCAGGCGGTTTTTTCGCCGACTGCCTGGCGATAGCCGCCGGGTCCGAAGCGGGCGATGAGGTCGGCCTTGTAGGTTGTGAAGAAACGTTTGATGTAGGCCATGCCCATGATCCCGTCGGCGGACAGTTCGTCGGTGCCCGGATCATAGACCAGACGGACCGGCATCAGGGGCATGGGGGCCGGCCCAATCACGACCTTGGCGCCATCGGCGGGATCGTACACGCTGCCATGTGCGCAGCACACGATCCTGCCCGGGCCGCCGGCCAATTCGCTGCCGCTGGCTGCATAGCGCAGATAGGACACCTTGGGTTGGGGATAGCTCATCTGGTGGGTGCAGATGGCCACGAAGGCCACGAACTGTCCCCTGGGACCGACTCCTCCCTGCCAACGGTAATCGCCCTCTTCATTTTTCAGGGCGATATTCGGCTTGGCGGGCCGATCTCCCAGGTTGATCAGGAAGCAGGGCACGCCCGCGAGTGGGTAGGTAAACACCAGCGCCTCGCTGGTGGGGATGACCGCTCCTTTGATTGGGGCGCCGGATTGATCGGTCAGTTTGGCGGCGGGAAATGCTTCGAAGTCGGCCGCAACAGCCATCTGGTCCCAGTTGGCCGAAGCCAGCGCAGCGCTACCCGCGCACACCTTCACGAATCCACGTCTGTCCATCTTGTTGTGTTCTCCCGTAGGAAAAACCGCCCCGAAGGGCGGTTGTATCGGTTACCGATGAGGCCCGGCATTCCGGATCAGGCGTTAAACATATCGCGATAGATGCCGCGCGCCCATTCCAGCGTGGCCTCGCCCTTGGCGGCATCGCGGTTCTCGAAGGTCTTGGTGTCCCTGGAGAAGCCTGTGATGATGTCCTTCTCGGTGCTGTAGTCGTAGCCGGCATCGACGCTGATGGCTTCCATCGGATTGGCATTCACCATCGAATAGCAGATGGTGCGCGGACTGACCCAGGAGATCTCTTTGCCCTGCGCGCGTGCCGCCAGCACCTTGGCGATGAAATGGCCTTCGGTATTGGCGGTGTTGGCGCTCTTGGAATAGGGGTGCGGACGCGAGTCGCCGGTCACGTAGACATGGGGGTCGCCGATGATGTTGTAGAAGCGGGTGTCGATGTGGGCTTCCTTCTGGTTGCTCTTGCTCGATGGCGCCATCAAGCCGAGATGCTCGATCAGCGTGGAACCGCGTACGTTGGCGTAGATGGCCGCGTCGTCGAACTTGTATTCATCGAACTCGGTCTTGATGATTTTTCTGTCCACATCCACGCCCGTCACAGCCTTGGACGGCAACCATTCGATGTAATCCCGGTACAACTCATTGAAGGCCGCATGGAAGCCATCCTTCTTGATGGTGATTTCCGGATTGGCATCCAGCACCAGAACCTTGCCCTTGACCTTGTTCTTTTTGAAGGTCGAGGCGAGCAGACAGGCGCGCTCGTATGGGCCGGGCAGGCAGCGGTAATTGCCGGACGGTACGGTCTGTACAAAGACGCCGCCTTCGAATTCCTTGACCTTGCGATGAATGGTGACATGCTCGGTAGGCGAGATGAAGCCGCCCGGATAGATCTGGCGCAGAGCGGTCATCGCGTCCACGTCCGTTACGCCGATCTTGTCGTAGTCGTACGAGATGCCAGGGGCCAGGACCAGGAAATCGTACTGGATGTCGCCCTCGTTGGTGGCCAGGGTACGTCTGGCCCGATCCAGGCCGGTCACCGTCGCGTTGAAGTAGACATAGTTGTTGTTGACGGCCGCGTCGAGGAAGCTGTGGTCGGCCAGGAACGCCAGGTTGATGAGGCCGGCGTACCACAAGTTGCTGGAAAAACAGGACGAATACATGTCGCGTTTTTCCACCAGGACCACGTCAAATTTCGGATATTCCTTCTTGGCGTATTTGGCGATGGTCAGGCCGGAGGTGCCCCCGCCCACAACGACCAGGCGCGGGCCCTTGGCTTTCGGGAGCGCCGCCATGGTGCGGGTGGCAAATGCGGGTGCGGCGTTGGCCATGGTCGATCGCGCCGTGCCGGCAAGACCCGCCGTTCCCGCAGCGAACATGGCGCCGCCCATTTTCATGAAATTACGTCTACTGTTGTTCCCTTCCATTCTTGTTTCCTCCCAAATGACGACAAGTAAATGCTCGGCGCCCGGACACCGGAACCAAGCTACGCTAGCTGCTAGGGGTAAAAAATGCGGGCCCGGATGGGCCCGCCAAAATTAACGGGCAGGAGGAGTTATAGGAGAGGCCGCCCGTCAAAACAAAACCGATCGCTCATTCCATTTGCAAGGCTTTCGCCGGGCACGCTGCAACCACCTGGCGCACCTGCTCTTCCGTGGCATTCTCGGGCTGGATCACGAACTTGCCGTCTTCCACTTTGAATACCTGCGGCAGCGTCTTGACGCAATTTCCGCTGTGGCAGCAGGTTTTTTCATTCCAGACAACTTTCATCGTGCCTTCCTTTCGTTGATTCGCCAGTCGAATATCTTCATGAACAGTCTTTGCAGACCACGCCGTTATTCTGCGCGTTGGCAGAAAAATTCCTATCCGGAGAACTACCTACCCCCGCCAGGAAATTACCTGCAAGTGGCTTCAGGCATCGGGGTCGTACATGTCATGGCGAATGCTGTTCCGGTTGGCGATCAATTCGTCGATGCCGGGTTCGTCGTTGAGCGCGCGCTGGATTGCGAGCTTGGTTGCTTCGTAGTTGGTGCGATAGAGATCCTTGTGATCAAGATTGGGATCGGTCGCGCAACGCGGATCGATCCACACCAGGCTGACGATGCACAGATCGTTGACCTGGTCGCGCGGCAGGATGCCTTCGATCACGCAGTCCAGCACGGCATCGGCCGTGGCAGCCTGGACCGTGCCGCCGAACAGGTCGACGTAGGCCATGCTTTTCATGGTGACCTTGGGCACCATCAGGGTGGCGGGACGCACCTGCTGGTTGCAGGCCCGGATGGCGAACATGCGGGTGTGGCCTGCGGTCTGTCCCATCATGTTGGCGAAGGCGTGCCCGACGGGTCCATCGACGGTGCCGATCAGGATTTCCGGCATGGCGTCGGTGAACTGGCCTTCCCGGGCGAGGACGGTGGCTTCGCCCGTTTTGAAAATGATCGTGTTGGAGTCCATGTTTTGCCTTTCGAGGGTCAGTGCAGTTTGATGGTGGGTGTGGTGATGATGTTGGCAGGGGGGGCCGAATACGGTCTTGAATGGGCCATTGAGCGCCACCTGGTGCATCTTGTGCCGGGACCGGTAGACCAGGTCGATCATGAGTCCGCCCGTCAGGTTGCCGACCGTGTGGCAGCGGCCGGGCGAACCATCATCCCGATAGAGGTATTCAGGCATATGTTCTTTGGGAGAGTATGGGACGACGTCCTGCTCAGGGTCGCCTGGCGTTGACCTGGCTCATGAATGTATCGCTGGGATCGCGCTCCGGGATCGGCAGATTTTCCGGGGCTTGCCGCGCATCACGCTCCAGCGCTGCAACATTGTCGCCGGTCAGGCTCTTCAGGAATGCGACGAGCGCCGACTTCTCATCCGGCGTCAGATTCAGGCGCACGATCAGAGGCGATTTCTCCGGGTTGTCGATCCCGCCCTTGTCGTAGAAATCGACGACTTCCTCCAACGTGCGCAGCGAACCGTCATGCATATAAGGAGAGGTCAGTTCCACGTTGCGCAGAATGGGCGTCTTGTAGGCCCAGCTGTCTTTCGGGTTGTACGTGACTTCGTAGCGCCCAACGTCAGGCAGCGGCGGTTCGGACGACTTGGTGAGGTGCTGGGCATTCACGTCGACGAATACATTGGGCGCGAGTTGTACGCGATAGGTCGTGCGTTCGGGGAACATGGTGCGTTCCCAGCCCAGCCCGGTGTTGTGGAACTTGTGGTCGGTGAACAGCGCGCTTTTCTCGCCCACCGAGTGGCAGGCGGCGCAGCGTCCTTTGCCCATGAACACCTGGAAGCCGCGCTGCTCCGTGGCGTTCAGTGCATTCTTCTCGCCACCGTAGTACCAGCGGTCGAAGCGGGAGTTGCCGGAAACCAGTGTGCGCTCGTAGCTGGCGATGGCCTGGCCGATACGCTCCGCCGTGACGGGGCCATTGAAGGCCGCCTCGAACATGCCCTTGTATTCGGGTAGTTGGCGCACTTTCTCGACGACATAGCCGATGGCCGGCATGTCCATTTCATTCTTGGTCAGCAGCGGCCCCCATATCTGGTCTTCCAGATGCGGTTCGCGTCCATCGTGGAACAGACTGCGCTGGTAGCCCACGTTGAACATGGTGGGGGAGTTGCGGCGGTGGCTGCGGCCTTCCATGCCGACGGCTGCGCCCAGCTCATGGGAGGTGAAACCCTGCTCGGGCACGTGGCACATGCCGCAGGACAAGGTGTTGTTGTGGGAGAGGCGTCGATCCATGAACAGGTGACGTCCGAGATCGATTTTTTCTTGGGTCAGACGGTTGGATGCAGGAATAACGAGGGGTGGCAGGCCAAGCGGAATAGGCACATTGACGGGGGTGTCGGCACGTACGATGGGTGATAGGGAGGACAGCACGCTGGCCATCGAGAGCCAGCGCAGGGCACGAATTACTTTCATGGCAGTTTGATACCTTCTTCCATTAGCAAAGTGAGAATGTCGTTGTAGACGACATCGGGCGACAGATAAGCCGTGGTGTAGATTTCCCGGATGACATGGTTGCGGTCGATCAGGAAAACTTTCAACACATGGCTCAAGGTGCTGAGCGGTTTCTTGGTGACAGGATCGACATCGATATAGACGTCCTGGCCGTATGCATCGAGTATCGGGACAAGATCACGGAGTGATGCCGTGGTGAGAAAGTCCCACGGCACGCCGCGATCGGCGTTTCCACTGTCTCCTGCATAAAGTTTGAGGACTTCCGGCGTATCGCGTCTCGGATCGAAAGAAAGGCTGACGAGGCGGATGCTACCTTTGAATTCCGGATGCCTTTCCAATCGGTTTTGCAGGTTATGGAATACCAGATACGCGAAAGGGCAGCCACTCGGATCGGCACAGCTCGAGTAGATGAAGGACAGCAGCGTGATCTTATCCCCGGTGAATTCGGAAAGTGAGCGTGCCTTGCCGTCGATGTCCAGTACCTTGCCATCGGGTGCGGTTTTGATGTCATAAAGCTTGTAGCTGCCAGGCGGGCTGGGCTTGAAATCCATGACCACGCCAGCTTGTTCGGTTATTTGCTGGGACGGATTGGTGTCGGCAGCGTTGGCGGTGCAGGCACCCGCCAGGGCGAACGTCAGGAGCATGGAAAAAAAACCGCCCCCCCGCAAGGGGGGGCGGAGAGCCCCAACAATGTAAGCGCTCTGTCTGGACATCAAATTATTTACCCTTCGGCTCGGTCAATGCGAGCTTGAGGCTGTCCAGGTCCTGCGATTCGGCAGCAGCCAGCGGCTTGAGCTTGCTCAGGTTGAGCGCCTGGAACTTCATGTGGTGCGCGCGACCGAGCTTTTCCTTGTAGAAGTCGATGGTGAAGACGTGCGAAAGCTTCTTGCCGTTCCATTTGTACATCTTCAGGAACTGCTCGTCGTCCTTGCCTTTCTTGTCCCAGTTGCCCAGCAGTGAGGTGGTGTAATACACCCGCTTGCCGTCGAAGGACTGCGACACCATGTTGACCTGGGAGCCGATTTTTTCCTTGAAGACTTCTTTTGGATGCATCGGGTCGTGGAAATCCCAGTAGCGGGTCATGCCGTCCATGAAGGTGTTGACCCACAGGCCTTTTCCGTCGGCCGTAATGGAAATATCCACCGGCAGCGGGATATCGGCAGGGTTGCCGATGGTGCCGACGTCGTGCGCCTGCCATTCACCTTGTTTATCCTGCTTGATGACATACAGTTGCGAGGTCAGGGCGGTGGCGGTCACGGCCCAGTTGTCGCCCTTCTTCAGCGACCAGCGGACTTCCAGCGGTGCGCCGGGCACATCGAAGACCTTCGTGGGCTCCATGGTTTTCAGATTCCAGATCGCCATGGTGTTGCCGAAGTGCTTCATGGCCTCAGGGTCCTTGACCATTTTCCCCAAGTCCATCATGTAGTTGTTCCAACCTGTGAAGCTGGACGTCAGCAGGACATTCTTCTGGGGGTTGATGCCGATGTCATAGCCATAGCCGTCCCCTTGCACGCCGCCGACCTTGGTGGTGGGCATGTCATGCTTCGAAATGAATTTCCCATCGTTGCTGTAGACCGCGATGCCGGTCACGCCGCCATGGTCTTTCGCGTTGGACAGGGCCTGGATCATCATGCGGCCGGGCAGCGCATAGAAAGTGTGGGGGCCCACATAGCCGGTCTTCTCGACCAGGTCGGTGATGGTCCTGACCAGTTTCGGCTTGCTTGGGTCGGTGCCGATGTCGAACACAAACATCTTGTTGCTATCCAGCGCGCCTGCCCACATGTAACGGCGATCGTCGCTGAAACCCATATGGTGCGCTTCGCCGCGTCCGCCAACGGAGAGCGAATTGATGACCTTGCCGAAGGTCTTGGAACCGGGACGTACGTCCACGGTCACGAGTTTGTCTGAACCGTCGCCGATGCCTTCAACGCCCAGTGTCCAGACATAGACCAGGTCTTCCTGTCCCTTGATGAGGGGGGTGAAAGGCGAACAGGCAGTTTCGTCCGCATGCGAGAGGGTCGGCAGGGCGACGACGCCCAGCGCCACGGTGGCAGAAACGGCGGCCGCCAGGGCCTTCAGTGAAAAGCGGTTATTACATTTGGGCATATCGGTCTCCTTATCTTTGAACGGACAAACGTACAAGCGCAACGCTCTCTATAAATCCAATAATTCGTTGGGAGGCTAGAGCGAAGTTCGCGTCTTACGTAAAGCAACCCTCGTGCCATAAGTTCTTTTATATATAAATCAAAATGTTCCGCGCGTTTATAAGGGTTTACCCTTAGTTCTTTTACGTATAAATAATTGTCTTTCCGTGTGTGGTTAAGGGTTTACCCGCAGTCGGGTTGTTACGGAGCGACTCGGGACGATGTGACAATTTGTCACATCTCCAGATCACTATAGTGGTCAACGCTTCGCCGGCAACAGATCAATGCTTGAAGAGGATACGGGCTGATTCGATGGGCACCCAGTCTGGGTAAGGGATCATTTGCCTGCCGGAACGGAGAATGCCAATGATTTGGCCGCAGGCGAGGTGCGATGCCTTGCAAAATGGCTGCCGTTCGAGCGCGAGAGAATTCAATTTTCGATTTCTGCCGATTGGTGACAAATTGCTTGTCGGGATAGGCTCATCAAGCCGAATCAATCGCGTGGTATTAATAATTCCGGATGGCCAAGGTTGCGAATAGCTCGTCCCGTTCGACTGGCGTGCTGACTTTCGCGGCTCGATCTATAACTTCTCGCGACAGGTGACTGGAAAAAGTCCTGATGAAATCGTAATGACACGCGCGCAGGAACAGGCCTTTGCGGAAACCGATGCGGGTAATACTGGGTTCGAACAGATGGCTGGCATCCAGAAAACTGAGATCGCTATCAAGGCTTTCATCTTGTGCCATCTCAGCCAGAATACCTACCCCCAGTCCTAGGCGGATGTAGGTCTTGATCACATCCGCATCGGTAGCGGTAAGCGCTACACGGGGCGCGAGTCCGCATCGCTGGAAGGCATCGTTGATGTGAGAGCGATCGGTGAAACCGAACACATAAGTGAGAATGGGATATTCCGCCACTGCCTCCAGCGTTAATGGTTCAACCCTCTCCAGAGCATGTCCCCTGGGTACCACTACAGCGCGATTCCAGCGATAGCAAGGCAGCATGATCAGTTCATCGAAGAGATGCAGGGATTCCGTGGCAATGGCAAAGTCGATTCCGCCACTGGCTGCCATTTCCGCGATCTGGGCCGGGCTGCCCTGATGGAGATGTAGGCTCAGTTCAGGGTATGTGCGCCTGAAGGCCCGGATGACGGGGGGCAGCACGTAGCGGGCCTGTGTATGAGTCGTGGCAATAGACAGTTCACCGCTACTCGGGTCGCTAAACTCGAGTGAGACTCGGCGGATCGCTTCTATGTTGGCTAGCGTGCATTCAGCCAATTCCATGACTGCCCGTCCAGCTGCGGTACATCCAATAAGTTGGCGTCCTGCGCGTTCGAATAGCGGTACACCCAATTCTTCTTCAAGCAATCGGAGTTGTTTACTCAAACTGGGTTGCGACTTGAACAGCCGTTCAGCAGCGCTGGTGACATTGAACCCGCTGCGGGATAGTGCTAGAAGATAGCGTAGCTGCTGTAACTGCATGGGGCACTCCTCTGGATAACGGTAACAAGATAGCGCAATCAGCGCCAATCTCCGGTGACCATAGCTTTTAGCCATGGGACCATGACCAAGCGTGATTTCACAGTACCGCCGCGGTCCGTTACCTTGCAAACTCGATTCACCAACAAGGAATGGGCCATGGATATTGCCATGATCACGCAGCCCGTTGCAGGCGATATTTCCGACTGGTTCGACGCCGATGGTTTCTTTGCCGAACCCCATCTATGGGAGCGTCAAGTGGCGGTACGTATCGCGCTGGAGGATGGCATTCCTGTTCTTACCCCCAAGCACTGGGACGTGATTGACCATGTGCGCAGCCACTATTTCGCACTGGGTAGCTTGCCGGTGATGCGCTTGATCTGCCGTGCTACCGGACTGGATCGCCACAAGGCCCACAAACTGTTCAGCAGTTGCAAGATATTGTGGCGTGTAGCCGGTTTGCCCAATCCTGGGGGAGAGGCCTCTGCCTACATGAATTGACGCACGTTTCCTTGAGGGCCGCTATGCGTGACACGCCTCGACCAGATGAAGGCGTACAGTCTCTTGAGCGAAGTCCCTTTGTGGCCCTACGAACCGCGCGAGTGCTGATGCCCTATTTGCGTCAGTCAGCCTCACTCACGAGGTCGGCAACCCGTCAATCAGATGCTGAGCCTGACCGCTGGCCTCCGATAAAGAAAATTCGGACTCAATGAGAGAGACTCGATGTACCAATATGACGAATACGACCAGTGCACCGTTGATGAGCGTGTCACACAGTTCACCGATCAGACTGCCCGCTATCTCGCCGGCGAGTTGAGCGAAGACGAGTACCGCCCGCTACGCCTGCAGAACGGGTTATATATCCAGCGCCATGCGCCGATGCTGCGCGTCGCCGTTCCTTACGGCAACTTGCGCGCGGTCCAGTTGCGCATGCTCGGCCACATCGCGCGTACCTACGATCACGGCTATGGCCACTTCAGCACGCGCCAGAATGTACAGTTCAACTGGCCGAATCTGGAGGACGTACCGCAAATCCTGGGTCTGCTCGCCACGGTACAGATGCACGCCATCCAGACCTCAGGCAACTGCATCCGCAATGTCACCACCGATCCCTTTGCCGGGGTTGCCGCCGACGAGCATATCGACCCACGACCGTGGTGCGAAATCGTGCGCCAGTGGAGTACCTTCCATCCCGAGTTCACTTTTCTGCCGCGCAAGTTCAAGTTCGCCATCAATGGCGCCACGCAGGATCGTGCCATCATTCGTGCCCACGACATTGGTCTCGATCTTACCCGCGACGCCGATGGCAATATAGGTTTCCGCGTACTGGTTGGGGGAGGCCTCGGCCGCACGCCGATCATCGGCGAGGAAGTGTCCTCTTTCGTGCCTTGGCAGCAGATCCTCAACTATTGCGAGGCCATCCTGCGGATCTACAACTTGCATGGCCGCCGCGACAACGCCTACAAGGCGCGCATCAAGATTCTGGTGAAATCGCTCGGCGTGGCGGAGTTCGCGCGTCAGGTGGAGACCGAATTCGTGCATACCAGAAATGGCATCTCTACATTGACACAGGCAGAAATCGACCGCGTCGCCGGCCGCTTCAACGATCCGGTGTTGCCCGAACTGCCCCCCGAAGATGCCGGCTACGCTGCGCAACTGGCGGACAACAAGGCTTTTGCCAACTGGGTAAGGCACAACATACGCGCGCACAAGGTGCAGGGTTACGCCAGCGTGGTATTGTCGCTGAAGAAGACCGGTATCGCGCCGGGCGATATCACTGCCGACCAGTTCGACGCGGTGGCCGACTTGGCCGACCAATACGCCTTCGGCGAGGTCCGCAGTACGCACGAACAGAACCTGGTGCTCGCCAGCGTGAGCCAAGCCGACCTGTTCACTGTATGGAAAACGGCACGCAACCTCGGCCTGGCAACCCCCAACATCGGCCTACTGACCGACATGATAGTTTGCCCCGGCGCCGATTTCTGTGTGCTCGCCAATGCCAAATCGATCCCGATCGCTAACGCCATCCAGAACCGGTTCGACAATCTAGACTACCTGCACGACATCGGCGAGCTCGAACTCAACATCTCCGGTTGCATGAATGCCTGCGGCCATCACCACGTCGGCCATATCGGCGTGCTCGGCGTCGACAAGAACGGCGAGGAGTGGTACCAGGTGACGATAGGGGGTGACCAGGGCAATAAGGCCATGCTCGGCAAGGTCATCGGCCCGTCCTTTGCGGCCACAGAGGTGCCGGACGTGATCAGTTCGCTGATCAACAACTATATCGACTACCGTCATGAAGATGAGCGCTTTATTGACACCGTGCGCCGGGTCGGCATTGAGTCGTTCAAGACACGCGTGTATGTCGAACGTGGCGCGCGCCTCGAGGAAGGGAAGCCCTCCAATGTCTCAAATCATTAAGAACGGCCATATTCAGGGCGACGAATGGAAAGTGCTGCGTTTGGCCGAAAACGATGATGTTGCCACGGTGGGGGTGCCGGCTGGTCGCGTAATCGTACCGCTGGCAGTGTGGCAGGTTCAGCGCCCGCAACTGGCAAGCCGAGCCGAAGCAGGTATGCTCGGGGTGTGGCTGGCGGGTGGCACGGATCTGGCCGAACTCGCCGAAAATCTGGTGGCACTGCAGCTGATCGCGGTCGATTTTCCTAAGTTTACCGATGGTCGTGGCTACTCAATCGCCACGCAGCTGCGTACCCGCTATGGCTACACCGGTGAATTGCGTGCGATCGGCGACGTGCTATGCGACCAGTTCTTCTTCATGATTCGCTGTGGTTTCAGCACCTTGCAGCCGCACGAGGGAAGATACAATCGAGCGCAGATCGAAGCGGCACTGACCCGTCTAAGCGACTTCTCCGCGTCTCCTGGCAGGGCAGATGGTGTATCGCCCGCAGCTACTGTATCCCGTCGTCGGTCCAGTGACGATGACCGGGGAAGGGCAACTACAGAACGCCACGAGTATCTCCACCACGACTTACGAGCGGCAAGCCACCACCTTGGCCAGAACTGAGTGCCGTCCGCACGCTCGGTCGGCGAGTTTGGTCCGCGTGGTGAACTCTGTTTTCCAATGGCTTCGGTGTGTGACGGATCTGATCCAGCAACATCTGGCTGATCAAAGTTTTCTCGCTCGGCTCGGGTCACCTGTCGGCCGAACCTGTACCTTGGTCGGCGAGGTCGAGAAGCGGGCTTCGTACAACCTGAAGGCGTTCTTTCCTGAGTCGTCGGCGGTTGACGCTATGTACGCACGAGCGGCATCGCGCTTTCCAGACTCGGGGGAACCGTATTTCCGCTAAAAAGCGCCCAAAGCTTTACTGCTATCCGTTCAGAATGAGCATCGCCCGCAAGGATCGGTGTGAGCACCGCCCCGATAGCCCCTTATCTGCCTTCCCCAACACAAAATCAGCTGTATTCGCGGTGCGGCCCCGGCAAATCAGCTCAGGAATCTGTTCATCGGACAGGCCGCATTCTTCAGTTTTTCTGCCGCGCTTACGGGGCATGCGCGTCATTCCACGTTTCTTTTCTTTGGACGATTCAAGGAATACCGTTTCATCCACTCCGGGAATGCCCCACCTTGGGTGCGCATGACCGCTATGACAGACGCATGGGTCTCAGAATGGGACGTGGTATCCCCAACCCAAGTCGCGGGTATCGAGCTTGACGTGCCGCTTCACCAAGGTTGGCCCTTCGCCATCAAGTGAAACCGTATCGTAATATTTTCCGACTGCGAATACTTGGGTCGCGCCCCCGTTCAGGTTGGTTTTGAATATCTGGAGAGCTGTCACTACGTTTGCCTGTTTCTTACCGCTGTCGAAGTCGACCTTATATACAACCGCATTACGTGTAAGGGGGGCGTGGTCGCTGTTGTGCTTAGGCAAAGTATTGAAAAGTTCCTCTATCTCGGCCCTGTCATGGTCCAACCATGTCATGTCCTTCTTGATTTCCGGACTGAAAGCGGAGACCTTGTACTCGAAATGTTCATTGCACAGGCCAAGGAACTCCGAATAGTCGTTTTGATCCAGCGCCGTGCAGGTCTGATAAATCAATTCTTCAACAGCGATTCTGTCTGTATTCATGATTCACTCCTTCATATCGTTTAGTAGTAGCCGTTTAGTTGTGGTTGTCCTGCCCATCCAGCCTAGGTTGAACAGGCCGCACTCAGGTCAGGCGGCACACTTCGCCGCTGTTTGGACCATGGGATTGGAGGAACTGCGCCCCATCCTCTTGCTCCATTCCTCAAGATAGTGACGCATCCCGACCTCGTCGTGGATCGTAAGGTCCTCCTCGCGTGCCTGCAGCACATACATTGGATCGCTTCCTTTGGCCATGGCGATCCCCTGGCCGGAAGATGCCAGTAGGTCTTCGTGCAGGTTGCGGCCAAATGGACTCCAGATCGTGGCCGCATCTTTCTCGCGCTGCCGGCGTTCTTCGGCGGTGTCGCTCTTGAGGCCCAGCACACGGAACTCGAGAATGACATGATCCGGACCGAGAGGAATGTACGAATCTATCCGCAACACGGAGGTGCGCAGGTTGAACGTGATGCATGGAAAAAGGTCCACCAGCTTCCAGCCGTTGGGAGGCAGCTTTGGCCATCCCAGCTTGGAGTGGCCACCGCCTTTGTACGCGTCATACGAGACCGCCATGGAGCCCACCGAAGCGTGGCCGTTGGGGAAGGCCGTGTATTTACGCTGAAAATAACCGGACTTCGAGTCCAACATGCCCGTAATGCGGTTATGGTAGTGCAGATAATCGTGATAGAACTCGCTGTTGGTATCGTGGATCAGCTTAAAGTTTGTGCGCAGCGTAGCTTGGTAGTACCACAATATCTCGAGAGGTTCGGCCTCCAGCTCGGGCATCATGTAGTCCAGAGCATTGCCGATATACTCTGAAAGCGGGCCACAGGAATCATCGAGGTTGACCCATACGAAACCGCCGTAAGCCACTTCGGTTTTGACTTCCTTGAGAGCCACATCGTTTTTACAGACACGGTCTTGGTAGCCTTCTTTCCCGCGGGGGATGTCTACGCAATCGCCTTTTCCGTTGAATGCCCACTGGTGGAAAATGCAAACCAGTTTTTTCGCATTGCCGGCGGGATCGTAAACCAGGAGATTGCCGCGGTGAGGGCAAATATTGTAGAAAGTGCGGATTTTCATGTCTTCCCCGCGCACAATCACAAGCTGCGCGCCGCCAGGATGTTGATAGGTGCGGTAATCATAGGGCTTGGCCACTTCGCTTTCATGAATGGCGAGCTGCCAGACTTTCTTGAAAATTCTTTCTTTCTCTTCCTCGAAGATGGCCGGATCGGAGTAAATGATCGGGTCCACGTAATGTGTAGGCGGAAGATTGGGGGTTTTTGTCCACTGCTCACTGTTGCGCGACATTTGCGTTCCTTTCACTGAGAGTAATTAACGATAAAACCATCCCCATATATCAATGGGTATTGGCTCGCCAGCATAATGCGTGCCATGCTTGGCTCCATTCTCTGAAGTAGTGGCAAGAAATATAAAGGCTGAAAATCGGCGACAGATAAACACCTGTAAAATCAAAACGTAATCAATAATCCATGCCAGATTTTTAATTGGTTTCACGCCTGGTGCTGTACGTTGCTGCCAATATGTACACTGACCATCGAGGCCCGATGCGTTAAGTTTTTGCTAAGCGCCATGACAGAGTGCGTCAAATTTGTGGCAGCAACTAGGTGTTGAGTTTCAGTAGGTTGTTCATGGCCGGAATGCGTGTCATGGGCGGCTGGTGATTGATGGCTGAATGGGGCCGATGCCGGTTGTAGCGATGGATGAAGGGCTACAACGCGGCCTCGCGCTGGGCTGAACTCTCGTAAGGACGCGCTAGGCCCATTCCCGCAAGCTGGTCTGCACGAAGCGTTCGACCTTGCCGTTCGTCTTGGGTGTGTAAGGCTTGGTGCGCAGATGGCGGATTCCGAGTTCGGCGCAAGCGGCCTTGAAGGCGTTCTTGTACCCGCTGCCGTTGTCGGTCATCACCCGGTCGATGCGCACCCCCAGGCTGGCGTAGTAGGCCATGGGTACCAAGTCGTGGCCTTGTCACTTACAACGTGCAAGCAGCCGTGGATTTCAGGCATTGCCTGGTCGTCGCGCACGAAGTCACCAAAGTTGGATTGGGAGCCGGCGTCAATTGATCAAGATGGTCAAGCAGGCCTCAACCATCTGGGGACATCGGAACTGCAAGTGGTTGCCGATCGGGGCTATTTTTCAATGGAGATGAAATCCTTGGCCTGCGTTGACGCCGGCATCGTGGCCTGAGTGCCAAGTCCCATGTCTTATCAGGTTACTCGGGCACATTACGCATTGTATGGGCCGCCAGGATTCGGCCCAGGAGGGATGTGGCAAATTTGGCGCACACTGTTTCAAAAAATACCTTGATCGTTACAAGGCAAGGGTTATTTTGAATGAATGCCTCGATCAGGCATTCGCTCTTTTTATTATGACAGCCGTGATTTTACGCATTGTGCGTGAAGTCAAAATTCATTTTTTAATGCCTGGCACGGCCTATGCTTAACCATTCTCAAAATATGTTTTTACCTTGCCAGACTCAATAGGAGACAAGAATGTCGCGTAATGAAATTGCATGGAAAGAGCAGCCCAAATTTCCGTCTACTCATTTTGTGGATACCCGGATTTACACGGATAACCAGATCTTCCGTGAGGAGCAGGAAAAGATTTTCAATAAATGCTGGATTATTGGCTGCCACGAGTCAGAGTTGCCGAACGCATTCGATTACCGCACTTTTCATCATCCTGGCGGGGCGCAGCTCTTTATGATCCGCGGCGAAGACATGAAGGTACGGGCTTTCTACAACATCTGTCCGCATCGCGGCAACACGCTCCTCTACGATCCCGTCGGCAACGCTAAACGCATCACATGTATCTTCCATGCCTGGTCATTCAGTCCGAAAGGCGACTGCACGGATATTCCCCGTGGCAAGGAAGGTTACCAGGAACGTTACGGCTGCAAGGACGCGAGTTTGCGTGAAGTGAAAAGCGAAGTGGGTTACGGGGGCTTTGTCTGGGTCAACGTGGACGACGACAGCTGCACGCTCAAGGAATATATCGGCGATGCGCTGGGCATGATGGAAGAGAATCTCAGCATGCCTTTGGAAGTCTTTACCTACCATAAGGCGATCGTCAATACGAATTACAAGCTGTGGCATGACACGAACAGCGAGTTCTATCACGACTATATGCATTACTTCAACCGTATTACGGGGATGATGCAACCAGGCTACTTCGATCGCAAGTACAAGGGGTATCCGAACGGCCACGCATCAGTGGGTTCGATGGCGATTAAATACGATGCTTATGCAGGCAGCCAGGAGCGCGCTGTGGGCTGGCCAGGTTTGGCGCCTGGCGGCTGGGTGCTAATCGATCTTTTCCCGGGGATGACCTTCAACCTTCGTACATCGGTATTGCGAATGGATACGGCTATTCCATTGGGTCCGGACAAACTGATTATCGAATTCCGTGGATTGGGGCTGAAGAGCGATACGCCTGAACAGCGTGCTGAGCGAGTGCGTGACCACAATACGATTTGGGGTCCGTTTGGCCGCAACTTGCATGAAGACCTATTGGGTGTGCATGGACAAGGATTGGCCATGCGTGAGCGTAGCGACAGCAAGTGGGTTCTGCATGGCCGTGAAGAAAACTCGACGATACATGATGAGGTTGGGATGCGGCACTTCTACGCTGAGTGGGGCAAGCGTATGGGGCGTCAAGCATCCGATCCCTTCAGTGACAACAAGTTGGCGTGAGCCATGTTGATGCTTTGTGCCGCAAGTGTGACGACAACCATTTGCAGGCTTTCATTACTTCAATACGAGGACAACTGGCGTGACGCCCAAACAATTAATTGATGAACTGATTTACCGGTCCTCCCTTGCGATGGACAGTAAAAACTTTACTGGATTCCTTGACTTGTGCGATCCGGCATTTCGCTATGCCATTACCGCCTACATTCCGGAAATCCGCAAAGAAATGACCTGGCTTGAACATGATAAAGATGGCATGAAGGTTCTGTTCGACAACTTGCCCAGGCACAACAGCGACCATTCATCGCTAAGCCGTCACGTCACGGTGTATACCGTCGAACAGGACGAAGCCAAGCAACAGGCCAAAACGGTCAGTGCGTTACAGGTCTTCAAGACAACGCTGGATGGTGGTGAGACCGAGTTGTTCGCGGTGGGAAAAGTCTACGACACCATCTCCATGAATGGGGGCAATCCAAAGTTGCTGGACCGGAATGTTCGTCTGGATACGCGAATGCTCGGTATCGGTTACCACATCCCGCTTTGATGGCTTTAATGGACTAACAGTGCTATGAAAATCCAGGTCAATGCCAGAAACCGCGCACATCATTTTAATGCGACCGAAGGGGAAAAATTACTTTACGCTGGATTGAGTGGTGCTGTTGGCCTGCCCTATGAATGTGGTAGTGGAACATGTGGAACGTGCAAGGCGCGGCTGATCTCGGGAGAGATTGTCGATGCCTGGCCCGATGCGCCAGGGCGCAAATACCTGAAGGGTGAGGACGAGTTTCTGATGTGTCAGTGTGCAGCTAAAACTGATGCGTCAATCGAAGTGGCGAGCTTTGTCCAGACCATGGAAGCGGGCGTCTGCGTACCTGCAGCCTTGAAGGGGCATATCAGTTCGGCCAAGTTGTTGACGTCCGACGTGATCCATCTTCAGATCAAACTGAGCCAGCCGATGGAGTTTGATGCCGGCCAGTTTGTGATGGTCCAGGTGCCCGGCGTGGCAGGGTTTCGCGGTTGGTCAATGGTGAACTATCAGCGTGAAGCGGAAAGCCTCGAATTCATCGTCAAGAAGAAGCCGGGGGGCGGGATATCCGAATGGCTGTTCAATAGCCAGTGCACAGGTGTGGAGGTCGAGGTGTTTGGACCTTTGGGCCATGCGACTTTTTACCCGGGCTTGTCAAAAAACATACTTTGTATTGCCGGTGGCAGCGGCATTGCGGGCATGGTATCCATCCTGTCGCGGGCTGCGCAGGATGATTATTTCCGCCAATATCGGGGTGATGTGTTCTTCGGTGTGCAGACGCTGAAGGATGCCTTTTTCCTCGATGAATTTTCTCGTTTGCGGGCCCAATGCGGTGACAAGCTGAATGTGACCATCGCCCTGTCAAAAGAGGATCCTCCTGCTTCTGCCCTGAGCGACTACCCGCAACTGAAGTTCGACACGGGTTATGTGCACGATGTAGCGGGGCGTCATATGCAGGGCAGTTATCAAAACGTCAGGGCCTATCTTGCCGGCCCACCGCCAATGGTGGATGCAACCGTCCGAATATTACTTCAGGCGAGATTGACCACCGACAACATTTGTTATGACAAATTCAGTTAGGAATGGCGGAATGAGCAAGATACGCATATGCAATACGGCTGAAATTCCCAGCAACGGGATGAAAGACTATGACGTCGAGGGCGGGCTCAAAGTCCTCATAGCCAACGCAGGCGATTGTTATTACGCATATCAAGGCATTTGCCCCCATCAGGAAGTTTGCCTGGCCGAGGGCTATTACGATGGCGCAGTGCTTACCTGCCACCAGCATTTATGGCAGTGGGACATTACCACCGGCAAAGCGCTCGGCCTTGCCGAAGCGCCTCTTGAAAAATACGAAGTCAAGGTTGAGGACGGCGAGATATTCGTGTTGCAATCCAGCGCGCTGAAGGCAGCACAGTTGTTCATGGATGTTTCTGGCGATACCTTGCAGCGGCTTGATTTGCTTGCCCGTCGTGAGAAATACGAAAGCGGAAGCACCCTCTACAACATCGGCGACCCAACCGATGATCTTTATATTCTCGAGTCGGGCCGCGTTGAGTTTCTCATTGGCCGCGATGGCACCAGCCCTGCCGGTTTTGTTTTGCATAAGGGTGAAGTGTTTGGATGGGCCGCGTTACTCGAGAATCAGGCGCGTCGGATTGCAAAGGCCACCTGCCTGGAAGACTCCGTCCTGTTGCGGCTGAATGGCGAGGAAACCTTGAAGGTCCTCGAATCTGATCCGGCATCGGGATATCTCGTCATGCGCAAGCTTTCGACGCTGATCACTCGACATCTGGGCTCACAAGGAGAGAAATAGCCAAAACACTAATAGCGGGATGAGCACCAAGACTTTGCGTTGCACAGCATATGAATTTCGTACAGATATAAAGAGTAATCAATATTGATTATGACCCGTACCAGGGAAGTGTCTAACAAGAGGAGAACTTCATCATGACTTGCCTTATGAATTGGTTTGATCGTTGCATTTGTCTCGCATTAGCAGTTTTAGTTGCGACTTTTGGCCTCACTGTCGGGAGCGTGTCTTCTGCGTTCGCAGGTGAGAAGAACTATGGGAAAGTGGGTGACCCCATTCACCTGGTTGTGGGCTACCAGCCGTATTACACGGAGTCTTGGTCCGGTGTGGTTATGAAGCCCATGAAGTTTTATGAGAAATATCTGCCCAAGGGATCCACGGTCGAATTCTCGATCGGCTTGCAGGGTGCCGTTATCGTCAATGCAATGCTCGCAGGCAAGCAGGATATCGGTTACATGGGAGACATGCCGGCCATCGTCTCGACGACCAAACAGGATGTTGCAGATCTTCGTATCGTTGCAACAGCAGGCTTGGGCCTTGATCAATGCAACAACTTCCTCGTGAGTAATGACGCTCCCAAATTTGCCAATCAGACAGAAGCCATTAAGTGGCTGGACGGCAAACGGGTGGCAGTACCGAAGGGCGCATGTGCAGACCGTTTTGCGCAAGCCGTGTTCAAGAAAATGGGTGTTGAGCCCGCAGCCTATCTGAATCAGAACATTGAAGTCATTACCAGCGGTTTCCGGGCTGGAAAGATCGATGCCGCGGTTATTTGGGAGCCGACCGCATCGCGTCTTGTTCTGGAAGGCCTGGCCAAGCGTGTTGCCTCCGGCACGGCGGTCAATGAGCATGATGGTGCCTTCATTGTCATGCGCAACGACCTGATCAAGGCTCGTCCGGATGTGGTTAAAGCGTGGCTGAATGCCGAACTCGATGCCGAACTCTATATGGCAGATCCGAAGAATGCAGATAGCGTCGCCAAGATGGTGGTAGCACAAACCACCGGCTTCTCCGAGAAGGTTCTGTGGACGGCGCTGTATGGCACTTACCCGGAAGCCTTGGGTGGTAGCCCGGTGCGGCTTCAGCTGCCCTACGCCATTACCCCGGAAGCTTCGGAGTTGATTACCAAAGCCGCGACCTTCCTTTATTCCGTGAAGAGCATCAATACGCCCACATTGCGTGCAGATGCCGTCATGCCGCAATTCACCGAGGCAATATTGAAAGAGCGTGGCCTGAAGAGCCCGGTCGGCTTGATTAGAGCCTTACCCGCTTCGGCATATAAAGGCAAGTAACTCTCTCAACCAACCTATTCATCAAGATTGTTTCCAGCTGTGCGCATGGCTTGACTTGCACGGCTGGCGAGAGTCTTGACTTCTGAAACACATCGGCGCCACCGCCGGCGCCCAAGGTTTCAGACAGTAGAGCTTCAAGAGGAATATAAATGGACCAGAACCAAACTGTAGCCTTGCTGAAGCGATCGATGCCGTTCCAGACGGTCCCGGGCGACATGCTCGATGCCATTGCCAAGCTGGCTCGATATGAGTCTTATGCTCGAGGGGATGTCATTTATCACCAGGGCGATTTTGCTGACGATGTTTATATCGTGTCCTCCGGTACGGTGCAGCACACGCTTGGGATCGGCTTCCAGGCGACCCACCCGGAAAAAATCCTGCATAGCGGCGATGTATTTGGCTGGGCAGCGGTGCTCGATAATCAGCGCAGCCGTTTGGCGAAGACCGTCTGCATGGAACGGACTGAATTGATCCGGATCAACGGCGAGGAACTGATCAATCTCTTCAGGGCTTCGCCCGAAACCGGCGATATTGTCATGAGCCGCTTCGCGACCATGATCAATAAGGAATATACCTTGCCTGAAGAAGTGGCGGGGCATGTCCCGCATTTCACGCAAGTGCCGGTCACCATGGCCACCGGTTTGACCTTGACGATGTTCCGTCTGTCGCAGTGGCTGAAAAGTCCAAAGCCCTATCTGATGTTCACGGGATTCGGAATCCTGTTGGCTACCTGGTATTTCACAGTCGAGGTCTGGAAATTGCCCAGGTTTGCGGACATGCCTGGATTGACCGTGGTGATGAAAGAGTGGTTCAGCAAAGACCCGGTATATGGTTTATCTTTCTATACGCCTGAGTATTACCAGCATATCTGGGTCAGCGTTCGTCGAATCCTGATTGCATTCTTCCTTGCCACGGTCCTTGGCGTACCGCTGGGGCTATTTCTAGGCTGGTCCAAGACGTTCCGCGAATACGTCTTTCCAGTTTTTGAAACGTTGCGCCCCATCCCAATTCTGGCCTGGGTGCCTCTGGCGATCCTGATGTTCCAGGGTTCCGAAACGCCCGTTATCTTCCTTACCTTTCTTGCATCTTTCTATGCCACCGCCCTGAATACCATGCTGGGCGTCGAAACTATCGACGAGTCTTACAGCCGGGCGGCCGCCTGTCTCGGCGCGAGCAAGTGGCAAACCTTTAAGGAAGTGATTGTGCCGGGTGCCATGCCATTTATGTTTACAGGCCTGCAAATCTCGATCGGTGTTGCCTGGTTCTCTCTGGTGGCAGGAGAAATGGTGTCTGGCGAGTTCGGGCTGGGTTATGTGATCAACACGTCTTATACGATGGTTCGCTATCCGACTATCGTGATCGGCATGATCACACTTGGCATAGTTGGCTACACCTCCAGCGCCCTCGTGCGCATGGCAGGTGACTACATGATGCAGTGGCGAGTCCGCGAACTTGCCTTGGGAGGTCGTTAATGAGTGCCGTGTTGCAAAAAGCCGAAAAGGCTGAAAAAGGAGCATTGAAAGGTGCAATCCGGATTGAGGATGTAGTCAAGATCTATGATCCGGAAGGCGCTGCGGTAATGGCTGTTGACCATTGTTCGCTTGATATCCCAGCTGGCGAAATATGCATGATCGTCGGGCCATCCGGCTGTGGAAAAACCACATTGTTGAATGCGATTGCAGGGTTTCACAGTATCAGTTCGGGCAAGATCTTCCTTGATGACGAACTCCTGTGCGGGCCCGAGAAACCCATGGCCCAGCCTGGCTCTGATCGCATTGTGGTGTTTCAGAACGGTGCGCTGTTTCCATGGAAATCCAACCTGGACAATGTCGCTTTCGGCCCGTTGATGCAAGGCAAGCTGGGTAAAAAGGAAATCTACGACAAAGCCCGCAGCATGATGGCGGATGCAGGTCTAAGCGGGACCGAGCACAATTTTCCCGGCGAAGTGTCCTCCGGCTTGCGCCGTCGGGTAGAAATTGTACGGGCCCTGATGAATGAACCCAAGGTATTGCTGTTCGACGAACCTTATCGCGCACTCGACTCGCTCACCAAATCGGTGATGCATGAGGCGCTACTGGAAATTTATTACAAAAACAAAGTCACCATCTTCTTTATCACCCACGATCTGGAAGAAGCGATCTTTCTTGGACATCGACTTGTCATCATGTCCTCGCGTCCATGTAAGCCGAAGAAAATTATTGATGTTGATATCCCTCATCCGCGTGATTACAGCGTACTGACCAGTACACGATATCGCCAATTGATGGATGAGACGATAGAACTCGTACATGAAGAGGCCAAGAAAGCTTTTTCGGCTGGCGAGAAAGAAGGGTAACGATATGAATGCTAAACGTTTGAGAAAAGCACTATTTAATCGATCCAAACTACGTGCTGTCATTGCTATTTTCGTGTTTCTCGTATTGTGGGAGATCGGCTCACGGTCGAAGGACTGGTTCGGGTTTGCCGTGCCATGGATTGGCCATGTCCCGGCGCCAACCGCAGTTGTGGTCGCGTGGTACGGATTACTTGGCGACCCCGGCTACTGGCAAAGCTGGTATATGAGCACGCTCCGTGTACTGGCGGGATTCTTTGCTGCCATGCTGGTCGGGATTCCCCTCGGCCTATTCATGGCAGTGAACAAGACATTCAACGGCCTGGTCTTTCCTTCTTTTGAGATATTGCGACCGATCCCGCCACTGGCCTGGGTTCCGGCATCGATCATTTTCTGGCCAACCCAGGAATTGTCCATTGCATTCGTTACTTTTCTCGGGGCCTTTTTCACGATTGTGATAAACGTCCTGGGAGGTGCGAAATCCATTGATCCACGCTATTTCCAGTCCGCGCAGTCAATGGGCTCTTCGCAATGGGATGTCTTCCGACGTGTCGTCCTTCCGGCAACGCTTCCTTCGATCGTCGTGGGGTCTGCCGTAGGCATGGGGATCACCTGGGAAGTCGTGGTCGCTGCCGAAATGATTTCGGGCGGTGGTGGGTCGGGTGGTTCGGGTGGTGGATTGGGCTTTTTCATCTGGAATTCATATGTCGGTGGGTCATACGAACAGATCGTTGTCGGCATGATCAGTATCGGCATCGCTGGATTCATCTCCAGCGAACTTTTACGAAAACTCGGTAGTTACTTAACCCCATGGTTGAGAAAACGGTAAAGGATGATTCGAATGAACGCTATTACTCAAAATCTATCGCCTGCTTCATCGAAGAGTCCAAATATGAAGATCAAGGCTGCTGAAATCAAAGTTACAAATGTCAGCAAATCGTATGGCGCGGGCCTCTTCGCCAAAGAAGTAATCAAGGATTGTTCGTTCACCATCGAACGCAACAAGCTTACTGTGATGATCGGCCCTTCAGGCTGCGGTAAAAGCACGTTGATACGGCTTCTTGCCGGCTTCGAGAAATCCTCGTCCGGCAGTATCGAAATTGACGGGAAACGAATTACCGGTCCGGGGCGTGATCGTCTGGTTGTTTTCCAGGAATCGGCCTTGTTTCCCTGGATGACTACCTACGACAACATCATGTATGGGCCCAAAGCACGCGGCGAAAATACTCAGCTGAATCGGGATCAAGCTGAATATTTGCTGGAAAAGGTTGGACTGACGGCTTTCAGGGAGAAATATCCTCCACAACTCTCCGGCGGCATGCAGCGTCGAGCTGAATTGGCTCGTGCGATGATCAATAACCCCGATGTCATGATCCTCGATGAACCGTTTCGAGGCTTGGATTGCATGTCCAAGGAATTGATGTGGGAGTACTACTCAGGGCTTTATGAAGAGTCGCATAGAACGAACTTCTTCGTTACCACGGATATCGATGAAGCGATTTTCCTGGCTGATCGCCTCCTGATCATGTCAAACATTCCGGGACAGGTTCGTGCAACCATCGAAGTCGACTTGCCGCGCCCGAGAAGACTGGCTTTTGTTTTTGATAATGAACGGGCCGTTGCCATAAAAATGGAGGCTTTGTCCATCCTTCACAAGGAAGCGATGAAATCCTTCAGTGGTGGAAGCAAGGCGGCGGCAGATTTTGTCGAAGCTTATTCCAAGCGTTCCAGTGGCAATGGACCAGTCGAACAATAGATCAATTCATCCCGTAAAACGCCATGGTTAATCCTGGATAACGGGTGGATTGTTCACGCTCGAATTCCCCGATTTCTTGTTTTTGTTTAGGTTTTCTTTACGTTTTAATTTGTAGATATTTGTTTGCCTGGAGAAAACGTTTTTGTTTGAATTGTTTGCTCTAAGCAAAACAAGTAATTGTTAAAAGACAAAACGCAAAATTCCGCATGATGTCCTCGATGTGTATTTGAATGCTGATCGAAGCTTTTAATATTTGGAGATGAAAATGGGAAAAAAAGTAATTGATATGCGCAGCAGGCCTTCATTTTTGCATGATTTTTATGGGGCAACGCCAGGTACCAATGAGTATGAGGTGGTCAAATGGCTGAATAGGCGTGTGGGTTCAAAAGACGACGAACACTTTACCCGTTCAAAAGACGTCGAGGGATTTGTAGACGAAATTAGGGAAGTGGGCATAACAGCGTCTGTGGTGGTGGGCCGAGACATACCCGGAATCCGGCATACAAATGATGAAATCAGTGGAATAACAAAAGGACATAAAGAGCTTGTTGGCATGGGCTCTGTCGACCCCTTGGCATTGGGCGTCAAAGGGTCGATTGCCGAAGTGGAGCGGGCCATCAAAAAACTCGGGCTGAAAGGTATCAATCTGGAGCCTGGATTTGGCAGTGCGCCTATGAAGGCAGATAACCCACTGTTGTACCCAATCTACGATGCCTGTGATCAATTGGGCGTTCCTGTTTGCCTCATGTCTGGGCCCACCTCTCCCAGTCTCGAACTGACCGACCCCGCTCCTGTGGGACGGATTGCGAAGGCATTTCCTAACCTGTCTATTATTTGTTATCACGGGTTCTATCCCTATGTGAACGAAATAATCGGGGTCGCCTTCCGCTGGGAAAATGTTTTCCTTGTGCCGGATATGTATATATTCCTGCCGGGTGGAAGTCTTTATGTTGAAGCAGCAAACGGTTTCATGAAAGACCAACTCTTGTTTGGCAGTTCATATCCCTTCCGGGCGATGGGGCAGTCAGTTGATGATTATAGGAACCTTGGATTCAAGGATGATGTTATCGACCAGGTCATGTATAAAAATGCCAAACGGGTACTTAAATTAAAAATCTAGATAAATCTGGACGCACCCTGAAAAAATTGAATTTTATGGCTATTCGAAATGAACCTTGCGATTAGAGAGGCGGAATTGTCCGACCTTTCTCGGTTGGTCGAGCTTTATAAATTGCTTGACTTCTATCCCGAGGAAGATCAGCCATTCGACAAGCTTCAACAACAGTTTATGCGTCATAAAGAATATCCCGACTATCACGTCTTTGTCGCTGAAGCGGACAACGTGATAGTCGGTACCTTTGCGCTAATTGTGATCGAAAGCGCAGCTCATGGTGGAAAACCCTTCGGGATTGTCGAGGATGTGGTTGTTTCGAATAAGTGGCAAGGGAAGGGGATCGGTAAGAAGATGATGTTGTTCGCAATGCAACACTGTCAGGCGCGAGGATGTTACAAGCTTGCGTTGTCGAGCCATTTACAACGGGATGAGGCGCATAAATTCTATGAGTCGCTTGGTTTCGAAAAACATGGTTTCAGTTTTCAGATAGCCTGGGTTGCCTAGTTAGATGATTACGGAGGGCAAGGGGGTCATCAATCAGCTTCAACGTGATTTCCGCAATCAATATATTGTTTTTGATCTGATATTGCCGCATCAATGACAATTGCCTGGCTGCTTGCGGTTTCACTTGTCGTCGGCATGCTGATCGGTGCGGTAGGCATAGGTGGAATCCTGCTCATTCCTGCACTCAATATTCTTGGAGGATTGCCAATCCAGGAGGCCATGGCAACCGCATTGGCCACATTTATTTTTACGGGTGTTATCGGGACCTTTTCATTTCAACGGCGTGGAAGTATCGACTGGAGCATTACTGTACCGCTGTGTATTGGAGCAGCAATCTTTGGATTTTTCGGCGCCTGGGCAAATGCAAAAATCAATGCACAAGCACTCTCTTTGATTCTGTCTTCGATTATTGTTTTCGCGGGTGTTTACACTTTCTATACGAAAAACAAAAAGAAATCGGTCGTATTTCAGAATCGCCCAGGATTTCAGCAGGTAGTGTTGATTGGCGTAGGCGCTGTCGTGGGTTTCGGCTCGGGTCTTACGGGTGTCGGAGGGCCTGCTTTATCTGTTCCCATGATGATTTTGCTGGGATTCCCTCCCCTGAGCACAATAGGCGCAAGCCAGGTCATTCAGATCCTGGCAGCCATCTCAGGGACAGCCGGGAATCTGCAATATGGGTCATTTGATTACAAACTTCTGGTCATTTGTACACTTTTTGAAGTCATCGGTGTCGTAGCAGGCGTGCGAATCGTACATGCCATGAATGCGCAGGTTTTGCGAGGTAGCGTAGGGGTATTGTGCATTCTTGTTGGTGCGGGGCTCATGATGCGGGCATTGGGGTTTTGATGGCCTATCGGGATTCCTATATGGTGGACTCAGCATACAAGGCCTGTGTGTACGGAGTGTTGTTCGGCCATCGACATCCTTTGGGAATACGGATCATGCCTGATCCGGCTAATCAAGAAACGAGCTGAAAGCCGAGATCGGAAGGCTAAGCTCCTGCAACTGGCTCGAACCTATTGCAAAGCGCCCGGATGATTCATTGTGAATCGTGACGGTGTGACAATTTGTGTCGACTCCAGACCACTTTTCTGCTTGATCCGACATGACACTCTGCCCGGTACGGGGTATTCCTGGGCTGAATTTCGCGCGCTTTGCGATTGATTAGGCGGTTGTTTATGAATGATTTTGCGATCGCCCGGGTTTGAAAAAATCGATTGGCACGGGAATTGCAGAGAGCTTTCAAACACCCCGCTTCAATGGTTTTCTTGATTGCTCAGAGGATTTATGTCCAGTACAAATCAAGCCGACTTGTTGCCCGCATTGCACCGGCTACAGGAAAAATTCGGCTATATCCCCGACCATGCCATTGCCGACCTGGCAAAAGCCCACAACATGGCGCAGGCTGAAGTGGTCGGCGTCATCGGCTTCTATCATGACTTTCGCCGTACGCCGCCCGGCCGCCGGCGGCTTCGGATATGCCGCGCAGAGTCGTGCCAGGCCATGGGGGCCGATGCCCTGGCCCTGCACGCCAGCACGCAACTCGGCGTCGAGTTCGGCGCCACCACGGCCGATGGCGAAGTGACGCTGGAAGCGGCTTATTGCCTTGGCAACTGCGCCTGTTCGCCGGCGGTGATGCTGGACGACGAATTGCACGGCCGGGTCAGCGCCGAGCGCCTCAACGCCATGCTTGCAGAAGGACGGGGGGTATGACGCAACGGATTTTTGTGCCCCGCGATGCCAGTGCCGTATCGGTGGGTGCGGAGCGTGTGTGCCGAACGATCGAGAACGAGGCCCGGAACCGCGG
>Ga0208957_1000561_pt1 | contig 28078 bp, 50 predicted proteins | sample RifOxyA1_FD_184029 | JGI IMG/M metagenome (GOLD analysis project Ga0208957, IMG submission 184029) | Groundwater microbial communities from Rifle, Colorado - Rifle Oxygen_injection A1 (SPAdes) | ecosystem: Environmental > Aquatic > Deep subsurface > Groundwater | place: Rifle, Colorado, United... | reverse complement strand
CGACTTGGCGTTCTTCAGTTCTTTGCGTGAACAGTCCAGTATAAAATGTCTCATTCATCTTCCTCCGTGTATTTTGGTTGAACCTTCTCACACAAGCCGATGAAATGACACTCCGTGCCGCCAAAGCATCCAATACATTCCTTGGCATATTCCATGAGTAGGTCGTTAAAGTCCCCGGTGAAGTTTCCACAATGGACACAGCTATGATTGACATGAGCGGTGGTTTCTTTGTCTCCCCATTTACCACATGGCATTATGTTACCTCCTTGAAATAAGTTGGGGGCTTGAATGACATTACTGCATGATCGTCACAGCCCCCCGGTCTACACAACCAAGCTAACGATGCCATGAACTATACCTTGGGCCACATCGTTTAGCTCAGTCGTCTCACCCCTTCACCAAAGGAGACGCCCAAGGCTTTTCGTTTACTGATATTGACCTAACTCTGAGAGAGGAACAAATTTTGGCGGCTCAGTTATCTTTTCCCACTTAACTTCAAACCCAGAGTATACACAGGTTTCAGGGGGCCGCTTAGCCTCCCCCGTGTCTACTATGCAATGGTCGTGGCACTCCCGGCATACCCACTTCATGAATTGATTCCCAATTCAACCAGAAGCATCTTGGCATCTTCCAAGTTACCCTTAATAGCTTCCACGTTGCTCGTGTCGATGGACAACAGGATCTCGATCATGTCCCTGAGTCTTGGGCCGATCTCTTTCCAGTTGGTCTTAGGTCCAGTTGCTTTCAGGGTCTTATTCGTTACCCTCTTCTTGCCCTTACCCTCGACCATAACAAGGGCTTGTACCAATGCCTCTTCTGCCTTATCGCCAAACTTACGCATGGCTTCTATGGCATGGCTCGCTGATACCTTGTCCTCGACTATCAGTGCCTTGACACCTTCCGGCGCGTCAATCAAGAGCCTGAGATTCTTGATATGGGAAATGCTTGCACCTACCTTGTCGGCTACTGCCTGTTCTTCCAGCTTGTGAACAAATAGGAGTCTCCGCACTACTTCTGCCTGTTCCAGTAAGGCAAGAGGTTCGCCTTGTCGCACCATGAGGTTGACAGTACGTTCTTCATCTGTTGCCTTGTTGTTGTACCGGACCTTGACTGTCTCGATATTGGCGGCAAGTTCCTTGTTGGCAACTAAAATCGCCGCAAACCTCCGGTGTCCGTCCTCGATAAAGGTTTCCTCACCTTCCTCAAAGACAACCAAGGGATCTTTCAGGCCGACCGTGGCGATAGACTTTGCCAGTTCCTCAATAGTTACTTTTGAATCCAGCGTGTCGATACGAACATTGAACCCGTCCTTAACGGACAGTTCTTCCAGTTTCCTGCTGTAAATTCTTGTTGGGTCTTTCTCTGCCATTTTCATATCCTCGTTATTGTTGTTTTCCAGCCCTTAGATGTTCCCCTACCCATGATTAGGTAAGGTCCGACAACCAGCCTATCTATTCCCCTGAAATGTTCCTTGCGCCAATCGTCCAAGTCCTTCCACTTGTCGTGCCATTGCCTCAGTTCAAACCATCCATCTATCTTCTCTTCTGCGTCTGGGTCTACAGTGAATTGCAGTTCTTCTCTGAGGACTTCTTGGAGACAGACGTGATTAAAGGGGCATTTGTCGCAAGTATCACACCATGTAATCGGTTCCGGTATGGTATGAGTGGCGATAGCCTCGTTGATTCTCTCGCACTTCTGTACAAGAAATTCAGCATAGGAATAGTCAAGGGTAATTGGAATTTCTCTGATACGGCCTGTTGACTTGTTCTTGGTTAGGAAGATAGCAAGCTCTTTCTCATCCATCATTTCGTACATGGTAAGTTGAGCCGGATACTTTCTTATCCAAGGGTATTTACTATTCATCATATCATCGAGAGTCTTAATAGAATCCCAGATCCAAGGGGCCATAGACTTGATCTCGATAGGTATGGCTTCATTCTCAATGATGATCTTGCCGTCAACATGCCCTGTTAACTGGTATCTTTTCCACTCAAAAGGCCGCTGCTGCTCAACTACTGAAAAACCAGCCTCAGTTAAGAGGTTAAGAACAGCCGCCTCTTGGTAGTTTCCTTCTCTAAAGATGTACTCAGAATCTAGTCCATGTAATTTCTTATCGCTTCTGGTACGGCTGAAAACAAGATACCTGTCGCATTCATGCCCGATCTCGGATGCCCTATTGGTATTACAGGGATGCTCCTTGATCTGGCTCTCCATATATCTGTCAATCCGTTCCACTATCATAACTTATGAACCCGATGCAAAATATGCAAAATATGGTCACATTCACGGTATTCAGTCGTCCACACTTCGTAAGAATCCCGTAGCTGTTCTATCATTGCTATAATCTTCTCTTTCATTTACCACCTCTTTCATGTTCCAACGATAGGATTTACACATAGGACAGCACTTAGGGACAGCTAGAGTTTTAGACTTCCACTCATAGCTACACTTGTTGCATCGGCAATTAAGATTTTCCATCTTTTTCTGCGTCCTCTATTGCCTTAGCAATGCGTTCGTAAGGGGAAATAGTAACCAGCGTTTCGCTCTTGGTAAGATCAGGCATGACTTTCTGAAGGAGTATCTGATTCGCCTTTAATCTCACCATATCCTCTGGCCTTCCCTCTATCCCTATCCGTTCTATCCTACCGATCAGGGTCAATTGCTTCTTGGTCAGGTAGTCTATCGGTGCTATCCCGTCTGGTATAACAACTGGGATCAACTGTGTACACTTTCCTCTTGCGACCGCGAACTTTCCGTTCTTGTCCTTCTCTAACTCTATCGTTGAATCTACCGCCATTTGCTCCGCCCTGCTTTTTCTGCCGGGTTTTCTGGCGGGGCTTCCGTCTTTCCTTAAACGTGGCATTGTCAGGCACCTCCGTAATCTGAGAATTCAGAAAGTCAACCTCTATCGTAGTTATGTCTGGAAAGAGGTACATAATCCCTTCAAATACTTGCCGATCAGTGTAGTAAGTTTCCCCCCCTCTGCTTTTACCAAACCCCGCCCGTCTGTGCATAGCTCGGAAAAGCCCTATTTTCTTAAGTACATAGAGCTTTTCCTTGCTAATGCGTAGAATCTTGCAGACTTCCTCTAGGGTGTAAAGCCTGAATGCCCACTTACGTGATTCTTGTAGGTAATCTATCATGTACCGGGTACTCGTCTCCAAAGAGGTAAGGGTATGATCTTGGTAATCATTCGATCTTTTGTCTCTTTATCCAAGACTTTAATCTCAGTTGGCACGTCTACCCATTTCCATTTGCCGTGTAACCGTCCCCGGTGGTGTTCCTCACACTTTATGGGCATACCGGCATATGGATCGCCTTGTGCTTTGTTCATTGCTACATTCTTTGCCTTGTTCTTGGCAGAACGTAGTGCCTGTTTCAGAAACACGCCTTTTTCACGATGTACTGCACTCCGTATCAGGCAGTGGTTCTTTCCTTGTGGTCTTGATTGCTCAGCCATTAGTAATCCTCCCTTTCCATAAAGCCCTGCCTGATAAGTTCTTCTCTTGTAGTGTCGTATAACTCTTGGAATAAACCTTCAGGAGACGGTAAACCACCTAGTTCCTTTATGAATCTGTATGCCTCCTCTCGGCTTATTAGAGTCAACTGTACAGTAATAGGCTCATACTCTTTCGGTTTTCGTACAGGTATCAAAGTAACTTTCATTCTGCTTTCCTCCTTATTCGTGGTTTCTTGTCTTTAGACCCCTCTGGTCTACCAAGGATCACGCCTTGGCTCCGCTTGTAAGACAACGCCTCCTTAGTTCTCTGGCTGATAAGCTGACGTTCAATCTCCGCTGCCAAAGAAAACGCGAAAGCGATAACCTTACTCTGTATATCATCCGACAAGTTAAAATTTTCCTTGATGGAAATGACGTGAACCTTCCTATTCTCCAAAATGGAAAGGATTTCAATGATCTCATAGAATGACCTCCCCAAGCGTGAAAGCTCGGATACTACTAAGGTATCTCCGGTTTTAAGATAGGCTGTTATCAACGTACCAAGTTTACGACTTCTCCAACTTGCCTTGCCTGATACGCACTCAGATACCCATTCATCACATATTCCGATAGCATGACGTTGGTTTTCTACATCTTGTCCCTCTGTCGATACCCTCAGATAACCGACTCGCATCAAAAACCTCTTTGAGCGAGTCTGTCTGCCTCTAACTCGATAGGTGACTTTTGTGTCCTTAAATACCAGTACCATTTAAGCGCACGGCATCTTGGACAGTTGCAGTATGATTCTGTTTCATTGATACTCATTGTTTTAATTCCTTTAAGGCATCCTCTAACCACATCCTGATATTAGTAAGTTCTACCCTCACTGTAACCAGAATAGAAGTAGGCAAAGGATTCTCCTTGATCTTTTCCAGCGTTTTGTTAATCGCTGCCAAAGATCCCGCTAATTCGCCTCTCAGTTTTTCGTCAGTCATTGTGTTCATCCTTCGTAAAGAGTTCGGGACGCAAATAAACTTCTTGCGGAGTCAGCGGCTCGCTGGTAGTGATTCTGGGTTGCATATCCTTTTCTTTCTCGATCATCACAGCCACTTCTTCGATAAGCAAGGTGGCTGATCTAACAGCATTCGCTGCCCGGCAATGTGGATCACACTGCTTACAGGTAGCAAGAGACTTGCAGGGCATATCCGGCAACAATTCAGTTGCTATTTCCAGTAAGTCAACGATTGTATCTAATCTCTTCAGTTTAGAATCTCTCATGTCCATTCTCTTTTCAGTGCCTCACAGTAAGGTACAGGGCGATAAGAAAGACAATCGCCAATAGTGGTGAATACTTGTTTAGTGCCTTGTACTTGATTGACACCTTGAAGTAAGCCGCTGATACCAAAAGAAACAGTATCATCTTCATCGGTAATACTCCCTCTTGTACCAGAATTGATAGTCTGGGTAGTTAAGTTGTAATTCTGCGATTGCATCTTGACATTTCGTGACTGAAGTGAGGGGGCCATCAAATTCGCTCATAGGCACAAGACCTACCGCGCCATTCTCCGACTCAAAGAAAATGATATAATCCCCTCTTCTCCAATGCTCGCGTGAACCTCCAAACTTTAAGCGTTCCATACGTTTCCTGTTCCTCCTTGCCGATCATCATAATCATAATAATAAAATCAATCAACAAAATTTCTGGATTCAAGGTGATCTACGCACCTCCCGCACCTCTTACAACGGTAGTAATCGTAGTTGATTTCTTCCACCGTTTTAGCCTCCCAATCACAGCCATTTACCTCACATGACCAGTAATCAGGATGCTCTTTTACGGGGTACTCGATGTTTTTATTCATGAGTTTTTCTTTGCCCACTCTTCCATATTCCGGCTAAAATCCCGGTCAACAGTAAGATGCTCGGAAGGAGTTGTCCCACTACGATCAGACCGCTTATCACTAATAATGCTGTCATTCTGTTCTTCTCTCCCCTCATACTGTTTAACTGCACCTCGTAGATAGTTAAACTCTACGAAAAACTCAAGGGTAATATCCTTCCCCTCGACTGAGTAAACCTTGCCTATTTTCTCAACCACTAAGACAAGATCGTCCATATTCCTACGGCATAGGCCGCAAACGTCAAACTCACTCATTCGATCCCCCTCAGATATGGAAGAATATCTTTCTCTTCATATCTAGGAAATAGTAACTTTTCAATTTCCTTGTATTCGGCATGGGTAATCTCATGATTCATAAAGCCTATCCACGCCTCTAACAGTCTCTTCTCTGCTTTCTTTTCTGCTTCTGTTCTTTGTACTGTTAATTCCATTTCTGTTGTTCCTTACAAACCAAAAGGGAAGCCAATACAGCACTTCCCTTCTGACTCTTTCAGGGTCAAACAAACTACGCTTTTAACTACTTTAATACTAAAATCCTGTTAAAAACTTGGTCTTTGCGCTATTTCTTCATCTATCACCTCCCCTTTTGCATACTGTCTTATGGCATGGATTATCGTGCCAGTTGTTATTTGAGGGTGTAGTCAAGGATCTTACCTGCTTCCCTTTCCAGTTTCACCCGATCATCTGTGTGGTCGATGCTTCTTGCATGGGCCGTAAGCCCTTCTGCAATGCCCCAAGAGGTAAGGAAATCGTTCCCTTCCATCTTAGCTGCTTTTACTGCGTTCTCTGCTGTTGCTCCGGTAAGGCCACGTTTTTTGAGGAAGTCTTTAACCTCATCCTCATCCTTGCCGATCTTCAGGTTCTGCGCCCGGCGTATCTGCTCCTCAAGGGGTGCTGCACTCTGGTTGGCATACTCGATCAGTGCTTTTTCCCCTTCCAGTTCGAATCTTTCAGGCCCACCGGAGGTGTGGCGCACACGAATTTCGTTTCTATTCGTCATGCCCCAAATAATCCTGTTATCGCATACATACTCGTACAAGAAAGTTGCCAAACCCCAAACCTGCGCCCCTACCTCACTGTTCCAAGTGTAGAAGCCTCTGAACATGGGCTTGCCGCCCACCTCGATAGGATGCTGGTCGTCAACCAAGAAGATGAAAATATCCCGGTCGCTGACGTAGATTGTGGAAGCTCTGCGCGGGTTCTGCGTGGCGTATGATGCTGCCGGGATCTTCCATGTGTTATCATGGTTTGCCTTCATGATGGATCGGATAACCTGATGGTCATAAATCCTGCCATAAGTTTCCGATGTTGCGCATCTGAGGGTATCGTTCCCATTCGCCATAAGCATCGTTCTCTCTCTCGGAGTCCTCTGGAATCCGTCATTCAAGCAAGCTGCTGCCAGTTCTGACGGGAGTTTTCTGAGATAAGAGGCAGGAGCACCGGCTATCTGGGAAACCTGCCCAAATGACCAGTTGGTGAAGATTTTTGGGCCTAATTCGGTGTTGATGATAAGCTCATTCTGCTCTGTACCGTACACTTTCAGCATGTCCGTAGCAGTTACCTTTACGGTGCTGTTCTCTGCTCTGGTCCGTGCCTTGGTATACGCTTCCTCTAATGTAAGCATCCTTTCGTCTGCGGGTCTTGTTGCCCACTCTCTACTTGCTGTAGTCTCGTTACTCATGATATGTCTCCTTTATCTGAGCCATGCCATAAGACACTAGACAAAAGGATCTCGCTCCTTTCTGTATTAACATGGTGGTGGTAATGATTATTCTTCTTCTGGTTCTGCATAGGCTGACTCAATTCGTTCATAGCAGTTATCACAAAATAGCTCTGGGTCTTCGTAGTTAATATCAGAACCTATAATGTGCCATTGTGGATCATCCCCTAATGTTAGATCGTAGTTGTCATTCGCACATTTTGTGCAAAGCACTCCACAATCTTTTGTCACATGATAAATAGGATAACCACCCGGCCATGCCCATGCCTCCCATTGTTTGTTTTCTTTATCGTATGCCTTCATATCAATCCCCTTTCTGCAAACGAAAAGTAACTATCTCCGATGATGATGTGATCTAATACCCTGATCCCCAGTATTTCCGCACCTTCTATTAATCTGTGTGTTAGCTCTTTATCTTCTCCTGATGGTGTTGGATCTCCTGAAGGATGGTTATGAACCAGAATCATAGCCGCTGCTGAAGAAAGCATGGCTGTTTTGAATACTTCTCTGGGATGGACAAGACTCTGGTTCAAACTTCCCTGTGATACCATATCAAGACAGAGTATCCGATTCTTTCCGTCAAGGTGTAGGGTGATAAAATACTCTTTGCACTCTGGTTTAAGAAAGTAAAGGAAATCAGCCACTTGTGCAGATGATGTGTAATGGTGGCTTGCATACTCGGCTATATCTGGTTCATTTACCGATAACGTCTCGTATACTGCCTTGATAACTTTAAATCTCATAGTCTTTCTCATGGTGATCCCCTTTTAGACACCACCATGCTATGCAGAAAGGAGCGAGATTTAACCTTGATACTATAACTTATCCAGCATGGGAGTCTGTTTAGTCATGGCTCCGTCTCCCCAGTATCTCCCCTATTCTGGGTCCGTTGTAAGTCTTGTACATCCCCGGTGTGGTATGGACATAAAAGTCTGTGTCAAGCTCATCGTCTCCTTTGGTCACTTTGGCTTTCCATGCCTCATACGCTTGTTTCTCTGTCGCTTTATTGTCTTGTACAAAACAAGATGAATTATGCCAATATGTGATATTGACGTTTTCGTCTGTGACCCCATAGTAGGTGATACCCGATAATGTCTCTGCTGCGATGATTGTCCCACCATAATGCCAACTAGGGGTGTCACAACATCCCGATATTACTAACTTTACCCTATCATCTAGTTTTATCTTTAGCATGATGTATCTCCTTAGATCCTTTGGCTACTCTCTGATAGAGCCTGTGTTGGTTGTAAGGGTTATTTCTTGTCTTTTTTGACGTATGCGTTAATGCTCACCACAAGCGGTTTACCATTCACGATGCAAGCTGTGGGGATATTGCCGTGGGTTGAGAAAACAATCAGGGTTTTGCCAGTGGTACTATCCGGCAGCTTCTGAAGATCGTTGATATCAGCGGTGATAATCAGTTTGTTTCCTTTGATTTCTACTAACATGGCTTATCTCCTTGAAAGAGTCTTGGTTTCAGGCTCTATCGGAGAATAACCAAAGGACTGTGTACCCATGCTAGATAGGTTACAGTATCAAGGTTTTCCCCCAGTGTCAGACATTTAACTGAGCCGCTAATGTTCTGGACTCTCGTTTGCCATCTACCTCTACCGTGTAGCTCTATCGCTAGTCACTGGGGATTCTGGCTTGCTATCCGGTAATATTCCATTTCCCGGTCTTGCATGTTTCTGAATAGCCTCTGTTGTCTATAGGTGGCTCTGGTTTGCCTAATTACCCAGTCTAAGCTGGCCGGACCTAACCGTTGCCCCGTACTCCTGCTATTCAGATTTTTATCGACCCTCTCAGTCTGAGGATCTCGGCTCCGGATTCCGTTTCCTTCCGTTGATCCGAATATCCCACGAATCGAAAACCGAAAGCAAGAAAAAAAACAAAAAAAATTCATGAGCTTATATCCATATATATGAATGTCCTATAACCAATAGTAACTATTCGCCTTTTCACGATGTTAGGTTTTCCCAGCTGGAACAATTCAATAACCCATATATATCTATAAAATTGTTGCCGGGCTGGGCTGGGAGAACATAATAGAATCCATATATCCATATAGCCTTTTGCTGCGCCATTGCCAGTGAAAAACCCTATATCCAAATACCCTTCTATAACCCTATCCAGATATACGAATATAGCCTTATACCAATAAGCCTTTATCGCCTCATGAGACGTAAAGCCTTATATGGCCTATATACGGATAGCCTGATAAACGAATATCCAAGTATCACGGTTAGTGCATAAATACGGCTGTGATGCCTTATTACACGTAGTTATAGCCAATTGATGCACATTTGCATGAAGTTATAGGAAGTTATGCGTAGTTATGTGTAGTTATGTATAATTATAGGTAAGTGTGTATAAAACCCCCTCAGCTCAGTAGACAGACGCCTCTCTGACACATGGAGAATCAGTGGTGACGCGCTTCATCGTTGTTCCAATATACATACATGTCGCTACAAACGGTCGTTTATAGTGGCGTATTGCCTAGTGAATACAGCATGTTACGTTGAATCGCTGTATATAAATATACATATACATGGGTTTGGTTCGACCCCCCCCACCCCCCCCAAATAACACGTTGACACTTTCTATAGGTATGCCCCAAACATCATTTTCTCGTATTCAAATTTCTTTCTCTGTGAAACAAATGTTCCACGGTTCTATTTTCAATTGAGTTTTATCCCACCGCTGAGAGATCGAAACTAAAGTACTGATATTATTATTTTTTGCAAAATCGAAAAACAGGCCGTTTTGTTATCAAGATGCCCCTATTTTTTGTATATTTTGCAATTCTAATGGTGAACCTAATAGAAAATGCTTGCCTTGAGGGGCGGGTTTGCGGCAGTATGGACGAAAAGGAGGTAGCGCGTATGCCAAAATGTTACTTCATATGTACCAACGGTTTTGATGAAGCACCTATTCTTCCGTTAGAAATACCTGTTCCTGCGGTTGGCTCCCTATTCTTTTTTGAAAGAGAGTCACATGGGTACAGGGTAGTAGATGTTCAGTACCAGTTACAGAAAGAGGCGCACCACGAACTAATCATGGTTAACGTCATGGTAAAGAGGGTAACACGATGAACATCACCTACACGGATTTTGAGAGCATCGAGGAAATGAACGAACGGAAGTTCAGGCGGGAGGACATTATCTCCATAGAGACTTCTGGCGGGGCAAGCCCGCTAATCAGGGTGTGGCACCAAAGCTATAACCCTGTCTGCCCATTCTGCCAGTCCGAACTGGAAGTCTCCAACGGGATGGTGATCTGCCATGAGTGCATACTGGCGTGGGGAGAGCAGTCATGATTATAGATGGCCATGATGTTAGGATGCCTGAGTGGAGGAAGTCCGGCAAGGAATGCCCGGTGTGTCTATCCAACAAGACGGTGCTTGGGCGGTTTTGGGGTAAGGAGTTCCAGCTTAAATGCGAAGTGTGCAGGTTCCAGTGGTGGGAAGGAGAAGGGGAATGAGTACATGGGGTGTGGTAACTTCAGGAGTTCCTGCTGAAGCAGATAATGTAGAAGACATAGTTCAACCATATCAACAAATCGTCTGCAACAACAAGGAGTGTCGGCATATTTTCGTCAACCCTCCTGCTACCTTTAAGGATAGGGTGTTGATTGCTCCCCCTCCTTACTGCCCGAATACCATGTGCCATAACTACAGGACCGGAGAGAACAGGGAGACTTGGAAATGACAGCCAGAGAGGACAGAGAATTTAAGGCTAATCTGAGGCGGATAATGGGACCGGCAATGTCGGCTGTGTGCAAGGAGATTTTTGAGCACAACCAGAAGCTGAAACAGCTTTACATGGTCATGGGTTCCATGTCTAAGGATCTCGCGGAGCAGAGACACGCTATCAACTTTTTGATGAGGAAAAGAAGATGAGACTTACTTATAGTTGGTGGCCCAGTACCCGACAGTGCGGTAGGTGCCGTGGTTTCCATGTGGAGTACCGGACGGACATATGGAGGAACGATGAGGGGATACACAGGGCTGATGTTTATCGCTGTGTAGATTGCGGGTTCCAGTGGGAGACTTGTGATGATTGACGTTCTCTATGTAGCCTGTTGCCCTTCTTGCCGGGACCGTATCATTAACAAAATGACAGCGGAACATAGCTGCTGCACCACATTATACGACCAGAGAAGGATCATTTTAAAAAATGGGAGTACCTTCAGGGCTATTTCTAGTGACAGCCTCGACCAAGCAAGAGGGCTTTACTTCGATAAGATTCTCTACTGTTACCAAATGGATAACACAATGAGGGAACATTGCAAAACATACTTAAACCCGTATGCGGTTCGTGCCACTATTTCCTGTTCATCGGACTCGGAAAAGTCTGTGGACACCCTGATAACTGTAAAGTAATGAAAGGTGGTCCCGCCCAGTGCAAGTTTTATGTCAACGATTCAGAACCTAAATGTTTACCGGGAAAAGAGACATGGAAGAAAAGACTGACAATAGAGGAAATAAAGGAATTATTAGGATAGAAATATCTATGTATAATCTTGCATGTGAATTTAATCCTGAAGCATACATTTACAAAAAATTAAGAGAAGCAGGGGTTAAGATTGGGCAAGGGACTATAGTTGAAACCTATAAAAAAGGTGAGAGTATGTATGTATACACGTTCATTCCAAATGAGGAATCCAATGATTATCAGATATAGAGAAGTACCGAGCGATGCGTGGGTTCTCTGTATCTGTGAAATATGTGGAGAGCCTGTCTATGATTTTGAAGCCTTTGTTGGTTCGCCGGATGATGCAGTACATCTTATCTGCGAAGAACTTTTTGGTTTTCATGCTTAAAATCAAGTACGCAAGAGATCCTGTCTATCTGTCCTTTGTGCGGAAGCATGACTGCATTATCTGCCGTAGGCCGTACATCGTGGGGGGTATCGAGGCGCACCATGTTTTCACTGGGGGCATGGGAATTAAATGCTCGGACTATGATACCATCCCGGCCTGTGAACGATGCCATGACGATATTCTTCAGAGAAAGGAAGTTCCATTAAAATTCATACAGGCAATACTGAGGCTAAACTATGAGTACGAGATACGAGGTGGGAAAATTAAATCAGGTGCGAGAGATAGAAGGGTTGAAGAAGAAAGAGAGACACAATTACGTAACAACATCCTTCTTCATTCCAGCGGAGATCAAGGAGAAAGTTGAACTGGTAGCCAAGGCCAACGGCTGTTCAGTTGCCGCAGTATACCGGATAGCTGTAGATGATCTGCTTAAGAAGGTGCTGATATGAGAATAAACCCATACAAGTTGTTTGTTGGTGCGTTTATACCTAACTGGTTATTAGAGCGCGAAGAAGTTTCACATGGGGCAAAAATCGTATACGGTAAACTTTGCCAGTATGCAGGAGAGGATGGAGCAGCTTTCCCAAAAGTCGAAACGCTGGCAAAGTCGATTGGTTTTCAACCAAGGATGACGCAAAGGTATCTGGCTGAACTGGTAAGCTTGGGGTTAATCGAGAAGGTTGAACGCTGTGCTCAGTGCCTACCGAGCGATTATTTTTTCCTTCGCCATGAATGGATGGAAGGGGGGGTGTCATGCGTGACACAGGGTGTACAGCGCGACACTACCCCCGGTGTCATGCGTGTCACCACAACAAGAGAATCAGTTACAAAGAAAAGAAATATAAAAGAAAGATCGCTTTTTGGAGGTGAAAGCGGTTTGCCAGATGTTGAAGCCTCTTATCCTCAGAACCGTTTTGAAGAATTCTGGAAAGCGTATCCTCGGAAGGTAGGCAAGTCACTAGCGGAAAAGGCGTACCTCAAGGTTCTCAGGAAGAAAGTCTATCCTTATGACGTAGAGCAGTTTATCCTTAACAGCTTAGAGAATCAGAAACAAAGTAAACTGCATCTACAGAGAGAAGAACAGTTCATACCTCATGCAGCAACATGGCTTAATTCTGAGAGGTGGCTGGATGAGGTACAAATAGAGATCGAGTCTGTATATGTCAGATAACTATGATGAATCTCTATTAAGACCAGCTGGATACTTTAAGGATAAGATACTGAGACGCTTTTTCCCTACTGATGAGGATCAGATAGGATATAAATACCATTGGAAAAAGTTACCATTCATGGTGATATGGGGTGAAACATCCCTATGGTCTGGGTATAATGGTCACGGTAAGTCACTTTTTCTGAATCAGACAATTCTTGAGCAGTGTGTGCTGGGGGAAAAATCAGTTCTTGCCTCTTTTGAAATGCCAGCAGTTAAGAATCTGTATCGAATGGTGCGACAAGCACTAGGAAAAGCTAATCCAACAGAGGATGAAGTGGCCTCTTGCATAGATTGGCTTGACAAAAGGGTTTTTGTCTATGACAAGACAGGTGTGGGCAACCTTAAAACTCTGAAAATGGTATTCAACAGGGCAAGAGCAGAGCATAAAGTCAAGTATTTTGTGATTGACAGTCTCATGAAGTGTGGGATTGATCCAGACGACCACTCAAAACAGAAGAATTTCATGGATGAGTGGCAAGATTTTGCACAATTACACAATGTCAACGTAAATGTGATAGCTCACGCCAAAAAATCACAGTCGGAAGATGAGAAACCGGGCAAGATGGATGTGAAAGGTACGTCTGAACTGACAGACTTGCCGGATAATGTCTATTCTATTTGGAGAAACAAGAAGAAAGAGGACAAATACAGGGAATGTTATGATAGACAATGCTTCGGACCTCAGTTTGAAAAGTTACTATTGGAGTATGACTGCATTTTGAACTGCTCCAAGAACAGGGAATTGGGCGGAGACGGTGAAGGATCTTACGGTTTATACTTTCACAAGCCCAGTATGCAATATATCGAAACTCTGAATGACGGACCATATATCTACTATGAGCCTTGATCCTCAAGAAATTTGTGTGTTAGCTATGGCAGAGGGTGAAGATCCGAATGATGCCCTTGTCAATGAGATTGTGGCCTTGCGAGAAAAGGGTAGACTTTTAAGCCAGATGAGTATTATACTGTTCGGGCTTGCACTTCAGACAGAGGAAGATGCCCAAAGAATCAACGAGTATATATTTGCTAATGAAATGCTGGAGCTTATCTGGTCTAAATAATGGACAAAGTTGCTGCTGCGCTGTACAAAACTCTGGGGTATGTTCCTTCCCCGCCTCAACAGGAGTTCCACGATACACCCGCTCGGTTTAAGTTTATCGGTGCGGGTTCGCGTTTTGGGAAATCTCTGTGCGGTGCAATGGATGTTCTGCCTGATATCTTAAAGCCCAACACGAGGGGCTGGATTGTCGGCCCCTCATACGAGCAACCTTCCAAAGAATTCCGATATATCTATGACGCGCTGGTAAACAAACTCGGATTCAAACCTGATAGTAAAATAAATGTTTCCTATACCACGCCCGGCCCCCAGATGCTGCTTTTCCCTTGGGGGTCTGAAGTTCACACAAAGACCGAACAAAATCCCGATGCACTCCTTGGTGAAGAAATTGATTGGCTGATCCTGTCGGAAGGTTCACGTCTTAAAGAAGAGACGTATGACAGGTATCTTCGCGCAAGGCTTGGTTCCCGTAAAGGGCGTGTTATCATCCCTACTACTCCGCATGGGTACAACTGGCTTTACAAGCGGTTCTATCTTCCGGCAGTCAACGGTGATCCTGATTATTGGGCGAAGATCAATATAAAGGTCACTGAGAATCCTACCTTCAGTAAAGAAGAGTATGAAAAAGCAAAGAAAGAACTTGATGAGACAGCCTTCGCAGAACAGTATGATGGCCAGTTTGTATCTTGGTCTGGGCTTATTTATCGTAGATTTTCTAGGTCGCTGCACCTCTGTGATCCTTTTGGTATTCCTTGGCATTGGCCTGTTTTTTGTGCTATCGACCCTCACCCTTCTACTGCTACTGGCGTTCTATGGCTTACGGTTGATGAGTTTGGCACTTGGTATATTTGTCATGAAATGTTCCAGCCTGATCTCACGATACCTGAGATAGCTACTAAGTTAATCAAGATCGAGAAGAAGTGTCCAGTCTCACGGTATCTCATAGACCCGAACGCAAAACTGATTGACAAGTTGCGCGGCCAAACTATGTCAGTGCAGATGCAATTCAGACGCGCTGGTATACCGTGTTTGGAAGCAAACAACAAATTTGATGGTGCATGGTATCAGATTAATAACAAGTTAAGATTAACTCCTGTATATGGTGACGAGCAGACACTTCGGCCTTCACTTTTTGTTTTCCGTGATTGTCATAGGACGCTAGAAGAGTTTGAAGATTACACATGGGAGAACGAGGGCGAAGGGAAACACCACCTTATGGATTGTTTGAAATACATTGCTAATGATACTCCGAACAGGGCTGTATCCGAGGATGAATTGGACGCTATAGCAAGAGCAGAGAAGCAAAAAATTGATGCAATGAATAAAAGGACTGGATATTGAATTGGCATAAGGATATAATTTACTAAATTTGTTGGCCGTAGTATAGGGGGCAATAATGATAAAAGGTAAGTATGGAGTAGCATTGTCCGGTATAATGTTCCCGCTTGTAACAGCCTCAGGAACATATGCGAAAAACTATGCTGCGGAATCTATATCAGGAGTCTTTATCGGATACCCCGGCACAGGAGATTACACAAGCCTAAGCGGTAGAATCTCTGGGATACTTGGTGGGACAATGTATGCCATTGCAAGTCTCACTGCACTTGAAATGTCTTGCGATAATTGGGCTATAAAATTTAGCACTACTTCAGGAAGTTTAGACCAGATATTGGTAGGGCAAAATGATGGGTATACGCCTACTGATATTATTACTGCTGTGTCTGGTCTTAAAAATAATGTCTCTGGTTTGCCGGGGATTTTGGCTGCTTGTTCTGGCCCTGTCGTTCTTCGTCCCGGTGTCCACACTAACGCGCTTGTCGGTCTGTGGGGTTCAACGCATACTTCTTCCCAAATTGCTAGGGTTATTGATGGCGGCACGGCTCCCTCTGTAGACACGTCTTCCATAGCGGCTCAAGTGTGGAACAGCCTTACTGCAACATATACCTCAAGTACTACCTTTGCTGGGAATCAGATTGACACACTTACTGCAATCTCTAGTTCAGTAGCTGCTGTTGCTTCTGGGTTTGCACCAATTCTCGTAGCAGTTTCCAGCATTACGGTTGCTACAGAAGTTTCTGGCCTAACACCAATTCTTGCTGCAATATCTGGTGTTACTAATGCAGTAGCTTCTGGCTTCGCTCCGGTGCTTGCAGCAGCACAGGTGGCAACAGACACCTCTGCAATTGCAGGTCAAGTCTGGAACACGATTAAAACTAATCATACTTCAAACACGACCTTTGGCGGTTCGGTAGAGGTTTCTGGGCTTGATCCTATCATAGATGCAATTTCTGGGCTCGGTGCTGTTTACTTTAACGTCTCAGGGCTTACACCGATACTCACACAAGTTTCTAGCATAGGTGCAAGAATAGAAACCTCTGGGTTTAACCTCACTTTGGCGGCAATCTCTGGGTTATCGGTGGGTATCTCTGGCCTTGACAATATCCTTACGGCAGTTTCAAGTGTTGCGGTAGGTGTGGCGAACATTGCGACTGATGATGCAGCAGAACTTACCTCCGGTACACTGGCGCATACAGCAAGGATGCTTAGGTGGTTTGCATGGGAAGATTTATACATCGACAAAACCTATCTTCCGAATAGGATGTACTTAAGAACCGATGCAACAAATTATTCTTCTTACTTCACACTTATTGATAATGTGAACTATACCGAAAGAGTTAGGGGTGGGTAATGATTACAGAGTTCTTACAGAGATATAACTATACTGAAGAAAGATATCTTGCATGGCTCAAGAGTCAAGGTATGAATCCTCAACTTGGAATTGCCCTTATTGTTAAGTACTCCAAAGAAGGCAGAGACTTTAGATCGGGGGATGCTTTATGTGCTCAGCTGATGCAGGACTTGACCAAGGCTGAAGTAGATAGTTGTTTTTCGGCAATAACGGAGCCGAGATCTAAAGAAGAAAAAACAGGGTGGAGGAAGTTATGGGGTTTGATCGCAGAGCGATAGCAGGGGTATATTGGCGTGAGCCAGCTTCTGCATTAAATCCTATTATAGTGAGTAACGGTTATCTTGACGTTATGGATGCTACTATTTCTCTTGGTGGGATTACTGACTCTTTTGGGGATGATTTGTTAGACTCTGAAGGGAATATTATCTATGACTCTCAAGGTATAGAAGATCCTGAAAACCCGTTCGGTATTAACTCTATAATTTCTTACGGTTATTGGAACGTTACAGTAGGGACACAACTTCAGGTAAGGGTTGCGTCTTTTGGGTATATGGGAACATTCAGAATGCCTACTATATGGCTGGCAGTAGCAGATGCTAAGTCATGGATGGCAACAAACTCTTATTTTAGAATGAGGTAACATCATGAGGCAATTATGGTGGGCTGTAATTCTTCTTCTCTTTATTCCAAAAGTAACTATTGCGGCGAGAATAACGCAATATACCCCGCTAACTACGCCGACCGACGCGGCTTATACATATTTCTATGATTCTGGACAGCCGCTAGGTTTCAGGGATAGGACAGTAAGTATAAGCGCAATGAAGTCATTGTTCTCCGTCAGTGGGTATGTCCCGCTTACACGCACAGTTAACGGCAGGTCGTTGAATAACGATATTAGCCTTACCCCCTCTGATATTGGCGCTGTTTCTCCCAGTATAAAAGTGAATGAGTATCCTCTGTCTGCTGATGTTACGTTAGGCAAAGGTGACATTGGGCTAGGCAATGTAGATAACCTCCAACAAATGCCTTTATCATATCTTGATCTTGATTCCAACATGACTGCCAATTCTGATACAAGAGTACCATCGCAGGCGGCTGTTAAAACCTATGTGGATGGGAAGACACCTGTTCTGTCGTGGGGGAGTATTACAGGTACATTATCTTTTCAGACTGATCTCAACACTGCACTCAGTTCCAAAGTCCCTACCTCAAGAACAGTGGCAGGGCATGAATTGACAGGCAACGTTACTGTCTCTGCTACTGATGTTGGTTTAGGTAATGTGTCCAACGTGGCCCAGATGCCCCTTACTTATCTCGATACCGATGCGAACATGGCAGCAAACTCTAACACTAAAGTCCCTTCGCAAGCGGCAGTAGTAAGTTACGTTGCTGCTCATTCGGGTGAAGGTGGCGGTGGAGTATGGGGAAGTATTATTGGGACATTATCGAATCAAACAGATTTGCAAGCTGTGCTTGACACAAAAATGCCTCTTACTAATTTGCCATCTACCACAACAAGTGGGCAAATAAGTTTATTTAGCGGCACAACGGGAAAGGTTTTAACCCCGGCTACTGGGACGGGGTTCACTTATTCGACCAGCGGCGTATTTTCTACTACGACAAATGGCTCAACACTTACGACTCTCAACGCAAGCAATTTGTCTTCCGGTGTAGTAGCTGCGGCTAGAGGCGGGGCTGGTACAATAAACGGTATACTCAAGGCGAATGGTTCTGGTGTTGTTTCGGCGGTATCCTCTACTGATGTTAACACTTTGTATGGGTACACCCCTATGGCAAATACTGCATTCTCTGGTTTTTCTAAAATAACAGTAGGCACGGTTGCTCCTTCTGCCCCTTCTGCCAACGATATTTGGGTAGATACTACAGGACTATAACAATGAACAAAGGAATTAGTATGGGGGTGAATTGGGGGATAGGCACAACTCTTGCTGGTCTTGGTCTTTCAGCAGTGGCTTATATTGTTAATGATACATTTTCCGAAACAGAGGACACAACATTAGCATCTCATACTGGGGAAGTTGGGGCAACATGGGTAAGCCATCCTTCCTATGCTACAGGTGCAGCGGTAGTTGAAGCATCTGGAGACAAGGTTTATTTTAATACAAATTCCACATGTTATTATGCTAGTGGTGCTCCCCCTTCTGCTGATTATAGTGTCTTCGCAACTATTTATGTACAATCTAACGGTGCGTCTTTGTCGGCAGGCGTAATTGGCAGGGCCAGCACTTCAGCGAATACATTTTATCTTGCAAGATATGGTGGCACTAGCAGCGGTTGGCAACTTTATAAGTTCGTAAACGGGTCTGCCACCCAATTAGGTTCTACTGTCGTGCAGTCATTATCACTTAGCGGGTCATATAGCATAGAACTTCGTATGGAAGGAACATCTATTAAATTGTTTGTCGATGGGGCAGAAACAATATCTGCAACTGACTCAGACATAGCTGATGCTGGTAAAGTAGGTATTCGGGGGCTAGGCGTAACTGACTCAACTGGCGGGTATCAGTTGTTAAATATATATGCTAGGTAAAAAAAATGAATATAATCATTATATTGATGCTTTTGATATTTTCACAAACTTCATTTGCGGCAACATATTATGTAGCAACAACTGGGAGTGATACGGTAGGGACAGGTGCGATAGGTGCACCTTGGGCCACTCCTTTGTATGGAGTTAGTAGATTATCTGCGAATGATACTATAATTTTGCGTGGTGGGACATATCAAGTCACGACTACAGCAACAATGGGGCAATCGGCAGCGATAGTCCCGCCAGCCGATAATATTACCATTAAAGCTTATTCAGGAGAAACTGTAACTTTGGTAGGCAATGGCGGGGTAATGCCAACCAACGGAGTTATAGGTGATTTCGATGGGACTAATAAACGTGATGGTACTATTATAGATGGGTTGACTATCCAAGGGATTGTAGTGATGGAGGCGACTGGGACAATAGTAAAAAATTGTGATATTTCAATTGGGGGAGATAGTTGGAGTGGGATTGGACAAGGAGAGGTTATATGGGTCCAAGGTTGCTCTAACTGTGTCATTCAAAATAATAGATTACATGATAATTCGTTAAGGGGGGTCCAATATACCAACAGTGCGTTGATAATGGTATATCTTGCCACTAATTTAGTCATAGAAAATAATGATATATATAATAGTGGCGGTCCCGCAATGACCTTGAAAGATTCTCAAACAAACACAATAGTAAGGAAAAATTTTATTTATAACAATGCTTATGGTGGGGCTTGGATGGCTAACCAAGCAAATGCAGGGACTTCTACAGGGACAAGAATTTATCAAAATATTTTCAAAGGCAATAACACCTCAAATTCGGCTGAGTATGGCGCGATCACATTCGTGACATTGGCAACTGATATAGAAATTTATAACAATACATTTTACGCTAATAAGGTAGCTGATTTTAATAAATGGACCTCAGTTAGTATGCCTGCAAAGTTTCTTAATAACATATCTAGTTCCCCAGTGAACTCTTTTTTGTCCTGGCCGTATGGTGCCGCTACGTTTACATTTACTACTATTGACTACAACAATTATTACACAACTGGAACACCTCGATGGGTTTATCAGGGTGCAATTTATAGCACCCTTGATGCTTGGAAAGTAAAATGTAATACCTTATTGGCAGGGGGAGACAGCCATTCAATAAATACTGACCCTCAATTCCTTAATGAGACTGGGACTTTCTCTTTGGCAACTGATTTTAAAAGAAGTGTTTATGCTCAGAATGGGATAGGGGGAACGTACCCTTTAGTTATGGGGGCTTATATAACAGGGGGAGAGACAATTGGGTTTTCAACAGTTAGCCTTTCTGGTGGGCTGAAGGCCCATGTTAATAATAGTTGGGGAATAGCTCCACTCAAGACATATTTAAATGGCGTATGGAAAGTACCAACTGTCAAAGTATATAAAAATAGCCAATGGGTTACATGGCAAACAATACCAATAGAGCAAGTACCAGACTATTATGTAGCAACTTCAGGGTGCAGTGATAGCTATAATGGGACTTCAAGTGCAACTCCGTGGTGTACTGTTGGAAAGGTAAACAACACTGCATTTGTTGCTGGAAAAGTTATTGGGTTTAGGAAAGGCGATACATGGTATGAAACGCTTATCCCCAGAACTGGTACATCGACCAGCCCTATTGTTTATACTTCATATGGGACAGCTACGGCCAAGCCTACACTTTCTGGCGTGAATGCTATGAGCCGTTCTTATGCAACCATAAAAAATCTCAAGTTGTCCTCTGGTACAGGGACAGTAGTATTGCTGGCGGGGGCAAGCTATATTACAATTGATAGCTGTGAGGTCTACTCTACATATGGATCATGGAGTCCAGCAATTTATCTGTATAGCTCTAACTTCATGCCAAGTGGAGCGTCACATCATAACACGGTAAAGAATAGTATTGTCACACTGACTGTTAGCAATGTCATGAACGATGCTATTAATCTTCGGGCTTATGCAAACTATAACCTATTTGAAGGGAATACTATAACAGTCTCCGGTGGGCATAATGCAACAGCAACACAGGGCGCGTCATTGTCTGCCGATGGCCAAGGTACTGCTGACTATAATGTATTCAGGAATAATATCATCTATAGCTATGGCGGTTCCTCTTACGCTGCGCTTGAGAATGGGAAAAACAACCTGCTAGATGGTAATATCTTAATCGGGTGGGATCATGCTCTTCCGTATGTAAGGTGCGGTCAGAATAGTGGGCTAAGTCAAGCCAGAACTCAGGGTGGTTTAACTATAGATTCAACAAATAATATAGTCAGAAGAAATATTATTAAGTCTAAGACTTGCCTTGATTCAAGGGGTATCATGTTAGAGGCGAACGGGGGATGGCCCGTAACAGGGAACCATGTTTATAATAACTTGGTTACTAACGTCATATCTGGTGGCCAAGGTGTGTACATAGGTAACAATAGTGGTGGGACAAGTAATAACTATATTAAAAACAATATATTTTATAATGTCGGTGGCTACCTTTTCCAGACTATGCAAGATGGTAGTGCCACGGCAGGTACAGAGAATATGGCAATGCTTGTTGCCGCTTCCTATCAAAACTATTTTAATAATAATCTGTTTTATAAAGACAGCATAGGGTCTGGGGCTGTGACATGGGTAGATGGATCGCCGCGCACAGTGGCAGCGTTGCAGACTGCATATCCTTCATACTATGTTGGTAATATCCAGCAGGCACCATTGCTTAATGCTGCACATGCGCCTTTAGTGGGTAGTCCAACTATAGACGCAGGAGCAACCTTGACTACTGTTACAAGTGCAACTAACAGTGTCGGGGGTAACACTTTTACTGTGGCAGATGCTGGATGGTTCTTTTCTGGGTTTGGTTGGCTTACAGGAGATACTATACAAGTAGGGTCACAAACTGCTACAATAACTGGCATTTCAGGCAACACTATAACTGTTGGTTCAGTAATCACTTGGACAAATGGGGCGGCGGTTTCGCTCCCTTACAACGGCAGCGCACCGGATATAGGTGTTTACGAATACTAAGGAGGGATTGGTTATGAATGGTAGCAGCATTACGGGGAGTGACCCTATTGTTATTACCTCTGGGACGATGAACGAACTTGTTTTAAGGGGGAGAGTCAAGGTAGAGCGGTTTTACTGGTTACAGCCGGATCTCTCTTCAACTTCGGCACTTATCATTTCCAAGGCCGATGCCACGGGGAAAGTTTACAATCATATGGCGGTAGAGGTGTCGGGCCAAAGCCAAGTCAATCGTGTTAGCCAGTGGATGACCGATATGTTTGTCCGGTGTGTGCCAAGCGGCACCCTCTTCATATATATACATTGAGGTATTAAATGGCCGATAAAAAGAATAGCCTTGTTGTAAAGGCAAGTGCGGAAATGCGTGATGAAGTTCTCATGTATGTCAAGGGCCAGATTCTCACTGCCTTAAATGACAGGAGCCAGCTTGAGGACAGGTGGATTAAGTGGGTCAAGCAGTATGAAGAAATTCTGCCTGAGCAAAAGGATTTTCCGTGGCCGGGGTGTAGCAACATTTCCTTGCCCCTCACTGCCATAGCAGTAGAAACCATTCACGCTAGGGAGGTTAACACCCTCCTTAGCCTTCATCCGTACATTCAGGTCAAGCCTAAAAAGAAAGGTGTAGATAAGGATAGCTGCGCCAAGATCGAGCAGTTTCTTGAGCAGATATTCCTTAACGTGGTGGATTTCCATGAGGTAGGTTCCCAGTGGATTCTTGAGAAGAATAAAATGGGAACTGGTTATTTGAAAGCCATTTGGGACACTGACAGCTTGAAGGTGGGCGGCAAGATCGTTGAGCGGGACGATGCCAAGACTGAAATAGTAGCTATCGAGGATCTGATTTTCCCCTCTAATGCGAAGGATCTTCAGACTGCACCTTGGGTTGCACACAGGCTTAAGCTGCACTGGACTGCATTAAAAGCAAAAGGTAAAGCTGGCATATACCAGAATGTAGACAAGTTGGAAGGGAAACAGGATTCAAAGACTGCCGATGCACAGACTGGTAAGGACGTACAGGGCGAAAAGCAAAAGGCTGAGAAGATCCATGAGACTTCGCATGACGCACTGAATGAGTTTACTATCTATGAGGTTCATCTTGACTATGACATAGACGATGATGGTTATCCTGAAAGGACCGTGATAACGGTTCATCTGGAAACAGATACCATCTTGCGTTGGATTCATCTTCCGTATAAACATGGAAAGCGGCCCTTTGTCCGTAACGTGTATCAGGGGAGAGCGAGTAGGATTTACGGTAAGGGCATTTGTGAACTGAGTGAACATCTTCAGGACGCAATCAATACGGCTTTTAACCAGACGATAGACAATATGACCCTTGCCAATGCCAAATGCTTCAAGCGCAGGAGAGGGGGAGAGAAAGACAAACGGGAAATGACGGTATATCCCGGTAAGGTTTTTGATCTTGATGATGTTACTGATCTTCAGGAATTTTCCCTCGGGGATGTTCACCAATCCAACTTTGTTCTTCATACTATGCTGCGTGACTATCATGAGCGTAGAACCAAAGTCACAGATTATACGGTGGGTAAAGAGAGTGCCACTATGAAGAGTAGAGCAACGGCAACTGGTACTCTTGCGTTGCTCCAAGAATCAGGCAGGCACTTTGACTTGGTTATCAATAACTCACGCAAAGCTATTGCAGAACTGGCATATCAGGTAGTTGAACTGTATGCGCAGTATCGGCCTGAAAAGATATTTACCGTGGAGGATGATGAAAAAGGTACTGTGGCTGAAATTATGCTTCCTAGTGGGTTGGATGCAGAATATCTCAGGGAAAACTATCAATTTGCCTGTGCTGCCACTTCCTTGAGTGTTAATAAAGAGATCGAGAAGCAATCCAATCTCATGATGCTTCAACAGCTTGGTAGTATTTTCTCACAGATGATACAGCTTCTTACTACGGTGATGAACCCAATGGTTCAGATGCCGCCTGAACTTCAAGAGTTTGTGTATGGCGTGATTCGGTCTTACTACAACATGGCGAAAGACTTGGTAAGGTCGTTTGAAAAAGCTGATGTTGAAAGTTATGTTCCCGAATTACCTGAAATGATTAGGGAGGCTTACGGGCAAGTTGGGCAACAGGGCGCAGGAGTACAACAGTTACTGGAACAGCTGGGAGGTATGTTTGGACAAACACAGCAAGGAGGAAATGCGGCAGTACCTACGGGACTTGCAGAAGAATAAAGTGTGGCAGTTAGTTCTGCAAGAGGTAGAGAGTCTGAAGTCAAGAGCAATGTCGGATATGACAAAGAATGCAAGAGTGGGCGTTAACTGTGATTATTTTGTAGGAGCAGTTGACACTTTACTTTTAATCGAAAGTCTACCGGAAAAAGCTATTGACAAATGGGAAGAGGATCAATAATATGGATGACAATAAGCCGGATGGACAAGGTGGACAACCCCCTGAAGGTGGCGAAGAGAAACTTATTCTTGGTAAGTTTAAAAGTCCTGATGATCTAGCAACGGCGTACAGCAATTTGGAAAGTGAGTTTACCCGTAAGAGCCAAGAACTTTCGGCCAATAAACAACTTTTAGAATCGCTGCAAAACAGGGTGCCAGATGCTCCGCCGATTGAACCCCCTGAAGATGATGATAATATAGATGATCTTTTCTTTAGAGAACCTGCAAAGGCCACTGCAAAGGTTATCCAACAGGCGGTAAGCCCGATCTTTGAATTTATGTATGAGCAGCAGAAAGTTGCACTTCGTTCTGATCCTGAGTTCGTAAAGTATGAGAAGGAAGTAGACCAGCTACTGAACATGCAACCTCAACTCAAACTCAAGCCGGGTGTCGTGGGTGAAGTCTTTAAGATGGTCAAGGGGATGCACTTTGACCCTGAAGAGTTCACACGAATGGTTCTTGAAAAGCACAAGGAAAGGCAGCAAGAGAAAGGAGAAGGCGGTCTTGAATCCCCCTCAGCTTCCAATCTTGGGGGAGAGAAGAAAGACGCTCCATTGTCGGCAGAAGAAAAGGCAGTGGCAGAAAAGTTCTACTCTGGTATGCCAAAAGATGAGGCGCACAAAAAGTACGCCGCGAGCAAAAAGAGATTGGGGTAATCATATATGAAAGATGAGGGTAGCAGGATAAGGCCGGGCAGGCCCAACGGGGATGGTTCTGTGCCTCTTCACTTGCCTGACGATGTGGTAATTGGGAATCCTACGCCGGTTGCTGAACCTTCGCTGGCGAATCCGATGTTTGATCCGTTCAGTGAGTTCAAGACGGATGAGGAAAATTTTCATTACCGTGCATTGAATACGCGCAAACAGAACATGGCGGTACGCAAAGCCGAGGGGTATGAGACAATACCGGATGCGGAGTTTGGGGATCTGGTACTGGGGAAAATCCCAAGGGAAGTTCATGAGCGCAGGGTCACAAGAGACGAACTGAAAAACAAACATGCGGTGCAATCCGCCAAGGAAAGTTTCAAGGAAAAAGCCAAGGAGCTTGGTGTTAAAACCTTTGAGGACTAAAAGTTACTTTTGGAGGGTAGTATGTCTAGGAAGAATTCTGCTGGATCTTCCATAACCGACTTGATAGGGGTAAGGCCCGTAAGTTTTATGAACGGCGGGGATGTTCCTCTCTTTCCTTTTCCTCAGTTGGGGGCGAGTGAATCGTTCAAAGCTGGCGAAATGGTCTGCATGTCCGGTGCAGCTGGTAGTAGAATGGGGCTTACCAAGCCCGGCACGGACGCAAGCGGTCAAGGAATTGTTGGTTTCGCGGCTGACGATGCAGGTACAGCTATCTCTGCGGTGCTTGGAGTATATGTTGCTACTCCTGACACGATCTTTATTGGAAACGTGGGCCATTCCACTTCTGCCAGTGCGCAGACTGCGGCAACGGACTGCTTCCAGCTTTTCGGTCTTACTTCGCTGAGTGGTAGAACCTATGTCGATAAGTCTAAGGGTGGGGCGAACGTATCAACGGCTATGGTTCGGGTTCTTGGCTTCCATGAGCAAGACGATGTTCCTACATTCTATGGTAGAGTGTTGTTCCAAGTTCTTGCGCCTGTTTCGCAGCTGGTAAACAGCCAAGTCTTGAATAACATTTCTTCCCCTGCATTGGCGAACTAAGGAGGGGTGCAAATGGGTTCCAGATCTTCTGCATTTTCACACCTGCTTCAACCTGCACTTCATGAGATTTTCTTTGAGAAGTACGGGATGCGCCCGAAAGAGTATCAGTCGATATTCAGTATCGAGAATACGACTAGGGCATATGAGCAGGATACCGAAATCACTGGGCTTGGGCCTCTCGTCCAGAAACAGGAAGGTAGGGCAATCACCTATGACGATCCTGTTCAGGGTGAGATCAAGACCTATACCCCTGTACCGTATGCTCTCGGTTTCAGGGTCACACATGAACTGTACTCGGATGACCAGTACGGTATCATCAAGCGTATGCCGAGCGCGCTTTCTCGGTCTGCACATCAAACAGAAGAAGTAAATACGTGGAGTGTGCTCAACAACGCATTTTCCACGGCGCAACTGGGGCTGGACAGGCAACCTCTGTGCTCGTTGGCACATCCGAACGTAGCGGCTGGACCGGGTAGCGGCCCTTACAGCAATAGGCTGGCAACGGATGCCGACCTTTCCATTACTTCGCTGCAATCCATGCTTGAACTGATGGAAACCACAACCGATGATAGGGATATGCCGATTCTTCTGCGGCCTAAACTTCTGGTCATTCCTTACTCTCTGAAGTGGATGGCAAAGGAACTACTGGAAAGCGAGCACAAGCCGCACACGGCAGACAATGAGATCAACGCTCTGAAAGGTGAGGGCTTGTCCTACATGGTGGCTCATTACCTTACCTCTACTTCGGCGTGGTTCCTGTTGACTGACAAAGAAGAACATTACCTGCGTTTCTTCTGGCGTGAGGCTTTGAGCTTCGACAACGATGACGACTTTGATACCGGGGATGCAAAATTCAAAGCGTACATGAGATTCACCTGTGGTTTCTCTGGGTGGAGGGGTATCGCCGGGACTCCCGGTGCGTAAGAGCCAGCGGCTCTGACTTGTGGGGGGTAGGTCGAGCCTATCCCCTGCCTTTTTAAAAGGCGCGAGGTGAAGAATGGGACAGACACATCATGACGGTATTTCCGTCTATGGCTCCGGTTTTGCTATAGGCAAGACGGGGCATGAAAGTTTCATTGGTCCTTCCGGCGTGGATGGGTTGCTGCGCGTAGATAAAGGCAGCTTCACTACTTCCGGCCAACTGGCGGCAGTATCTACCCGCCTCTCTTCTATAGTAATGGCAGTGGCAAACTTCGGTGGTGCTACTCGTTGCTCCGGTCAAGCTGCTATAAACATCGTATGCTCTGGTCATACCTTTGACGCTTATCTTCATACAGGCGCAGGTACTGCAAGTGCATCTAGCCTCGTTAACTGGATGGCAATCGGTAAGTAACAGGAGCGAATACATGCCGGGTATCGGAGCATGGGAAACCCAAATTCCCAGTGAGTCTATAGCTGTAGCTATACCTAATGTTGGAATAGTTACTTTTGATTGGGCGGTTCAATTCAGAACATTGCAATCGCCCGTTCCTTTTACCATTATCGCAAATCGTGGTTTGCCTATTGACAGGGCTAGGTGTGATCTTGTAGATCAAGCTCGGAAGATAGGTGCAAGCCATATCTTTTTTCTCGATTCAGACGTG
>Ga0208957_1000560_pt1 | contig 28097 bp, 29 predicted proteins | sample RifOxyA1_FD_184029 | JGI IMG/M metagenome (GOLD analysis project Ga0208957, IMG submission 184029) | Groundwater microbial communities from Rifle, Colorado - Rifle Oxygen_injection A1 (SPAdes) | ecosystem: Environmental > Aquatic > Deep subsurface > Groundwater | place: Rifle, Colorado, United... | reverse complement strand
TTGGCAGCTATCATAAAAGCTCCAATACCAACTAGACCGGCAATGAGTCGGCCACCAAAGGCTGCTCCAGCTACTCCCATAAGAGAAGGAGTCCAAAGTCCGCCCGCAAGTATTTTTTCCATAATAATATTTGCAAGGAGGAGAAATAATAAGATAAAAGGAAAAACAAGTAGATTGGCGATAAGATCCCAAAGCCAAGTATTAAATCCAGCTTTGGAACCAGGAAAAGCACCTAAACCTATTTCTAATGGAGCTAAAATTACTTTGATTAAGATATTAATATAAACTTTAATTAGGCCAAATAGCAAGCTAAGTAATTTGATAAAAACGATAATCAAAAGAATTAGGAGAACTAAAACAGAGGAAATTAGACCAATACCAATGGCGGTTATCGGGTTCATAGTGAAGACACCACCAATAATTCCTCCTAAAACACCACCAATAATAGTGATTAATCCCATTGGGATTAAACGAGAAACCAAATCAAAAGTTTGAAGAAAGCCGTTGTTGGTTAGGAGGTCGGAAAGAGAGTAAGCGGCATAATTACCTCCAAAAAGCGAAGAAATTGCTGAAGCAGCCAATTGGGTGGTAGTAGGTTCCAGAAGACTGGTTGGAGCGCCAAGGGAAGAAAAAAGGATGCTTATAGTTAATCCTTGGATGAGATATGTAAGGTCAATTAATAGTCCGGCAATGGCATAGGAGAAGGTGACTAAAATTAAGGTGGTGATTAATTGAGGGATGGCATTTTGGATGTTAATGACGGCTTGGGGGGAGATTTTGATGCGGAGCATGATCATAATACCCATGACGATAAAGATAATTGATGCTAAAAGGTAGATTACATTTCTAAAACCGCGCCAGATAGGGAGTAGTGGCTGAAGTCCGACAAAACCAGTGCCTTGGGCATAAGCAGGTTTACCTAAGAAATTATCCTTAACTTGGGCGATATATTGGATGCCGGAGGCTTGAGGGGTAAAAACAGAGGCAACGAGGTTGGTGGTAGTACCAAGAGCACCGCCGGGAACCCAACTGGTGGCGGTACCATTTAAAACATCGTCAGGAATGTCACCGGTAAGAAGGCGGACGCTGGATACAATATTGCTGCCCATAGCCTCGTCGAGCCAGGATTCTTGGTTGTTGCCGGTTTTGATGGCGTCCTGTTTGTCTTTGAGGATGTTGGTTTGGGCAAGGATTGAATTGGCGGTATAGAAGGCAGCGATGACGGAAATGGCGATAATTAAATATTTGGAAAAGATGGTAAATTTGGGAAAAATTCGGGTGTCGCGGCGATTGAGGCGGGAGAGCCAATTACTAAGTCTCATATATGGGAAATTTTATCATAGATTAAGTTAAGAAAATAATAGATAAGAACAAAAACCCCACTGTCTTTGCAAATAGGAAAGGAGAATATTATTGAGTGTTTTGCCAGGATTTGGGGGTGAGTTGATAGTGGGCTCGCTGATTGATGTCGCTATTGGATTTGCCGGGGTCGATAGTGTCGCCGTTGGTGGAAGAAGGAGTTAGATCGTTTAAATTGTTGGCTTCGATGTCTTTTTGGGGAAAAAGTTGGAGCATACCGGTTTGTTGGGTTTCCAGGCCTTCTTTTAGTTCGGTGGGCATGTAGTAGTTTAGTTGGTATTTACCTTGATAAGTGACAGAATTTTTGAGTTCACCGTCGAAAAAAAGTTTGAAAAAACGAGCCAGGAAGCTGAGTGGATTGGGTTTGTCGGGAATGGGACTATTGATTTCAGTATTGCCATGGTCGAGTTGTTCGATTTGGGATTTGGCGGGGATGATTTGGGACATAACGTCGGAACCATTGCCGGCGGGGGCGGCGCCAAGAGGAATGGCGACAGTCTGACGATCGCAGTTGCTGGTATTGCCGGCGTCGTCGAGGTCGCAATTTTCGTAAATTACGCCATAGGAATTGGCTTCAACAGGTTCGATGGCGTATTTATAAAGTTGTTGATAGATATCATCAGGGGCAAAGTTAAAGTTGTGGGAGTTGAGAATGGATTTGGTCTTTGAAGGGATACCAACGGGAAGAGAGGCGGGAGTACAGTCCTGATTTGGGTCGTAAAAGTAGGAGTCATCATTTTTGAAATAAGCGGCGACTTCGCTGATGCGAATTTGGTGGGGGGCGGTGGCAATAATTATGTCGACAGTGGTGCCTTTGGGGTTTTGGAGGCTGTTGGCGGCCTGGATCATACGGCGGGAGATAAGACATTTTTCGACTTTGTAGGGAAGAGCGCGGCGAGCCATATTGGAGGCGCCGATGGGAGTGTTGGGATTGAGGGATTTGAAAGTTTTGGAGATTTCGTCTTTTGGAGCAAAAGGATTGGGAAATTTGTTGGCCAGATGGGAGAAAATTTGACGGAAACCAAGGTTGGTAAATTCAGCAATGTCTTTTTCCTGTTCGACTTTATTTATGGTCTGGTGGGCAAAGATGGTACTGCCGTCAGAGGTACCGATTTTGATAGGGTCGAAGCTTTGTAAAATGGGTGGTTGACGGGTGATTTTTTCGAGAGGTATGGTGTTGGGGTCGACCGGGAGATAGTTTTGGTCGCCGTCGTTGCCGGGATGGACTGGGTCGGCTTTGTCGATGATGATGGGCTCAAAGGCGTGGGAAGTGGAAATTTGAATCTGAATGACAGAAAAGAGAATTAGAAAAAATAGGAAAAATTTAGGTAATCTTGACACAATGTTATTTTACCTTAAATTTGTTTTTATATTGCTTGTAATCATAATTTTTCAATACTCACACCAATCCGTAGCTGCACGGGTTGTGGTTGCGTTTTGAAAAATTAGACTAATCAAAAATTTTTTTATTTATTAGCCGGGAATGACGAAATTGGTGACGTTGATACCGGTGAATTGCTGAATAAATCGAAGGATTAGCCAGGAAATTATGACACCGAGAAGGCCGACAAAGGCCATGGTCAGAGTAGAGCCGGCTTGGGCGACTCTTTTGGGATCATTGAGAGAAAATAGATATTGGAAGGATCCGACTAAAAACATAACAAAGAAGACAATTCCGGCAATAAGAGAGATTACCTGGAGGATGTTATAAAAAAGACATTCAAAACCTTTGATGGTGGCGACGTCATTGTCGGGACCGGCGACGCATTTGGCGTTTTGAGAGGACCATTCTTCCTGGGCAGTTACCGGAGAGGGGGAGATGAGGAAAAATAAACCAGAAATTAGAATTGAGAGGAAAACAAAGTATTTCATGGTTTGATTATACTATACGCGTTTCACCTTAATTCTTGATATAAATTTTTTGATTGAAAAATAGCAATGAAGCTAAACAATCAAAAAATTATATCGGCGAATTAGATAAAAATTATATTTACGGAAATTTTTTTGAAAACAAAAACCCCCCGAAGAGTCGGGGGGTTTGAGGTTTTTGAAAGAAATTAAGGTTGAAGGCTGGGAATTTCAAAGCTGAAGAGGTCAATTCCAAAGACAGCACCAATTAATTTCATAATTGCGAAGGCAGCGAAAACAATGGCCAAACCGATGAGGGCATTGGTGATTTGGTTTCGAGCGGTTTCGACATTTTTTTGATCACCTTGGGACATAACCCAACGGAGTCCTCCCCAGATGAGCATAAAAAAGAAAACAAGGGCAACAATCAGGAGAACTAAACTGATGGCACCGGAAACTAAGGAAGCCGGAGTTAAATTCTCAAGGGCGCTGAAATTGCCTTCAGCGGAAATGTTTATATCCTCGGCAAGTACGGGAGCGAAGGCAAACGCATAGAGGGTTTTGTCTTTTAGTTTTTGGAACATATTTATTCTATTTTTTGGTAAATTTATAAATTTGATTAATTTTAACAGAGAGTTTTAGAAAATTAAAGAGTTGGTAAAGTAAATCTTAGTTGTTGAAGATCGGCAATACCAAAAACGGTGCCAAAAAGTTTGAGAATGGCATAGACAGAGAAAATGACGGTAATACCAACAAAAGCGTAGGTGAGTTCGGTTTTGGCGTCTGAGATTTTTTTGGAGTCGCCGTCGGAGGCAATGAAATGGTAACCGGCAAAAACAATGTGCCAAACGAAATAAAGAACACCAATAATCATGAAAAGAGTAAAGATGGTTTGGATGGCTTTGGATGTATAAGCAACGGGATTGGTAACCGAATCGTTATTGGGGAGGAGAGGATTGTTGATGACGGCTAAAATTGGTTTGATCATAATTAGAGACCCATATTACTAAATAAACTATTGAGGTCGAAAACATTGTTGATGCCGGCGATTTTGGCAAAAAGGGCAGAAATAGCGAGAGCCAAGATAACAATAGTTACGCCAAGAACACCTTCGGTGAGACGTTTTCGGGAGGTTTCGATGTTTTTGGGATCGCCGTTACTGGTGATAAAGGCATAACCGGCCAAAATAATTTGGATGGCAAAATAAATAAAAGCGACAATGGTGAGGATGCCGATGACTCGGCTGATGATGGTTTCGAGGCCGGTGGTAGGAGAACCGTATTTGTTGGGTTCGATACCGGGACCGGTGATGTTGTAAGTGACGGCGTTGATGATTTTCATTTAAGGTCCGACTATTTCCGGATTTAAAATTTTAATGCCGGTGATGCGTTCGACGACACCGGTGAGAACAAAGGCGGAAGCGATGATAACCAGACCGATAAGGCTTTGCCAGATTTTGGCCCAGGCGGTTTCGGTTTTTTTGATGTCACCGTTGGCGGAGATATACATATAGCCGGCGGTGATGAACTGGATAACCATGATAATACCGGCAATGGTGCCGGTGAGTTTGAAAATATTGCTAAGAAAGAGGAAAAGTCCCTGACCTTGGGTACCGGCATTGAAGTAGGAGTTGTTGATTGGGGGAGCGATTTGTCCAAATATGCCTGCCATTTAAAGATTACTGTTTAAAATATTTAGTCCGGTAATAACTTGGACTATTTGGATAATAAAATAGCTTAAAAAAACTATAGCAAATCCAATTAAGGTGTTGACGATGATTCCCTGGGCAGCTTGGGCCTTTTTGGGATCGCTTCCACCTGCGCCAATTATAAACATTAAACCGCCATAAATCAAAAAGATAAGAAGGATAAGTCCGGCAACAGTAAAAGAATTTTTGAGGAGAATGGTAATAAGGGAGCCAGTGTTTTGGTATTGTTGGCCGAGGTTTTGATTACCCCAGGGGATAGCGTTGCCGATGTCAAAAGCTAAAACTGGTTTCATATATAGAGAGATTATACAATAGATAGTGTAGGATTTAGGAAGAGAAGTTAAATATTTGTTATAATACGCCAAATTATTTACTTATGAAAAAAATAATCTGCCTATTGGTTTTGGTATTGTTGGGGACCGGAAGAGTAGAAGCTCAAACCTTTGAAGTAGAAAGGGATCTGACACCGACGGCCAGTGTGAGTGCCACTTTGGTACCGACTAAGGTAGAAGAGCCAAAAGGAAATATTACTGAACCGGGGAGTGAAGAAGCAAGTTATAGGTTGGAGGCGGTATTGAATAAACAGGAAGTGGGCGGTTGGAACGGGTTTAATACCATGAAAAAGATAGTGAGATTGGCGGTTGACAGAGGAGTATCGGCAAATACGATAGTAATAATTCTATTGTTGCCTTTGATAGCGACTCTGGTGGCGGTATTGCATTATATTTTTGGATTGTCGGGTTATGGAATTTTTACACCGACGATGGTGGGAGTGACATTTTTGGCGACCGGAATATTGGGAGGCCTGTTTTTGTTTGCTTTGATTTTGATAATTTCAATTGCGGGAGGGTTGTTTTTAAAAAGATTAAGACTACATTTTTGGCCGGCCAGGTCGATTAATTTGTTGTTTATTTCATTAGGGACTTTTGGAATGATGATAGTGTCATCGTTTTTTAGTTTGATAAATTTGACAAAAATTTCGATTTTTCCAATATTGTTTATGATAATTTTGGCGGAAGATTTTGTGAGAACTCAGTTGGTTAAGAGTAAAAGTGAAGCAAAAAGATTAACCTTGGGAACTTTGGTGTTGGCGATTTGTGGAGCTTTGATGATGAATATCAGAGTGGTACAGGAGATGGTGTTGTTGAATCCGGAGATAGTGGTACTGCTAGTATTAGTGATTAATATTTGGGTGGGGAATTACAGCGGAATTAGAATGTCGGAATTGAGCCGATTTAAAAAGGCGATCAGAGATCAGTCGAAACCGATTAGAAATAAATAAAATTTTGGGAAATAAAAATATTTATGTTGGGGATTAATTTAAAACAATACAGACAGTTTTTGACAATAAATGAGAGAAATAAGATGTATTTGAGAAGAAATTCGGTAAAAGGGAGACTGATAGCCGACAGTAAATGGAAAACAAAAAGGATTTTGGCCAAGGCGGGGGTGGGGGTGCCTAAAATGCTGATAAAATTTAAGACGGTGACGGGGGTGGAAAAATACGACTGGAATAAACTGGATGGAAATTTTGTGGTTAAACCGGTGTCGGGATATGGCGGAGACGGAATAGTAATTGTGAGAAAAAGAGGAAAATGGGCAGGAGAATGGCAAAAAATGGATGGAGAGACGGTAACGACACATAATTTGAAAATGCACTGCAGGGAAATTTTGGCGGGAAAATATAGTTTGCACGGGATGCCGGATAGTGTTTTGGTAGAAGAAAGAATTAAAATTCATCCGATGTTTTTGAATTTAACTAAATCGGGAACGCCGGATATTAGGGTAATTGTGTATAACAACATACCGGTGATGGCGATGTTGAGAGTGCCGACAGAGAAAAGCGGAGGGAAGGCAAATTTGCAACAAGGAGCTATAGGAATGGGAGTAGATATGGCGACGGGAATTACTACTTTTGCGATTATGGGTAAGGGAGAAGAGATAAAAAGGATTTATGACTTTAAAAAGAAAAAGAAAATTAAGGTAAACGGTATCAAAATTCCGATGTGGAAAGAAATTTTGGAGACGGCAGTGAGTTGTCAAAAAGCGATACCTGAGTTGGGATTTATGGGAGTGGATGTAGTGTTGGATAAAGATAAGGGACCAGAGGTGCTGGAAGTAAATCACAGGTCGGGATTGTCGATTCAAATATGCAATAAGGCAGGATTGAAACAAAGGATTTTGAGAGTGGAGGGAATTCCGGTGAGGTCGGTAAACCATGCAATAACATTGTCGAGATATTTGTTTGGGGAAAGTTTTTTTGAGAAAGTTGAAGCTAAGGAGATGGCGAAGGTAGTCGAGCCTCTGGAAATAGTTAAGATTAAATTGGGGAAAGGTAAAAAAAATGTTAGGGAAGTAAGGGCGAAGGTGGATACCGGGGCATTTCGGAGTTCGATTGATAGAAATTTGGCTTCTGAGCTGGGTTTGTTGGTTGAAAATAAGGTGTTATATTACAGACATTACCGATCGAGTTTGGGGAAGCATAAAGATAGGCCGGTGATAGGTTTGACTTTTTGGCTAAAAGGGAAAAAGGTGATTACGGCGGTAAATGTAGCTGACAGACACAAACTCAGAACTAAATTTTTATTGGGTAGAAAGGACTTGGAGGGTTTTTTGGTGACAGCAAGAAGGAGTTAAAATTTAATTTTAAAAAATATGATGACCAAGATAGCATTATTTTATGGAGGGAAGATTACTAAGCATTTGGTGTTGGTGCGTCAGGCGGCTCGAGATATGGGAGTGGATTTGCAATTGATTTCTTATAATCAAGTTTGTTTTGACACCGAAAATGGGGAAATTAAAATAAGAACAAAATCCCTCGAAGAAGGAGATTGGGTGGATATAAATGGTTTTGATGTAGTGTTTTTTAGGACAACGGGAAAACACGGAGAAGAGGTGGATTTGGTGGTGGAGGAGATAAGGAAGGGAGGCGGGAAGGCTGTAATAGTGGATCCGATAGTAAAATTTGGAAAACCGAGTTATGCCTGTAAAGCCTGGCAAATGTTGAAGCTGAAGGAGGCGGGGATAGATGTGCCAAAAAGTGTTTACGGGAGTTTGTGGTATTTGTTTGATTATATGAAGAATCAAGAGAATCTTTCTAGCAACAATTTTTCTTCGCTTCATGATCGTGATGTCATTGGGCTTCAGAAAAATATTGCTTCGAAAGATTCTGACAATTCTCAATTTAATTTTCCGGTAATAATAAAGGGAAGTAGTGGAGACAGAGGGACAAGAGTATTTAAGGCTGATAATTTGGAGGAATTGGAGGAGTTGGTGAGAAATTTGAGAAAGTCGGAGACGGAGGAGGGGAAAAGATATATGTTGCAGGAATATATAGAAAACGATGGGGATTATAGAATATTGGTGTTGGGTAAAAAGGTGTTGGGGGTGATGAAAAGATCTTCACAAAGTAAAGATGAGTTTAAAAACAATTATAGTGTGGGCGGAAAGGTGGAAGTAGCAGATTTGCCGGAAGAGATTAAGCAGTTGGCGGTGAAGGCGGCTGAGGTGTGCGGGTTGTGGGTGGCGGGAGTGGATGTGGCTTTTCGTAATTTTGACAAATTAAGACCGGTAATTTGGGAGGTGAATAAAGGTCCTCAGTTTAAAGGGTTTATGGAAGCGACGGGGATTGATGTACCCAAAGAAATAGTTAAATTTTTAGTAAGTTTAAAAAAATGAGACTAATAAACAATCCTTGATAAATTTTTTCGAGCTTCATGATCGTGATGTCATTGGGCTTCGAAAAAACTTATCTGCGGATTGTCAATTATTATAAGGATTATTATATATAGTATGACCAGAACCCCGATGCTTGTAGAAGGCTTTAAACGGGACGGCAAATTAATAATTTAATTTAAATAAATAAGATGCGTAAAATATTAGTATTGACGATGAGTCAACAACAAAGTAATTATGAGGTTAGTCGATTGGAGGTGGAGGCAGGAAAAAAGGGGGTGGAGATAAATAGGGCGTTATATAAGGATTTGGAATTTAAATTGGAAAATGGGTTGACCGGAGCGTATGTTAAAGGAGAAAAAATTGAAGAGGAAAATTATGGGGCGGTATGGTTTAGAGTGGCCGGGACAAAAACAGGGAAATATATAGAAGCCAGAAATTTACTTATTCGGATTTTGAGAAATAAAAATATTTTTGTTACCAATGGACAGAGTTATTTGGATTGGTCGAGAATGGGGAAAATATCGCAGTATGGGGTATTTGCTGAGAATGAAATTCCGGTGGTGCCGACCAGGATTTTTTATACAAAGGAACAGATATTAAATAGTATGATGATGAGGGAAGCGGAATTGGGTTGGCCGGTGATTACTAAATTTGAAAGGGGGTATCAGGGAAAGAGTGTCAAAAAATTTAAATCAGAAGAGGAGGTAAGGGAATGGTTAAAGGATAAGGATGAAAAATGGCTGGGGACTTATTTGTGGCAAAGGTATTTACCCAGTAGATGGGATTTGAGGGTGATAGTGTTGGGAGGGAAGGTGGTTGGGGCAATGAAGAGATCGGCCTTGGGCTCTGAATTTAGATCAAATTTTTCATTGGGAGGAAAGGTAGAAAAATGGGATTTAAGCGAAGATGATGCAAGATTGGCGGAAAAAGTGGCGAGAGTGTGTAAGCTTGATTATTGCGGGGTGGATATTATGAAAGATTCTGTAGAGAAGAATGCCAAAAGTTATATCTTGGAAGTAAACAGACAGTGTCAATTTAAGGGGTTTGAAGAGTCAACAGGAATAAATGTAGCCGGATTGGTAGTAGACATATTGAAAGAAAAGCTTTAATATTTTTGTATGAAGCTTGGGAAAATAGTCGGATTTTTTGTTATGTCGATTTTGTTTGGCTTGATGACAGGGGAGGTTGGGGCAGTGGAGAGTTGTATGTGGTGTGGAACGAGTTGTATAGAAAGAGATCCAAATGTCAGATATAACTGTTTAAGTGTTGAACCACCGGAAGGAAAAGAGTGTTTGTTGCTTAATAATAGTTGTGTGATTAAAGAGGTGGCAAGTAAGGTAACACCAGTGATAAAACCGGTGGCGACAGGTGTGGTTGGTGAGGCGGGGGTGACTTGTATGTGGTGTGGAACAAATTGTATCGTTAAGGTCCCGAACGTGAGATATAACTGTGTTGATATTTTGCCTCCGGAGGGACAGGAATGTGTTGCAGTAAATAATAGTTGTGTAATTAAGATGAGTAGGGTGACACCAGTGGTAAAGCCAGTGATTTCAGGTAGCGTCAGTTGTTTTAAGTGTCAAAACGGAGCTTTGCTTGGTCATAATTTGGGAAATGCAAATTGTGATGGTACCGTGGACAGGTCTGATTATGGATTTTGGAAAAATGAATTTATGCTTCAAAAACGGGGTTTGGTGGAAAATACGAAATTTATGGCTGATTTTAATTGTGACGGGAAGACGAATATGAGAGATTTTGCAATTTGGAAGGTGGGTTATTTGGTGTCAAGATTTAAAGCAGTGGTGACATCAGCAATTTCACCGGCAGCGAGCGGGGTGATAAAGAATCCGACAATAATTCCTAAAAATACTCCAATATCGACCCCAAAGATATTACCGGTGATAACTGAGGTGGTGAAAGTTCCGACGATAAGTCCAAAAATTATTCCCGGAGTTACTTGTGTACCAAGGCCGGATTGTTTGGACGCGGCAGTCCCCTGTAAATTAGTAGAGCCGGCGGATGGTTGGTGTCCTAAATCGATAGTTACAACAGGACCGGTTATAGATGTTAAAAATGATTAGTTTTTTTTTAAAATGAAAAATTTTTTTAAATTAATTGGCTTATTGATTTTGATAGGGGCTTTGGCGGGAGCAGTTTTTTTGGTTCAAAGAATTCAGGAGACAAGAAGGGGGGCGACATATGGAGGGGTTGATTTGATATTTTTGCCTAGTGATAAAGCATTAAAGAAAGGGGAGAGGTTTACAGTAACAGTCAATTTTGATGCAAAAGAATTTAAGCCAGCCGGAGTGGATTTGAGAATTAAATATGATCAGACCAGACTAAGAGCGATTGATATTGTACCGGTGGTAAAGGAATCGATTGAGGGATTGGCCTTTTTTCAAAAATCAGAAGATGTTTTGGATACCAGAATTGATCAGGCTAAAGGATATATATATTTGGCGGGGATAAACATGGAAGAGAGTGAGGCAAAAATGGTATCGGTACAAGCTTTGGCTAGGATACATTTTGAGGCAATTGGATCGGGAGGAGTGGCGACGGTGACTTTGGATAGCGGATACAATAATATGATTACCGGTTTTAGGTCGGACGGTGGTACGGATTTGGATTTGGCTATAAGTGCGATAAAAGTGGGGAAATATACTCTTGAGGGGACGGTGTTGCCAACTAAAACTATTACAGTGTTACCGTCAAAGACGGTGACTTTGGTACCGGTATTGACAGGAGTGGTAAAAGTGACGCCGACATTTATAGATGGTTGTCCCAAGATTGTAGTGCCGGATGGTTGTTATCTGGAGAAAGTTAATTGTATAGATATAGTTGCTCCTTGTTGTCCGGTGTTGAGATGTCCGGGGACGACAGTGAAACCTACCAGTCCGGTGGCGACGGGGACAGCTAACAAGTGTCAGGTTTGTAGTAATGGAAGAGATAAGTCGAAAGGGGATGCCAATTGTGATGGAGGGGTGGATTTGACAGATTTTGAATTTTGGAGGTCGGAAATGTTTGATCAGGGAGGATATTTGGGGACAATTAGAAATAATTGGAAGTCTGACTATGATTGTGACGGAAAGGTGACAGTGTTTGATTTTGAGCAATGGAGAAAAAATAGACAATGACAAAGATAAAAACAATATTGTTTATGGTGGTTGGTCTGATGGCATTGGCGGGAGGGGTGGTGTTGGTGAGAAATGTACAGGAAACAAGGAGGGGGGCATATTTAAGTAAACTTGATTTGAGTGTCTGGCCGGATAGTAAGACTAATATGCAGGTTGGTGAAAAAGTAACGGCGACAGTAAAAATGGATGCCAAAACTTATCGGATTTCGGCGATTGATTTGAGAATGGGTTTTAATTCTTCGACTTTTGAAGTGGAAAGTATTGAAATTCAAAATAGTTTTGATAAAAAAATGAAAAATGAAGTGGTAGACGGAAGAATAGTGATTATTGCCGGGAATAGTAATGCTGATGAAACTAAATTACCAACAGGAGTATTTGATGTAGCGAAAATTGTCTTTGTGGCTAAGGCGGCAGGAAATTTAAATTTGACCTTACCGGAGTATCAGGTACCGGCAACGCAGTCCAGCGCAAGCGGTGATAATAAGATGGAAATGAATTTTTTACCGGCCAGTTATAGTGTGGGAGGCGGAGGAGGAGCGAGTACTCCCCCAGTTTCTGAGAATTTTGCAACGGCCGATCTGACAATTAATCCGGTAGTGGCGATTTTGAAAAAAGGGGAATCGACTGAGGTGGTGGTGAGGGTGGATGCAAAACAAACCAGAATATCAGGGATTAAACTTGATTTGGTTTATACTTCCAATATTATTGATCCTAGTAATCTGGTGACTTCGAGTAGTTTTGATGTGCCAGCGGAATCGGCGGTAATAGATAAGACAAATAAAAAGATTTCGGTTTATTTGGTGTCGAGTAAGGCGGCTAACAGTTTGCCGACAGGAGTAATTGAGGTAATGAGATTTAAGGTGACAGCGGTTAACAGTGGTTTGGTGATATTTAGAGTGAATGATAATTATTTAGTGACAGGCAGTAATCCTAATAGTGATGTTAAGACGGTGGGTTTGAATTTGGGAACAGGGAGAGTGACGATTGTAGAGACAGCATTGACTCCAGTACCAACGGACAAACCATCACCGACAGATAAACCGACACCGACTGAAATACCACCGACGGGAGATTATCCGGTGTTGAACTTTAAAATGGCTTTTGAAGGAATGGATGTGAACGGGGGATGTGCTGATGGGTGGCCAGTGACAATAATTGTGTTGGGGCAAAACGGAGAAAGTAAAACATATCATAATTTGACTTTGCAAAGAGATACGGCAATTAAAGACAGAGCGGTTTACAGAAGGAGTTTGGAGTTGAAAGGATTTAACCAAACCAGTAATTTGGCAGTATTTATTAAAGGACCGAAGCATTTACAAACAAAATATGGAGTAAATAATCAGACGGCATTTTATAATATGGCAGGAGGGCAGATTTCGGTGACAAATGATGTAAATAGTTCCATTTGGTATGATTTTTCAAAATATCCATTGTTGCCGGGAGATATTATGGCAGGAAACAGTGAAGGGCAGGACGGATTGGTTAATGGAATGGACTTTGCCAGAATGAAGGCGTTGGCGATTACCCATGAGACTTGGGGAGAAGGTCAGTTTAGAAATGGAGATTTGGATGGGAATTGTCAATATAATTCGAGAGACATAACTTTGTTGAAAAATTCACTAAACGAGAAATTGGATATATTGTATTAGGTAAAAAGTTGAGATTGGCGTTAAAGCAGTGAAATGTTATACTACTTTTACGTTTTTGGGTGATTAGCTCAGTTGGTTAGAGCACTGTCCTGATAAGACAGGGGTCGGAGATTCGAGTTCTCCATCACCCACCAGTGATTTTTTGGATAGAAAATAGTGTAGTAGAATAGAGAGAGATGAGGTATCAAAAATTAATTAAATTGATGGCTTTGGTAACAGCGACGGTGATAGTGATATTTGGGAGTTTTGGAAATATGTTGAGGACGGTGAAATTTGGTTTGAGAAAGTAGAATTTGTGGGATAATGAAACAGATGAAGACTATGGGGCTAAAAATATTGATTTTGGTTTTGGTGGTATTTTTGGGGGTGGGTTGGTATGAGTGGTTTACAGGCAGATGGCAAATTATTAATCCATTATCTAGAAAAAATAAGGTGTCTGAAAATAAAATTGAGGTGGTGGGATTTTTACCAAGTTGGATGGTGGGGAAAACAAGAATTTATGGAGACGAGGTGGATAGTCTTATATTTTTGGGGGTGGAAGTAAATAGTGAAGGCGAGTTGGTGTGGGATGTACAGGGTAAAAAGATAAATAATGAAGAATATTTGAAGGTGAAAAATAATGTGGCAAAAAATGGGGGTAAAAATATATTGGGAATAAAACAATTTGGGGATGATAATTTAGATTTGTTGATTGGTGATAAGGAAAAAAGAGATAGGTTGATAAATGAGTTGGAGGGAGTGGTGTTGGCGGGGAATTTTGACGGAGTTAATGTGGATTTTGAATATCAAAGTAGTCCGGTAAAGGTGATGTCGGATGATTTTGTGATGTTTTTGGGGGAGCTGAGGGAGGCAAATTTAGGAGAAATTAGTTTGGATGTATTTGCTAATACGGTAATCAAGGGGGAAAAAGAGGGGTTGGATAAGTTGTTGAATAATTTGGATCAGTTGATAGTAATGGGATATGATTTTCACAGACCAGGGAGTAATTATGCAGGACCGGTGGCACCGATAGGGTCGGGAATGGGAGAGCCGAGTTTAGGAGATGTGGTAAACAGAATAAATTTAGAGCAGTTGAATAGAAAAAAAATGGTGTTGGCTTTGCCGTTGTATGGATATGAGTGGAGGACAGAGGATGAAAATTATGGTTCGAAGGTGGTGCCGGGATATTCACAGATGGCCAGTTATAAAAGAGCCGGAGATTTGTTGAAGGATGAAGATTATAAGGTGGTGGACATGAAAGAAGTGGATGTGAAGGATATGAGCGAGTTGGAACCCGGAGTGATTAGGTTATATTTTGATGAAATTGCCAAGAGCCCATGGATGGTTTACAAGGAAGAAGTAACAAAAACGGAGAGACAGAGAATAAGTAAATATTCAACCAGAACCCGGTTGGTGACGGTTACAAGTGAGGAGTATTATCAGATTTATTTTGAAAATTTGGTCAGTATGAAGTATAAGTTTGATTTGATTAAAGAGAATGGTTTGGGAGGGTTGGGATTTTGGGCTTTGGGGTATGAGGGGGAGGAAAGTGAAGTGTGGAGAGAACTAGAAAAGATAGTTAATTAGTATTAACCGTTGTTTTTGAGCCATTTTTCCCGTTTGAGATAGAGATAGCCGAGGATTAGGACAGCACCGATGACAGTGAGGACACTTTCGATTTTGTCCAATCCGTGAGCGAGGGAAATGAAGGCTTCTCCCATTTGATAACCAACGAGACCCAGAATTACTGAGCGGATGATGAGAGCCAGAAAAATCATGGGGTAAAATTTGGATGGGGTAATGCGGAAACCACCGCAAAAAGCGGAAACCAGGGAAACGGGAACAATGGGGATGGAGGCGGCAACAAGGATGAAAACTTCATCTTTGATGGATTTTTGGAAATCGGATTTGACTTTTTCGATAAGACTCCAGCTGATACCGATGTATTTACCGAATTTTTCAATAAAAGGACGGCCGCCATAGTAAGCAATTAGATAAACCATACTGGTACCGATGATGGCACCGATGGAGTATGGAAGTGAGACCCGGGTGAAAACTTGCCATACAATTTCAAAAATAGGCTGATTGTGTTCGATTAAAAAGGCACCACCGGCCATAGTTATGATGGGAGAAGGAATGGGGACAATGATTTGTTCGATAAGACCACCGAGGAACATTGATAATAAGCCGTGTGTTTGGACTAAGCCAAGAATGTAGTTGAGGATATCTTCCATATTCATATAGTATATAGAGCGATTATTTTTTTGTAAAAAGATAATATTTTTTAATTAATCTGCCATTTGACTAGGTATAAATATTAAGGTAAAATAGGAACACTTGCAGAAACTAGAAGCGCATAAAATGCTAAAAAAATACCTATTTACACAATCAAAAAAGATGGAAAGATAGGTGACGTGTACATAAGGTCGTAGCGCCGAAAGCAAAGCAAGCTTTCGGTCTTTTTTTGTCTGCAAGGCAGATAATGCACATTTTAAATAGGATTTGAACCTGCTGGGCAGGAAAAGCCAAAAGGGCAGGCAAATTTAGGGCCTGTGGCTTAGTTGGTTATAGCACCTCGTTTGCAACGAGGGGGTCGGGAGTTCGAATCTCCCCAGGTCCACAAAAAAGATTTCAGAAACTAGAGATATGAAACTAGGAGTACAAATCTTTGTCCCTAGAAATGGGGATCTTACTTTAACAATCTATTGAATCAAAGTAACTAAGTAAAAAAACAATTTCACGTCCCGAGGTAAACTCGGGATAAATCCCGGTGTAATAACCGGGGTAATTCCGGTGGGAATCGGAGTGAATCTTGGCAACTAAATTGAGTTGCCGATTCCGGAGTAATCCGGAATAAATTTATTAAAGAATTTGAATAAAGCAAATGGTGGATGCCTTGGTCGCTAAGGCCGAAGAAGGACGCGGAAGACTGCGAAAATGTTCGGGGAGCCGTCAACAGGCTATGATCCGGACGTGTCCGAATGGAGTAATCCACTCTGATGAAAGTCAGATTACTGTCCCGATTTATCGGGGCGGAGGTAAGCCGGGGAACTGAAACATCTAAGTACCCGGAGGAAAATAAATCGTATGAGATTCCGTTAGTAGCGGTGAGCGAACACGGAAAAGCCTAAACCCCGACCGCAAGGCTGGGGGGTTGCAGGGTCCAGTTGTATGATGTGAAAGATTAGAAAAAGTTTCTGGAATGAAACACCAAAGAGGGTGAGAGTCCCGTATTTAAAAATCTAGTAACATTTTGACAGGATACCTAAGTACCGCGGTCCACGTGTAATGTCGCGGGAATCTGGGGGGACCAACCTCCAAGGCTAAATACTTTAGCGGACCGATAGTGAACTAGTACCGTGAGGGAAAGGTGAAAAACACCCAAAGTATGGGAGTGAAATAGATCTGAAACCATTTGCTAACAAACAGACAAAGTCCTTCGGCAGCAATGCTCAGGATGATGTCGTGCCTATTGAAGAATGAGCCTGCGAGTGTTTTTGATTGCCAAGTTTAAGTCGCCAAAGGCGACGAAGGCGGAGCGAAAGCGAGTCTGAACAAGGCGTTAGGCAATCAGATATAACCCGAAACCAGTTGAGCTAACCATGAGCAGGGTGAAAGTCGATGAAAGTCGGCTGGAGGCCCGAACCGTTCAATGCTGCAAAATTGTCGGATGACTTGTGGTTAGAGGTAATATGCCAATCGAAACTGGAAATAGCTGGCTCTCTCCGAAATATATATAGGTATAGCGTCTAGTGTTTCTCTGTGGGGGTAGAGCTACTGAATGAATGTTTTTGACGCAAGTCAAGGCATTTAACCAAACTCCGAATACCGCAGAATTAAGCTAGGCAGTCAGTCCGACCGGGCTAAGCTGGCCGGGCGAGAGGGGAAGACCCCAGACTCTCAATTAAGGTCTCTAAATCTATGCTAAGTGGGAAAGGTAGTGGATTGCCTAAGACAGGCAGGAGGTTGGCTCAGAAGCAGCCATCCTTTAAAGAAAGCGTAATAGCTCACTGTTCGACCCTTCGGGGCCGGCAATCTGCGCCGAAAATGTAACGAGGCTAAAGCATAGTACCGAAATTGGAGGTTTCTTTTTAGATTTATCTAAAAAGGAGCAGTAGGAGAGCGTTCTGACAGCGGTGAAGGTCAAGGCGTAAGCCAGGCTGGAGCGGTCAGAAGCGAGAATGCAGGCATGAGTAACGAAACTCAAGTGAGAACCTTGAGCGCCGAAACACCTAAGGTTTCCTCAGCTACGTTGTTCGACTGAGGGTTAGGCGATCCTAACATGAGCCCCGAAGAATCGGGGGTAGTGGATGGACAACCGGTTAATATTCCGGTCCTTCCTTTAATTCGTTTTAAGTTGGGGCATGACGACATATGGAAAATTTAGTCCCGCAGTGAAATTGCGGGATTTAAGCGAGGTAGCAAGAAGGAATTGGAAAATCCGTTCCTTCGTTATAAAGTGAGACGCGAATAAAACTGCGACGAAAGTCGTAGAATTAGATTGACCCCATGTGTCCGAGAAAAGTGTCGCAACTAGAATTAAGGGAATTCGTACCAAAACCGACACTGGTGGGTAGGTCGAGTAGACCTAGGCGATTGGAAGAAAGATAGTTAAGGAACTTGGCAAATTATCTGGGTGTAAGCTTTGCAAGATACCCTGACCGGTGTAACAACCGGCCTACAACAAAAGAATGCATGGCGACTGTTTATCAGAAACACAGGTCTCTGCAAACCCGTAAGGGGAAGTATAGGGGCTGAAACCTGACCGGTGCCAGAAGGTTAAGAAGGCGGGTGATTTTCGATTTATCGGATTTTGCCTGTTTTATAAGCCCTGGTGAACGTCAGCAGTAACTCTAACTGTTCTAAGGTAGCGAAGTCCTTTGTCGTGTAAGTTACGACCCGTATGAAAGGTTTAACGACTGTGCAACTGTCTTAACTATCTATCCAGTGAAATTGAAAGAGCGGTGAAGATGCCGTTTAGTTACGGAAGGACAAAAAGACCCCATGAAGCTTTACTGGATCTTTACATTGATAAGAATTTGAATATTGTCGAGCGTAGGAGGGAGCCTTCGGGCGCCAATGGAACACCTCCCTTGTTCATTTTTAAATCTAACCTAAACCGATGAATCTCGGTTGGGAACAGTGTATGGTTGCTAGTTTGCCTGGGGCAGGCACCTGCAAAAAAGTAACGCGGGTATACAAAGGTCAACTTGGTCCGGCAAGAAATCGGACTGTTAGTACAAAAGTATAAGTTGGCTTGACTGTGAGACATACTAGTCGAGTAACACCATTTATTTGGAGTTAGTCCCGGCGTTAGTCCGGGATCAGGGTCGAAAGACGGTTTTAGTGATCCTCGTGACCCATTTGGTATGGGCACGGGCTTACTGGATAAAAGCTACTCTGGGGATAACAGGCTGGTCGCATCCGATAGTTCATATTGACGATGCGGTTCGGCACCTCGATGTCGACTTGGCGCATCCTGGCCCTGAAGAAGGGGCCAAGGGTTGGTCTGTTCGCCCATTAAAGCGCTGCGTTAGTTGGGTTCAGAGCGTCGCGAGACAGCTCGGTCTCTATCCTCCGTAACCGTTTGATTCTTGAAGGGATTCGTCTACAGTACGAGAGGACCTAGACGAGGGAACCTCTAGTGTGCCAGTTGTCCTGTCAAGGGCATCGCTGGGTAGCTACGTTCTTATAAGATAATTGCTGAAAGCATCTCAAGCAAGAAGCTGACCCTAAGATTAGGAATCAATGTCCGATTTATCGGACGAGAGATCGCCGGGAGACTACCGGTTAATACTTTGGGCGTAGAAGACCAGTAATGGTTTAAGCTAACCAAAGGATAGATCGATAAAATTTTTTAATAAAATTAAGGGCTCGACGTAAGTCGGGTTTTACCTAGACGAGGTTTGGGTGAGGAATGGGCCTTAGGGCCCACCTTCGCTTAAGCTTCGGCGGGTAAACAACTCAATTTAGAGGCCAAGATTATGGAATTTCCGATGTATTATCGGAAAAAATGTTTTTTTACTTAAGATCCCGATGCAAAATCGGGATAAAAAATTGTTAACACAATTTTTTAGTTTTTGGGTTCTGGTCACCAGAGCAAGATGGAACCACCTCTTCCCATTCCGAACAGAGTCGTGAAACGTTTTAGCGCCGACAATAGCTTTCCTGCAAGGGATCTTGAAGATAGGTCGTGGCCAGAACCGAGAAACTAAAGCCAATCCCTCTAAATCTCCCTTTGACAAGGGAGACTTTACGGATGATTCAATAGAGAGTTAAAAATTAATCCCGCATTTGGCGGGATTTTTTTTGTGATATATTTGGTTAGTTAAAAATTGTTAAATATTTTGATGGAAACAATAATTGAAGTAAAAATAGGAGATCATTTTAATAGGCATGATTGGGGGCGCTGTAGTGGAGCGGGAGAGTGGAGCAGAGATGGAATTAGATGTGAAAAGACATCATCGGAGACAAGTTTTGAAGCTTATTTTTTTGCTGACTGTCCGGTGTGCAGAGAGTCGACAAAAGGTTCTTTTTATAGAAAAAAGCGTATATTTTTGGGAAGGGTGATATAGGGAAGAAAAATTATCGGGTTGATGTTATAATACTTAAGTTTTTAAGGTTATTTGTTTATTTGGGGTAATCAATCCCTCGATAAACCCCTTATGGGGTTTTTTTATTTCTGCAGGGCAGAACTTAATATGGCTAAAAAAGAAAAAGTTGTAAAAAACAAAAAGAAAGAGATATTGACGATGGAGGATTTGTTAAAATCAGAAGGAGTTGAGTTAGTTGGTTTTAAAAAAGGACAGGAAGTAAGGGGAAAAATTACTTCAATCAAAAATAAAGCAATTTATATTGATGTCGGAGGAAAATCGGATGCGGTGGTAGGAGGTAAGGAGTTTGAATTTGTAAAAGATTATGTGGCCGATTTGAAAGTCGGTGATGAAATTGAAGTTCAGATAAAATCTCCGGAGAATGATAAGGGACAGATATTGGTCTCGATTAGAGGGGCGGCTTCGGGTTATGGTTGGAATTATTTTACCGATAAACAAAAAAATGAAGGTGAAGTGACGGTATTTGCCAAGGAATTAAATAGGGGTGGAGCAGTGGTAGTGGCGCCGTTTGGTTTTTATGGATTTGTACCGGGATCTCAAATCGGAGAAAAATATGATGGTGATCCGGAAAAAATGTTGGGTAAAAAGGTTAAAGTAAAAGTATTGGAAGTGGACCAGGAAAAAAACAGACTGGTGTTTTCGGAAAGATTGGTATCGGAGCCGGGTAAGGTAGGGAAGGAAAGTGATGCAATTGATGCTTTGAAAGTAGATACGGTATTTGAGGCAGAAATTGTGAGAGTCGAACCTTTCGGAATTTTTGTAAAGATTGACTATAAATACAAAGAACAGGAATTAAGTTTGGAGGGTTTGGTACATATTTCGGAAATTTCATGGGAGAAAGTGGATAATTTGACCCAAATGTACAAAGCAAAAGAAAAAATTCAGGTTAAATTGATCAATAAAGACGAGGGGAGATTGCAATTTTCAATAAAAAGAATGTCAAATGATCCCTGGCAGGATATTTCTGATAAATATCCAAAAGAAAAGGAAGTTTCCGGGGTGGTGGTAAGGATTGCTAATTTCGGGGCTTTGGTGAAATTGGAGGCGGGAGTGGAAGGGTTGGTGCATGTATCGAAATTGGTAAATGGGGTTAATTTGAAAGAAAATGAAGAGGTGGATGTTTACATTGAAAGTATTGATACCGCCAAAAGGAAAATTTCTTTGGGATTGGTGGAGAGTGATAAGAGCAAGGTGATATACAAATAAAATCAATTTTGTGGCGTTACTTGCAAAGATCAAAAGAGGGGGTCATCCAAATTGGATGAATTCTTTTGGCTCTTATTCTTTGCAAGTTTAGGATGGTCGTTGACCTCGGTGCCCGCACTCCGGACCATAGATCGGGTCCGGAGTGCGAGACTCAGGAGACTTATGGCTTGGCAGCCATGGTCTCCTGGGCGGCGGCCTGCCGCTCGGCAGCATCGGCGATGCGCCGAAGCTCCAAACACAGGTCGCAGGCCTCGAGGTTTTCCCCGGTGGCAAAGGCCGTCGGGGTTGGGGTACAGGTCGGAAAGAATCCGTCATCCCCGGAGGGGGTGGCGGTTGGATCCGGCTTGCTTGGTGTGTCGGTCGGGTCCGGCTGGGCAGTCGGATCCGGCTTGTCGGTGGGGTCCGGTTGGGTGGTGGGAGTGGATTTTTTCTCGAGGTCGGGACAAGTCCCTTCCTCAACTTTTTCCCAAGGCCAATGAAGGCTATGGGATGGAATCCACTTGCACTTTCCTGTGACTCGGTGTTGTACCCAGTCACAGGTAATGCCTGAGTTGCCCTGAGGAGGGCATTCTTCCTCAGGCCTGCCACCGGCCGAAACACCGGGGAGGGCGGGGGAGAAAACACCCGCCAAGAGGGCTGCTAGAATTACGCAGCCAAGGACAAACGATACAGATACTTTCTGCATTTCAATCTCCTTTTGAAAATTTTTTTCCTTGAAATTCAAGGCTCAGAGCCGGGGATAATACCCAATTATCCGCGATTTTGAGCCTTGATGGAGATAATTCAAGCTATGACCATCCTATTTGTTAAGGAGCATTCAAGAGCTGAATGGATTATGGGCAAATCCTAGGCGCAAAGCCAAGGTAGCCTATAATTACAGGATTATTGTACTATAGGATATATATTTAGTCAAGATAGGGGGAAGATTGGGAAAAATTAAGATCAGGCTTTTAAATTGATATAATAGAGTATGGCAATGAAAAGGGGAGAATTTCAAAATGACTTAAGGAGAAATTTGATGGGACTGGATTTGAGTAGTATAAAGTTGACTGATCTGGAAAGAAGAAGGACGGAAATGTTGATGGAGGGAATGGATATAAAAAGTATTGCCAAGGAGGAAGGAGTGAGCGGGTCTTCAGTAAGGGGGACTTTGTGTTTTGTGGATGTGAAAGTTTATTTGCATTTGAATACTTTGGGTAGGTAAATAAATATAAAGGTAGGATGGGTAGAAATTGTGATGGCTTTATGAGAGGCTGCAGGAGTGATGAAAAATGCAAAACCCACCCCCTACCCCCTCCCTTGAAGAAAGGAGGGGAAGAAAAAATAAGAAAAAGAAATAGTATAGATGATAGAATTGTGAATGGCTAAAGTTAAAGAGACGATGTTTGTGTGCACTAATTGTGGGAATGAATTCAATAAGTGGATGGGGCAGTGTAGTTTTTGTAAAGAGTGGAATAGTCTGAAAGAGGTGAAAAATAATTTATCAAAAAAGGCGGGGACAAGGTCGGCCCGTACGGAAAAAATAGAGGTAAGAAATTTGGCAAAATTGGATGAAAATAAGGAAAGAAATAATGAAATTATTTCTACTACAATAGGGGAATTTGACAGAGTATTGGGTAAAGGAATTGTTCGAGGTTCGGTGGTGCTGTTTTCGGGAGAACCGGGGATAGGTAAGAGTACACTTTTGACGCAATTGTTGGGAAAAGTAAGAGGGCTGTATGTAGCCGGAGAGGAATCACCGGAACAAATTAATTTGAGGGTGAAAAGATTAGGTTTGAATGCAAAAAACATCGATGTTTTGGCCAGTAATTCAATTGAGGAGTTGGGCGAGGTATTGGATCGAGCAAATAATGTGTTCAATATCGTGGTAGTTGACTCGATACAGGTGATGAGTACAGAAAATGTCGGTGGAGCGGCGGGGTCGCCGGGACAAATAAGGGAGTCGACATTCCGGTTGGTGGAAATGGCAAAGAGATTGGGGGTGGCAATTTTTGTGGTCGGACATGTTACCAAAGAAGGGGACATCGCCGGACCGAAATTGTTGGAACACATGGTGGACACGGTGTTGTATTTTGAGGGAGAAAGAAACGGAGACTTGAGAATTTTGAGGACGACTAAAAATCGGTTTGGACCGACAGACGAGGTGGGAGTTTTCAGGATGGAGGAGGGTGGACTTAAAGAAGTTCGGGGTGATGAAATTAATTTGGTTTCCGGAGGGGAGAACACGGTGGGGTCGGCGGTGACGGTGGTGTTGAATGGAAATCGGCCAATGATGATAGAGATACAGGCTTTGGTGGTAGAAAGTTTTGCGCCGATGCCAAAGAGAGTGTTTTCCGGAGTTGACTATAATCGGGGACAATTATTGGTGGCGGTGACCCAAAAGGTGTTGGGAATTCCGCTTTATAAATATGATGTATTTATTGCGGTCAGCGGGGGAATAAGGCTGGATGATACCGGAGCGGATTTGGCAGTGGTGGCGGCAATGTGGAGTTCGTATAAGGAAAAGGCGTTGACAAAAAATTCTGTTTTGGTGGGTGAGGTGTCGCTTTTGGGAGTGGTGAAAAAAGTTAGGGGGTGGGAAAAGAGACAGAAAGAGGCACAAGGTTTGGGAAGGAGATTGATTGATATAGGGAATGTATTGGAATTAAAAAATTTGTAAAATCCCCTTCGGCGGATTATTTTTTAATTTATTTTAATAATACATTTATTCCTTTGATATAAAAACGTCAGTTTGGGGGCGTCTGGTGAAGTGGATAAAAATAAAGCCTTTTTTTGGGTATTTTTTGATTTAGTCAGTGTCGGAAGAACAACTTTGGAGAGCTTGGAGATATTTTTGGGTGATTTCAGGGCGAAGGCGGGGGAGACCACCGACATTTTTTAGGCGGGCGTTGGCAAAAAGAAGTTCCAGATCTTTTTCATTTAGTTTTTGGAGTATATTGACGGTTTCCTGGGGAATGATCTGATGGGAACGGTTTTCTCCGGGTTTATTGATATGGTCGGTTGGAAATCCGTTGGCAGCAGCGACTCTCCAAAGGGCAGTGTATTTGTGGTGGCCATTATTTGGAAATAGTTCACACATGATTTGACGGAGGCGTTCGGTCATGGGTAATTATACCTTATGATAGTTATCCACAATGACTTGATTAAAATATCTTTGAAGAAAAATGGAGTTGTTCTATAGTTTTCCACATAGATTTTGTAACCCTATAACAGGGTATATTTTGAATTATTATATTAATAATAAATATTATAGGTGATTAGATAAAATGTATCAAATTTTTATAGGATATAGACAGCGAGAAAAGGCGATGATATATTGAATCAATGATCAGTAAACTTTTGAACAGGGTGACGAAATTTTTGAATAAGGAATCTAAGGAAAAAAAGAAGGTTTGGGCCAGGGAACAGATGAGAGAAATGGGAAAATTAAAGGGAAAGTTGATCTTGATGTAGCCTTTATTGTTGAGAGAGGTAGAGGGGGCAGGTCTACCTCTTTCAACAATGTAGGTTGAAAAAAGTAGGTACAAAAAAAAGAAACATTATAACCGATGTTCTCGAAGCAGGTGGAACACGTATAATAATGTTTCTTCGATTTAAAAATAACGGTTGGGAGTGATAAAGTCAAGAAAATCAGGGGCGGATGGTCTGGGGTAATTTGTAGTTTTTTAAGCTAAGTAATTGGGGAGTATTTTGTGGTAAGGTTTTAGTGTGAAGATGAGATTTTGGATATTTATTTTTGTTTGCGGATGGTTTTTTGGTATTTTGACTCCAAAATCAGTAGTGGCAGTGGAGGTGAGTTGTGTTAACAATCAGCAAACTTACTGGTCGGAAATTGCAAGAAATGGTTTTGGCCAGACGGTAATGTATAAAGTCGGATGGGATAGATATTTATTGTATTTGGGAATAACCAGTATTGTGAAAGACGGGAAGTTGGTGAATCCGACTTCGGGAACCGGTGATCCGGGAACTTATAACAGTATATGTAAAGGGTGGGCGGCAGATAGGATTTGGATGACCTGGCATTTTGGAGACGGAATAAGTAAGGCGGGTTGGTGGAGCGATCCGGGGACACCCCGATTGCTTCTTAATCCGGGAGGAGTGGGAGAAGGGGCTTTGATTGCGGATCCGACGGTGGTGGAATGGAAGGGGAAAGTTCATATGTATTATGAGGGGACGGATAATTGTAGTGGGAATGATAATCGAATATTTCATGCGGTGGCGGATAGTTTGTTTGGGCCATTTACCAAGACAGGAGAGGTGATAGGATTGGCGGGACATAAAGAGGCGGGAACTTCAGCATTGAGTTGGCCGAAGGTGTTTGTAGAAAATGACAAATTGTATCTTTACTACACTGACAGTTATTTGCAATTGTTGGTGGCGAGGGCGACGAATGATGCGGGGACGGTATTTACGATGGAGAATAATGGAAAAAGTGCGGTAGCAGAGACAACAAATATCGGTGAGGTTAAAAAGAAGGGTGATAAGTACTATTTGGTTTATACCAAATTTATGGGGGGAATAAGAATATCGGAGTCCAGTGATAAATTTAATTTTCCGGTGGGAAAAGATTTGATAACGGCGGGAAAATATTTTTGGGATAAACATAGTGTGGGTTTGCCGACATGGATTACCAAGGAAGAAAATGGAGTGGATAGGGTCTATTATGGGGCGATAGAGAAAGTTGAGAATGGATTTGTAACCAGTAGTGTGGCAACTTGTGATTTGAGATTTGTTTTACCGACTTTAGTACCTACAAAGGTGCCGACAGCGGTACCAACTAAAATACCGACAGCGGTGCCAACAAAGGTACCAACCAAAATACCAACAGCGGTGCCAACATCACCACCAGTCGGGACGTGTGGTTGTGACAGGCAGGGAAGGAGAGCAGGAGACGGGAATTGTGACGGATTGGTCGATTTGAGGGATTTTGAGGTGTGGAGATCGGAAATGTTTGATTTGGGAGGCTGGCAGGGTGTAAGTCGGCCAGATTGGAAGGGGGATTTTAATTGTGATTGGAAGGTGGATTTGTTGGATTTTGAGATTTGGAGAAGGAACAGGTAGGATAGAAAGTAAGGAGGGGCTTGACAGGGGGGGAGGGATTGGGTAAAATTGGAGTGTTTAAATTGATTTCCCCGTGAACTTCGTACATTTTTCTCCATCACTAATTCTGATTTTGGCGGATTTATAATATTTATTTTCATTTATTTTTAGAAAAAACCTATGGTAAAAGTAGTAAAAAGCGATATAAAAGTTAACGATGAGAAAATTGAGGAAAAATTAGATATGAAAGTGAAAACAGAAGAAACCAAAAGTGATAATAGCCGGGTCGAGATAAAGAGACCACAGGTAAATGTCGACAGGCCGCAAAGCAATACAAATCAGACAGTAAACAGACCGGTATTGGAGGCGAGTAATTTGGAACCGATTGAGGGGGTTTTGGAAGTAATGCAGGATGGATCGGGATATGTTAGGCCTAAATTTACCCCAAGTACACGTGATTCTTATATAGCGTCAAATCATGTAAGGCGAATGTGGATGAGGTCGGGTGATTTGATTGCCGGGGTAGCCAGAGCGCCAAAGGTAAATGAGAAATATTGGGGAATGGTGAGAATTGAAAGGATAAACGGAGTGGATGTAAGGCAGATGACGCCGAGGCCGGAATTTAAGGACTTGGTGCCGATTTATGCTGAAAAACAAGTAAAGTTGGAAACTGATCCGTCAATTTTGTCGACCCGAATAATTGATCTTTTTTGTCCGATCGGATTTGGACAAAGAGGAATGATAGTGTCACCTCCGAAGGCAGGAAAGACAACTTTGTTGAAGGAAATTGCTAATGGAGTGGCGGTAAATTATCCGGAGGTGCATTTGATGGCAGTGTTGGTGGGAGAAAGACCGGAGGAAGTGACGGATATGCAGAGATTTATAAAAGGTGAAGTGATTGCTTCGAGTTTTGATCAGAGGCCGGAGGAACAAACCAGAGCGGCGGAAATTGCCATTGAAAGAGCCAGGAGATTGGTGGAGTTGGGTAAAGACGTATTTATGGTGTTTGATTCGATTACCAGATTGGCCAGAGCTTATAATTTGGCAATACCGACTTCAGGAAGAACTTTGTCGGGAGGTTTTGATCCGGCAGCTTTGTATCCTTCAAAGAAATTTTTTGGAGCGGCCAGAAATATTGAACATGGCGGGTCGCTGACTATTATTGGGACAGCCTTGGTGGATACCGGTTCGAAGATGGATGAATTGATTTTTGAGGAATTTAAGGGAACCGGAAATATGGAATTGAGACTGGATAGGAATTTGGCAGACAGAAGAATTTATCCGGCATTTGATATTTTGAAATCGGGAACCAGAAAGGAAGAATTGTTGCTTAAGGCAGAAGATTTGGATAAGATGAACGGAATCAGAAGGATCTTTGATACGCTGACGGATAAAAATGAAGCAACAGCAATGGTGATTGAACAGATGATTAAGACAAAGGATAATAGCGAGTTTTTGAAGAAGATTGGGAAGAGGTAATAAAATCCATAAAAAGTCTCGTCATATTTTTTCAAGCTTCATGATCGTGATGTCATTAGGCTTTGAAAAAATAAGTCTTCGACTTTTTAGATTTTGGAGAGGGTGCGACGGAGGGTTGTTTGGTTATCTCTGATACCCTCGAGTAATCCTAGAGTTTTTCTGAGTTTATAATCTTTTAAAACTTCAGGTAAGGTACAGCGTCTATTTTTAAGATCCTGACGCTCTTCTTCCAGATAATTGATGGTGGCGTTGGTAGCTGTTAATAGTTCCTCCAGAAGAGAGCGAGGGATAGTTATATTTTCCTCGGAATCAGGTTTTTGCGTTGCCATGGGGTGATTATAGCAAAAAGTGGGGTAAATGTGAAAATGGTATAATTTAAGGGTTGAAATTAGCAGCTTGAAAATGG
>Ga0208957_1000557_pt1 | contig 28151 bp, 42 predicted proteins | sample RifOxyA1_FD_184029 | JGI IMG/M metagenome (GOLD analysis project Ga0208957, IMG submission 184029) | Groundwater microbial communities from Rifle, Colorado - Rifle Oxygen_injection A1 (SPAdes) | ecosystem: Environmental > Aquatic > Deep subsurface > Groundwater | place: Rifle, Colorado, United... | reverse complement strand
TTTGAAACCGGATACATTGACTACACCTATAAGGCAACAGTTAAGACAAAACAGGGACAGATTATCGCCCAATGTGAGGGGTCTTTCAATTCCTGGGAGCCAAAAACCAGATACTTGTGGGTTAAAGAGGATGAGCTGCCGGAAGATACGGATAAAGCTACCTTAAAGGTTAGATCCGGCACTATCTCTGAGTTTGACTTTGCGGTAGATAAAGCTGAAACGCAAGGGCAGTATGGCAAACCGGCAGAGTATTGGCAGAAGTTTAAAGACGCTATAGAAAACGGGACCGCTAAAAAGATTACAAAATCTACCAGATCCGGAAAAGAATTAGACGCATGGGAAATAGGCGGGACACTTTACCGCATCCAAAACCCCGATATTTTCGGACTTAAAAATACCATTCAAAAAATGGCTCAAAAAAGAGCATTTGTTGGAGCGATGCTTATTGCTACAGGTGCGTCAGAGTTCTACACTCAAGATGTAGAGGATATGGATCAATTTAATCCGGAAGTTGTAAATGAGGTTAAGGAGGTAGTAGCCAAACAAAGTGAAACTCCCGCTGAGGAAATGGTCAAAGAAGAGCCCTGGTTAGAGGGTAAACCAACTATAGTACAAGAGGCTGAAAAGACTTTTGGGGTTTCTGCCAATGGCTGCACCTGTGGAACAACAGGTAAGTATCATTCTAGGTCTTGTTCTCAATATGAACCTCCTACACAAAATGTCGGAGGATGAGTAAAGGGGTGTTACGGACACACCTCTTTCACTGACTTAAGGAATATATGAAAACTATAGTAGTTAAAACACAAAAAGAGTTCGATAAAATTCCGCTTACTTCTAATGAATATAGAGTTGTCAGAATAACAGAGACTAAAGAAATAGTTTATGTGAATCGCTCCTTGGGTAATTCTACTGTTGAAGCCTGGGGTAATTCTACTGTTGAAGCCTTGGGTAATTCTACTGTTAAAGCCTGGGGTAATTCTACTGTTGAAGCCTGGGGTAATTCTACTGTTGAAGCCTTGGGTAATTCTACTGTTAAAGCCTGGGATAATTCTACTGTTGAAGCCTGGGGTAATTCTACTGTTGAAGCCTGGGGTAATTCTACTGTTAAAGCCTGGGGTAATTCTACTGTTGAAGCCTGGGGTAATTCTACTGTTGAAGCCTTGGGTAATTCTACTGTTAAAGCCTGGGGTAATTCTACTGTTGAAGCCTTGGGTAATTCTACTGTTAAAGCCTTGGATAATTCTACTGTTAAAGCCTGGGATAATTCTACTGTTAAAGCCTGGGATAATTCTACTGTTAAAGCCTTGGGTAATTCTACTGTTAAAGCCTGGGGTAATTCTACTGTTGAAGCCTGGGGTAATTCTACTGTTAAAGCCTTGGGTAATTCTACTGTTGAAGCCTTTATGACTGCCTGTGTTCATCTTATGTCACCAGGAGTGCAGGTTGCTTTATTTGGTTTCGCAGTAGCATTTCAGATGGTAGAAGCAATCATTAAAAAGAATTCAAAGACAGCCACTATTATTAAACCAAAATATAAAAAAGGAGTTGAAGGTTGGTTCGAGAAAAATGCTATTGAGTCTAAAACTAAAGTAATTCTCTATAAAAGGGTTTCTAAGGAATTCAAGACACAAGAAGGAAAACCACAAGAGACTAATTGGAAATTAAAAAGTATTATTACTCACACCAATTGGAAACCAAAGGATGATGAGTGTGGTGAGGGTAAATTCCATGCTTGTTCAACACCGTACTTTTGTGATGAATTTAGGTCTGATCCGAATGATAGATACATTGCTATAGAAATATCCAAGAAAGATATATATGCTTGGGAAAATCCAGAATATCCACATAAAATAGCCTTTAGAAAAGGAAAAGTTTTATACGAGGTAGATCATTTAGGGAGAAAAAAATGATTATATTTGAATATGAATATATAGAAAAACAGGAAGATGTCAGGAAACATATTAAGGCATGCGAAGGTTTGCATACCCAACAAGCAATTTATAGTACCTTCCATGATGCCTTAACCCAAATTTGCTTTGGTTGTAAAATTGTGCGTAGTTCTCTAAAGATTTACAAATGAATAAAGATATAGTAACACTACTACTACTTAGCATTATATTCGCTGGAATAGTTGTTTGGCTGTTAGGAGTTGGGAAATAAATATGGTGTTTATTCAGGAGAGGTAAAATTATGAAAATTATAATTATTCTTTGTCTAGTAACTTTATTCCTTCTGCAATGGGGGTGGCATGAAGAAGTTAAGCATTTAGAAGATCAGTTAAGGATTAATGAAAATATTATTCATGACCTTAAAATAGAATCATCCCAAATTTCAATTACTTTAGAAAAATATGTTCGGAAATGTGGAATGAAAAAAGGGGGCTCCTTTCCTGTTATTACTATTGAGCCTTATGACCAATTAAGATTAAGATGCTTTCAGTTTTGGGAAGGGGACTTTGGGTCTTGGACAGAATTAGAAATGAATCCAACTTTTAGTTTACCGTTGGAGGCTAACCCATGAAAAGAATCAACTTAAATCCTAAATGGCATGACTGCTTTCGGAACTCTTTTAAGAGTGTAATAGTCCTGGTTTTTATCATGCTGGTTATTGGTTCTTTTGGCAGATTATCTAAATTATTGGAGATAAAAAGTGTTGAGGTTTGGGAATTATCCCAAAAGGTAGATCATATCGAGCAACAACTCGAAATGATCGAAGATGAAAACATTGTTTTAGCAGTCCAAGCAAAAGAGGTTAAAGCGGTGCAGCTGTCCGAAGACCAGATAAAAAAGCTCTTAGGGATTTTAATACCTAAGAAGAAGGACCAGGAGAGGTTTATGGCTATCTTGAAGTGTGAGAATGGGACACACCAGCCGGATAGGGTTAATGTCAATAAAGACGGGTCAATAGATTTAGGCTTGAGCCAGATAAACAATAGGTGGCATAAGAAAAGAGTTGAGGAGATGTTTAATCAGTCTTTTGAAGAAGCTATGAAACAGCCCGTAAACAACTTAGTTTATGCAGCTTACCTTTATAAAGAATCCGGCAATTTTCACCTTTGGGCTTGTGACAGGCTGGTGGCTAACAAATGAAAGAAGAAAAAAGATTGGAAAAACAAATAGAGGAGATATTAAGGTATTATTGGTGGGATCAGTATAACAAGAATGCCTACGTCAAGAATTGTACTAAAAAGATATTAGCCCTACTAGATCAATTAGGAGGGAAGGGGAAATGAATCAGATTAAACCTAAAACCACAAAGTGCATTAAATGTAAACTAATATTCCCCGAACATTGGGGACTGGAAAAACATACCTGTACTGATAAGGGGAAGGGGAGATGAATAAAGAAATTACAGCTATTAAAAGGTTGATTGCAATAGGTACGTTAATTATTCCGTTGGCTATTTGGTTTAATCCTAAACCTATTATTCCAACACCTTCTATAGTTCAACTTGATATTAACGATAGAGAGAAAGGGATTTGTGCAGATATGTATAAACAAGGTTTTAAATGGGGATATGGTCAATATAGTGTTCAAGTAGCAACTGATAGAATTGTACATAAAACAGATGAGGAAATTAAAGAGAATCTTTTAAGAATGGCACAGAAAGGATTGCCGGAGAATTTTTAATTATGACTACTACCACAGTTACTAAACAGAGGAAAATAATATTAGACTTATGTGGAGGTACAGGTAGTTGGAGCAAACCATATAAAGATGCTGGGTATGAAGTTATAAATATAACTTTGCCAAATTATGATGTTAGAGAAGCCATCCTTAATGTAAAGGGAATTATTTTTAGTGATTATCTTTTTATAGAGTATCAAGATATTTATGGAATACTGGCAGCTCCACCATGTACCATGTTTTCAGATGCTAGAACTAACGCCAAAACCCCACGAGATTTAAGGGGGGGGTACGAGGTGGTCAAGGCTTGTTTAAAGATTATAGAGGAGTGTATGTACCACAATAGCTCCGATCAGTCTAAAATATCCCCTCTTAGGTTTTGGGCATTAGAGAACCCCTGGTATGGTAGATTAAAGTGGTTTTTAGGTAATCCAGTCTTTATCTTTGACCCTTGGGAATTTGGAGATAATTACAAAAAGAGAACAGCTTTATGGGGATACTTCAGCTTTCCTAAAAAGATCCATGTCACTATAAGTGATGTGATGACCAAAGAGGAGATTGAAGCCCACAAGACTAACTCTCAAAAACTACCTAAATTTGATAAGTTACTAATGCCAGAGTTAAAAGAACTCAAGGGGGTAAATAATTCCGATTATTGGAAACAAACTAAGTTAAGACAAACCTTGAGGTCAATCACTCCGCAAGGATTTGCAAAAGCATTCCAGGAAGCCAACCCATGACTACTACCACAGTTACTAAATTAAAAATAGGTAAGAATGAATATCAATGTGAAAATTGCAAAGAAGTATTTACTAAGACTTGGACTGACGAAGAAGCAGAAGCTGAGGCAAACAGTTTATGGGGAGAGGAACTATTAAAAAATAATCCTGCTATAGTCTGTGATAATTGTTTTAATACTATGACTGAAGCAGTACCGCCAAAGGAATTTATTAAGGAACATTTATCAAAAAACTAATATGAAGACCACAGTTACTAAACAGAATTGGGTAAAACAATTTAATAAACAATTTAGGTTTGGAAAGACTAATGATTTCCTAAGATTAGGTTCAATAAAAGAAGTTAAGGAATTTATTGAGGAACTGATAGAAAACGTGGAAACAAAAGCAGTTTTAGAATATATAAGGAATCAAAGACCATGACTAAGCCAAGCTCCTCTATGAGTGAGTGGGAAGATATAGAAATTCCTTACAAAGAGGTTGAATGTGAATATGGAGTAGGTTGTGAACATACGATTGTAGATTTAGATGAGTTAGCAAAAAGAGTAAAAGATTTGTTTACCTCTAAAATAGAAGAGATAATAGAAAAGGTAGAAGAAGATGTTTTAGCTTATGATTGTCCTAACTGTATGGCTTCCTGTATTCATCATGCAGCTATAGAAAAACAACAGAATAAGGCTTTAGATTCCCTTTCCCCTAACAGGAGGAGTAAGGGATAAAATGACCATTAAAAGTCCTTGGAAAGAAGCTAATATAAATATAGCTAAATTATTAGGAACTGAAGCTATTAAAAATAATAAGAAGCCAGCTTACCCTCATAAGGGAGGGAAAGGGGTAACCCAAACTGATATGGAGTTAGCGCAGAAAGATGTTTAGAATTATAGTCAATCCTTTTAAAGATAAACAAATAGATCATATCAACCATAATACTCTTGATAATAGAAAAGAGAATTTAAGAATCGTTACGGGTAGTCAGAATGGAATGAACCAAAAATTACATAAAAATAATACTTCAGGATATAAAGGAGTTCATTGGTTTATTTATAGTAAACGTTGGATGGCTTATATACGTTTAAATTCAAGAAAAATACATCTTGGTTATTTTAATTCAAAAATAGAAGCTGCTTATGCTTATAATTATGCTGCATTAAAATATTTTGGTAAGTTTGCAAAGTTAAATAATATATGATTAAATCGACTTTCTTTATCGACAAGTATATTGTTTCGCGTAAATGAAAGTTTAGGCGATTTTAACGGGTTCTGCTTTGCCTGTTGAGAGTAACGCTGGTGGAAGCCACCCTAGTCTAATTCTTGATATTGTGCTAATAATAGTTTTATAATTAGTATATTAGGAATTTACCAATAATGACAAAGATAACTTATATCCCTACTTCAGGCTTTTGTCTTATTGACCCACTCGAAAAAGACAAAAAATCAGATTATATGACTATCCAGGATTCCGTTGACAGACCTTATAAGGGTACTGTTATTGCTGTGGGTGATACCAAAATATCTGATTATGGAATAAAACAGGAATGTCCTGTTAAGGTTGGAGATTTTGTATTATATTCAATAGCCGGAATCGAAGAGACAAAACTGGAATATAAAGGTGATCCCAGACATAGATTTATTATTGCTCCATTTGGAAGGATATTATTGAAAATACAATGAGTCACACCGCCCACAAATATAACAAAGAAGCTAGAGATTCCCTGATGGCAGGGGCAAAACAGGTCTATGATTTAGTTTCTGCAACTTTAGGACCAAGAGGCAGGAATGTTGCAATCCACAAAGGTTTTGACGTGCAGTTTTTACATGATGGTCTAAAGACTTCGAGATTTGTTAATCCTGAGAATAGGTTTGAAAGTGTGGGGGCATTTACTTTAAGGGAAGCTGCGGAAAAGCACGTTTCGGCGGTAGGTGATGGCACAACTTTGACAATAGTTTTAGGTTATCACATAGCCAAGGAAGCCATGACCTTAATTGACTCCGGCGTTAATGCCATGAGCCTCAAGAATGGGCTTGAAAAAGGCAGGGATTTACTTATTAAAGAAGTTAAAAGACTATCCAAATCAATTAAAAGTAAGGAAGAAAAAATCCAAATTGCCACTATTTCCTCAGAAGATCCCAAGTTAGGTGAGATGATTGGCGATACATACCACAAGATTGGCGTGGATGGGGTAATAACGGCTGATGAGAGCCAAAGTAATGAAACTACCCTTGAACATCAGGAGGGTATTTCAATAGATCATGGATATATGTCATGGAAGTTTATTACAGATGTCGCCACCCTAACCGCAGTTGTTAAAGATGCCTATATTCTCCTATTGGATAGAGAGCTTGAGGATATTTATGAACTGCTACCTTTTATCGAAGAACAGTTAAAACCCAAACAAATCAGAAACTTAGTAATTATAGCCAAAGATGTCACAGGTACAGCTCTAGCCTCTATTTTAGAAACTAAAAGACAGGGTAAAATGAACCTACTTTGTGTTAAATCCCCCTCCTTTGGCAAATACCAGCGGGAGATGCTTGAGGATATTGCCATAATGACCGGTGGATCGGTGCTTGATGATGCAGATGGCAAACTTATTAAAGATTTAACATTTGAGGATTTAGGTTTTGCAGAGGTAGTTAAATCATCCAAGGATTCAACAATTATTCTCGGTAATAAAGGTAACTCGAAGGCCATCAAACAAAGGATTGCTTCAATTAAGTTACTAATGCAGGATGCGGATACTGATATAGATAAGGAGAAATTAAAAGAAAGGTTGTCTAAGATGACTGGTGGGGTATATGTCATTAAAACAGGCGGTGCTACAGAGATTGAAATGGGAGAAAGGAAAGAGAGAGTTGAGGATGCTATTTTGGCCACCAGAGCTGCCATAGAGGGGGGAATTGTCCCCGGAGGTGAAGTAACGCTTTTGTCTGCCCGAAAAGTGTTACAAGCCCAAGGACAAGATGAAGAGTATGCTTTCAGGATTTTAAGTAATGCTGTAGAGAAACCTTTTGAGAAATTGTTATCTAATGCAGGTGTCAACCATGCTTATTATCTGGCAAAGCTGGAAGATAAAGAGTTTGGTTTTGGAGTAGATGTCCTCGACCTACAAGTTAAAAATCTAATAGAGTCAGGTATTATTGATCCTACTCTAGTTATTACCGAGGCTCTAAGGTCTGCTGTATCTGTAGCCATTCTGCTTTTAACTTCCGATGCAATATCTGTTGTTTTAGAGGAAGAAGATGAAAGGAAAGGAGGATAAAAATGTTTGGATTATTTAAGAAAAAGCCAGTTAGACATTCCTATGATGAGCAAGCACTACCACAAGGTATTCAAGGAGCTATAAATAGCACTATTGAGTCTGAATTTAGACAAATGGCAAATGAAAGAATAAGGGAATTAGAAGAAAAGTTTAATGCTTTAACTGGACATTTAGGATTGAATGTCTATAAACCCTATCACTATGTAGTGGAGGATTTTAATAAGAAGCTACAGAACGTAAATTTGTCACCATCAATGATGCCGACAACAGCAAGTGGATTAGTTAGTACAGGTAGTGCTAAAAGGGCAAGGTAATGAATTGTCTGGAAGCTGGTTGTAAGAATAAGGCTGGGTTTAGTAGAGAGTATGGTTTCCTTAAGTGTGAGGATTGTTTAGCTAAAGATAGAGCTATCATAAGCCCTTCACAAACTAGGACGTTTGATTTTGCCTCATCCAAGACAAAGGCAGACAGATTGGAATATGGATCAGAAATGTACCAGCCTTGGGTAAATGGAGTGTTATCTAGGGAGTTTATAGAAGTTAATGGAACTGAAAAGCTGGCAGGAGTAACAAAAGAGGACATTAAAAATGCCAAGTATGTATATAAATCAATGACAAGGCATCATAGAACATTAGAAAATGGCAAAAAGGGTTTAAATAGAAATCCTAAGTTAAAGGATGATTATAAGGTACAGGAAAAATGAAAACAGGCACTATTTTAGAACATATTGATAAAGATCAACCAAACATAGAAGTTGTAGGTAAGATAGGTAAAATGATAGCAGTAAAAGAATTCGGTACATATAGAAGTTATGCCCGTGTAGCAACAGGTTTAAGTGATCGCCCAGATGAGATAGCAGTAATTCACCCTATAAGTTGGTATATTTTAGATGAATTATTAAAAATATATAAGGTAAAATATGAAAAACAAACCTAAACAAAAACTAACTATTATTGATCTAGTTTCCAAGATACTTGATTCAGAGCTACCAACCAGTACAAAGAACGAAATAACAAGATACTATCTACTACCCAAGCTAGGTAGAACACAAGCTATTATTGAGGATTCTAAATCAAGTATAGGATTTGTAGAAAGACCATCTGCTGAAGAGATAGCAATAGAAAACAACCCTAGACTTAAAGAAGAGTACAAAGAAACAGAAAGAGTTATGGGTGAGCCTGATGAGGAGGATGACGAATAATGGGTAAGGGCAAGTTAAGAAATCTTAAATGTATTTGTGGATCGGGAAAAAAGTATAAAAAATGTTGTATAGAAAAACCTTTAGAGAAAATAGTATTTAAGAGTCAAATATGAGTAATAGGAGTATAAAAGATGCCTAAAAGTGAAAAATTAAAAGAGTTAGCCCAAAGAGCTTTTATTAAGGCTTATTGTAAACTTAAAGACGCGGGTCAAGCCTACAAATTATTACATCCTAAAGTTACTGAACATTCAGCAGCTGAGTTGGGTAGTAGAATGTTGAAAGAAGTTGATTATACTGATCTCTTGGAAGAAGCAGGCTTAACAGATGCTTTGTTAAACCAGAAAATATTGGAAGGATTAGATGCAACCAAACAAATCGGGGCAAGAAAGATTGTACAGGGTGCTAAAACAGGACACGAGATTAAAGTTGATGCGATGACTGATACTGATGATTTTATTGAGGTAGAAGATTTTGCAGTAAGACATAAATATTTGGAAACGACATTGAAATTAAAAAAGAGATTGACTGATAAGGTTGACGTAACAACTAATGGTGAGAAAATTCAGCCAATAGATATAGATAAACTTTTAAATAAAGTATATGGACAACCCAAAACAAACAGCACTGATGAAGTGTTTAACCACAGCTAAAGAGGCAGGTGCTCCTAGAGATCAAACCGATAGATTTATAACTTCAGGTTATATTCCGTTACCTTGGCAATGGGAATTTCATGCGGCAGCCAGAATGGCAGATGACGCTAATGGTCCGGTTGATATTGGTGTAGGAGGAGCCAGAGGGCCAGGTAAATCTCATGCAGTTTTAGCACAAGCCTCATTTGATGACTGCCAACGTATTCCGGGCCTGAAAGGGCTTTTTTTAAGACAAACAGGGGTTGCAGCAAAGGAATCGTTTGATGATCTTATTGAGAAGGTTATAAAAGGCAGAATTGTTTATGAGAGAACGACCAATGTATTAAAATTCCCTAATAGTTCCAGAATTGTTTTAGGAGGATTTAAAACAGCGAGTGATATAGATAAGTATATCGGTATCGAATATGATTTTATTATTGTAGAGGAATTAAATCAATTAACAGGTGATAAATATTTAAAACTAAGAGGATCTTTAAGAACAAGTAAACCAGATTGGCGACCCCGTATGTATACTTCTTTTAATCCTGGGGGGATAGGTCACGATCATGTAAAAAGTAGATATATCTTGCCATTTAGGGAAGGGACAGAAACAGAAACTAGATTTATTGGTTCAACCTATAGGTCAAATCCATATCTTAATAAGGAGTATATTCAATTCTTAGAAAGTTTAATAGGCGATCTTGGTAAAGCATGGCGGGAGGGTGAATGGGATATATTTGCAGGGCAGTTTTTCAAAACCTTTAGATGGGATCTGCATGTTATATCAAGATATTACCCTGATATTGAAAAAGGGTTTTTATTAGGCAGTATGGATTGGGGGCGTGTAGATAATTTTGCTTTCTATATCCATCATGTATTCCCCGTTTCTTTTAATGGTCAAACCTTTTACCGGATTGTTACATTTATTGAAGTTTATGGAAACGATAAATACCCTGACGCATGGGCAAAGATTATTGAAGGCAGGTTGGAAGGATATAGTATTAAGTTATCAAATTTGAATGACATTATGTCTGATAATCAAATATTCTCACCTTCTGCAACAGACATGGGAACAACCATAGCAGATTTATTTTATAAGTATGACTCAAATTACAATGGTCTATTAAAAACAGCCAGTAAAAACCGAGTTGCAGGGTGGGAGAATATGCAACAATGGTTATCTATGGCTCCTGATGGTAAACCCTACTGGCAGATAACCGAAAGTTGTGTAAATCTAATCAGGACACTACCAATTGCTATACATGATGAGAATAAAGTTGAAGATATAGATGACTCCGGGGAAGATGATGCACTTGATTCTGTAAGATATGGATTTTCAGAGTTGAGGTGGATTGATGCTAAGATTGAATCAGCCTCAAGAGGTGGTGAGGAAACAGAGGCAAATAGTAGTATAATAGAAGATGCAGAAATATTTAATGAAGAAGAATAAATGTATAAAGATATAATAGGCAAGAATGTTTTAACAGTCCTTGTTTCCAAGCCTCCTATTGAGGAGACTATCAGATTAAGGATGTTCTTTTGTCCATATAACCAGAACCAGATTATGAGGTATCAGGGATTGGTTAAGGTTATTTACCCTGGTTTTGATCCTGAAGATACGCCACAGTTTATAGTTAAATCAGTTAGAGTTTCAGATAATATCCAGTATTCATTTAAAGAGGGTAAGGAGGATGAATCACAATCTGTTAACTTCTGGATTCAGGATCAGTATTTTAATGATGATAATGTCAGGACTTACCACTGCTACAACTGCCAAATGAGGAATTTATATTTTAGTGGGGATAAAGTGATCCATTATCAGTCTAAGGCTGATGCTAAAAAGGGTGAGTCTTTTTTATGCGGTAATCCAATGTGTAAACAAGTCTTTACTTATTTAGGAATGGTTCGTATTTTGAGCCCAGAAATGGTATAATTTAAGCGTGGCATTTAAAAAAGGTTATACTCCTTGGAACAAAGGATCTCATATTTATACTGGAGGTGGACCTAAAAAGGGATATAAACACCCTGAAGCAGTTAAGAAGAAAATAAGCTTAGCCCATATAGGTAAAATAGGATGGAATAGAGACAAAGTGCTTTCTAATAGGCAAAATGAAGGAAGCCCTAAGTGGAAGGGTGATAAGGTTGGATATTCTGCATTACATAAATGGGTTAAACATTATCTTGGTAAAGCGACTATTTGTTCTCAATGTATATCTACAATAAACATTGAATGGGCAAATATTTCACACGAGTATAAAAGAGATTTAACTGATTGGATGCAATTATGTCATAAATGTCATGGGAAATATGATAGCGGTGAATTTAGAGGTATAGTTAGTAAACTATTTTTAAAGAAAAAGACTCCAAATGGGGTACATTATTCAACAAGATTGATTTAGTAGTATAATATACTCATAGGTCTTTGCCTCACGCTTTTTTTTGTGTGGGGCTTTTTTTATGGATTCACAGATTATTGATACAAATAATAGGTTTACCCCCGAAACAGGAGTTATTCCCACCCTTGCACCTTTAACAGTGGAAATTGAGGATAAAAAGCTACTTAGATATCTAACAGGGCTGGAAAAGGCAGCTGATGAGCATTGGAATAAATCAGGACCTGATGGCATCAACCTAAAAGAGAGAAGAAAACAGAATATTAAGTATCTATTCGGTAAGCAGTTACTAGGCAGACAGCTTAAGCCCTATGAGTCAGAGCTAGTGGATAACATTATCTATGAGTTTGAAAAGATGCTCAAGGCGCTGGCTGTATCTAAGATGCCTGATATTGTTATTGAGCCGGGTGGTGTGGGAGGAGATGAGGCCAGGAAACTAACAGCCGAGGTTTTAACCAAGGCTATAGAAAAGGTAGTTGATAGTGATAAAAACAAGCGTGATTTAGGCATGATGTTTAAGCACATGCCTGCCTACCTCATAGCTGTCAGGAAATATAGGTGGGATGCTTCAAGAAAAAAGATCGGGGATATTGTAGAGGAAGTTATTAATCCTGACCATATAGTAGTAGACCACACTGCTCTATCCTCTGACCCTGATGAGATGCAGTTTATTATCCATTATGTAGAGAAAACCGCCAAAGAATGGGCTATGTTGTTTCCTGATAAAGAGGAGGATATTAAAAAGCATATTGCCAAAGCCCACCCAAGACTAGCCGAAAATGCAGAGGATGAGGATGTGTTAATGGCTCAAAAGGTTAGAGTGGCCGAGTGCTGGTATGACTGGTTTGATAAGGCAGAGGATTTTGACCCGCAGAGCAATGTTAAGTTTAACTTTATGTCCGGTGTAGCTTGGAAGCTATCTAAAGAGGTATTACTAGGTAAGAGTAAAAATCCTAATTGGGATTATGAAGGACACGATGTGGCAATGGTGAATGGTGAGCCTATAGCACCTGAGATAATGGAGCAGATTATGCTGACAGGCCAACAGCCACAGGGCTTTGAGATTAAAAAGGTCTTTAATAATTATTTTGAGTTCCCTAAAAAGCCTTTTATCTTTATGACCTTTGACCAGTTCCTGCTTTCTGCTATAGACCAAACCTCCAGGATTGAGCAGACTATCCCACTTCAAAAATCCAGGGATGATGTAGAACGCCAAATAGACCATATGGTTAAAAACCACAAAGGTAAGCATCTTTGGGGTGCTGATTCAGGTATGACTAAAAAAGATCTAAAGAAGCTGGATATGAATAATCCTGATGCTGATATTACAAGTATTAAGGGTGATCTTAACCAAACACATGGTTTTATCCAGCCTGTGATGCCTCCGGCTGAGATGTTTCAACACGTCAGGGCAAGATTAGAGAGAATTTTTGCCAAAGTGTCGGTACATGGGGCTACAAGAGGTGAGCTTACAACTCAGGTTGCTACTTCAAATCAAATATCAAGGGAGGCTGATTTTACAGCTAATGATGATCTGGTCAATGATACTATTTTGCACGTTGCCACAGAATCTGCTAAAGCGCGTATGCACATGATGAAGCTCCGCTATACCGAGGAACACTGGAAGCAGATAGCAGGAGTTGAGGAGGGTAAATATTTACACTTGAGGTTAAACAATGACTCAATAGACGATGGCTTGGAGGTAGTGGTTAAGGCATCAACTACCGATAAGCTGAGGGCTGAGAGAAACGCCCAGCAAATGGCACAGCTTAAGCTAATAGAACCCTACTATTACTATAAAGATACTGGCATTCCCGATCCCGAAGGTAGGGCTGAGGCATTATTCCTGTTTAATACCTCTCCTGAGCTGTGGTATAAAAAGATAGTCTTAGGACAGGATATTGCAGAAATGGCAAACCAGGTGGTCGGACAAACACAGCAAGAAATACCAGGGGCAGAGGCCGGTGGACAACCGGGAGTAGTACAGCCACCACCTACCATACCATCACCCCAGGATATATCTAATGTTGCTACAGAGCCACAGGGAAGTCCTAATATCATGCAAAGAGCTATGGGTGGGATTAGAAATATGATAGGAATATAATATGCCTTATCAATCAGAAGACCAAATGAGATATATGCACGCTAGACATACCAAAGGTGGACGTGTTATAATAAATGTATGGGAAGACCAAAGGGAAGTCTTAATAAAACCCGTCAGCCCAATATTGAACTTGAATGTGACTTTTGTAGAAAGATTTTTTCTGTTCGATCCTCTTGTATTACTCAAGGCAATAAAAGAGGTAAACCTGTTCGATTTTGCTCGATGGCTTGTCAACATAAAGGAACTATTGATAAAAGAGTCCGTTATGGTGAGCAGACAGGACAATGGAAAGACGGTAGAAGCAGTTATCGGCAACGAGCATTTAGAGAAAAAGGAGAAATTTGCGAACTCTGTGGCTATAAGAAATATAAAATATTGCTTTGGATCCACCATAAGAATTTTATTGGACGCAAAAATCAGATTGACCACAATATTGAGAATCTTGAAGTTTTATGTATTAGATGCCACCTGGAACGACACTATGAAGCTGGGAAAGATATAAGATATCATGTCGTACAAGAGTAATAACCAAAGAGTATGGATGCATATAAATAGACCTAAGATAGCCAAAAGATGGGATAAAAAGTATGGTAAAAATCTAACTAACATTGAAAAAGCCAAAAGGGCTTTAAAAAGTTATTAGTACAATTTCATATGGAACCAAGAATTAGATCAATAAATAACAATTCAGTCCTGCCTAATGAAAGCTATGAGGATTGGAGAAAAAGAACAGGTATAATTACTCCTGCGGTTATGGTCCCAGATCCACGAGGGGGTGGTGGTCAAGTAGATTTCGCTATGGCAGAATATTTAAAACAACAAGGAATTGGAGCGGTGGTACGTCCTAATACAATTACTAGTGAAGGAAGAAGAACACTTATTACTCCTCCTTCCAAAGCATCTGTTTTACCATTCAGATCTAGTCCTAGGATGTCTATTGTTCAACCCAGACCGTCAAGACAAATAACTTCTCCAAACAGACTTGCTCGTTTTGCCCTATCAACAACACTAAATGAGCCAATAAAATATAGGCGTTCTTTGAATACCGCAAACCCCTTGGGATTAGTTACTTTAGCTCAACAAGCATTAAAAAGCCCTTTCCATTGATATAATTTTGTCTATTATGTTATAATTCTTTTAATAGTAAATAATACATATGAATCCACAAGACAATAATCCTACCTTACCTGCAGAAGATCCAACCAAAACAGCACCAGTAACATCTCCCGCAACACCTCCAACAGAGCCAACGATACCAGCAACATCGCCTTCTGAACCAACCCCACCACCAACAGAGTCTGATTTAAAAGGGTTAGAGGAGAAGGTATCTAAAGGGGTTATTGCAAAAATAGGCGAGGCGTTAGGTTTAACCAAAAAAGAAACAGAAGAGAAGATACCCACCGATCCTGCCGAATTATCTAAGTTTGTCAGGGCAGAAACCCAAAAAGGTGTACAGGAGGTTTTAAACCAACAGGCTAAAAGAGAGCAGGATCAAGTAGAGGCAAGAGAGACACAAATTCAGGAGGGGGCGCAAAGATTCCAAACTCTTTGGGCAAACCAATATAATGAGTTGGCAGAGGTAGGTAGAGTCCCTAAAGTTACCAATAAAGATGATAAAAACGATCCGGGTAATATTGCCAGAGTTAAAATCTTAACCAAAATGAAACAAATATTAGATGAGAATGAGAAAAATGGGATTGATTATGTTCCTACTCTGAAAGAGGTGTTTTATGAAAATCCCAATATATTAAGGATGGAAACAGTAGCGGGTGCTAATGTACCAGTATCAGGTGGGGGTAGGTCAACTACTCCTAACAGTGGACTTACTTATGACCAGTTACATAAAACAGATATGGATGATTTAATCAAGGGCCAATACGAATCTTAGCTTTAAAATCGATAGTTGACAAACTATTTTTAATTGTTCTATAATTAAAACATAGGAAATTACCTCGACGAAAGTCGGGGTTTTTTAATGGAAAAAAATGCCTACATTTAGCACAACTTATGACGGAATAGCACTCTCCAACAGAGTAGAAAACTTTTCAAATAGAGACCTTTATAGGAAGGTGATTGACAATGTATTAGTAGCAACCACATTTGGTTCCCGTGTTTTCTCAATGGGTAAGTCCTTCTCTGGTAAATATAAAACTTTCACTGTTACTCACTCCAAAGATTCTCAGTTCAGATGGCTTGGTGGTGGAGGCGAGGAACTTTCAGCATCAGCAGTTAATAACACTATTGAGTTAAATTACGCTAGAGTAATGGGTGTCCAGCCTAAGGCTATGATTGACTTTGAGGACTTTGCCAATGATGGTGATGCAGGGGTGATTGATTTGGAATCTTTCAAATATAAAGAGGCTGCAGCAGTTGTGACACAAGAGTTGGGAGATGTGATCTTTGATGCAGGAGTAGGTGACCAGCCGGAGGGTTTGGATTCATTTGCAGATAGTGGAACTCTAAAAACTACAATTGGTGGACAATCCAAAACTACATATACGGTATTAAGAGGAACTTACACAGATGCTTTAACTGTTGTTACGGCAGCTAAGATTTCAGCCCTCATGGATGCTGTATCAGCTTCAGGATCAAAAGAGGGTTCACCTACAATCGGGGTTACCACTAAAACAGTCTGGTCTTTCATTGAGGAGTTACTTACTCCATTTTTACAGAATCAATATCAGTCAAACCAAATGCCTAAACTTCCGCTTCGGGGCTTAGAGGTTCTGGCTCCAGGGGAATTTGGAGCAAGAGCAGGATTCACAACCATGTTTTATCGACAAGTTCCTATTATTAAAGACGACAGTGCCAAAGCAGAATCACTTTACATGTTAAACGAGAGAACATTCGGTTGGTATGGTAATGATAGGGTTCCATCTAGATTGAGAGAAAGATATGAAAAAGTATCTTTGGGTGATGGTGAAGGATATGAGTCAAGCGCAGCTATGATTGATATGCCTCCATCACCTGTGGGTTGGTTTTACAGAAAAGATGAGTCTTTGGTTACTCAGCTTGGAACAGTAGCTTACTTTGCAGTAGTCGGAAATGTCTGTGCGGATGAACCACGAAGAAATGGACAATTATATAATATAGACGGAATAGAATAATATGAGTAAATTATCACCATCATTATACACAGAAATAGGAACAGTAAGACTTATGGAGTTAGGTTCCACTCTAAATCTGGATTCATCCGGAAGGGTCTTTAAATATGCCCAAGCCGGCGGGTCTAGTATTGCCAGGGGAGTAATGACTGTATCTGCCGACCAGGATGCACAAAGGGTTAATCTTTCTTTTGCAACCGCTCCGGCTGTAGGAGCTAAATCAGTTAGTGTTACTGTCGGAACAGGAGCTGATGTTGCAGATGTATACCAGGACGGTTGGTTGGTAGTCCAGGACGGTACAGGAGAAGGACGGGCATATCCAATTGAAAGCCATGATGCAATTACAGCGTCTGTTGCCAATACATATTATCTGAAAGAACCAATTGATACCGCTGGAGCACTTGCTGAAGTAAATGTTGATATTATCAAGAACAGATATGATGATATTGTGATCGGACCTGGATCAGATAATCTGGATGTACCTACAGGAGTTCCGGTAGTTGCTTTGACTACTCTCTACTATGGATGGGTTCAAGTATGGGGGCCATGTTCAGTATGGCAGGACGAAACCTCAGGAGTAGGTGCGGATTTATCCACAGGGGATGAAACCGCAGGTACAGTAGACACATCAGCCGCAAGTGATCCAACAATCGGTATCCAAGGACCACAGGGTGGAGTTGAAACAGAATATCAATTAGTTTACTTGATGATTGATAGATAATCGGGTTGACGAGGAAAGCTAAATAGCTGATTCAGGAGCCGATATGATTAACCCTCATATCGTGAGGGTTTTTTAAAATATATGGAAGTTAAAAAAGAAGTTAAACAAGAGATAAAAAATGAAGCAAAATCAACAATTCAGGATTGTTTGAATTGTGATGGCGAGGGTTCGGCAACAGGTAAGACACCTTGTGAGTTTTGTAAGGGAACAGGCAAGGTAGAAAGATAATATGGGAAAATATAGCGATTACGCACCAGCATTAAAAGCAGGACATAAAATATATCCCGAGGATATAGCGGGAATGTTAGGCTTACCTCATGTAGGTAAGGTTTTATATGTTGATGCAAATTCAGGATCAGATAATAACAATGGACGAAGGCAGTCACAGGCTTTTGATACTGTTGCAGCAGCTTATGCTGTAATGACCTCAGGAAACCATGATGTAGTAATTATTGCCCCATCAGGAGGTACAGGTAGGACTGCTGAAACTACTGCAATCACCTGGGGTAAAAGATTTGCCCATTTAATTGGTTCTGCAGCACCAACTGTACAGAATCCAAGAGCGGGGCTTGGTTTTTCAACAGGAGGTTCGTTGGTAATTTCCGAGAATGGTTGTATTTTCAAAAGTCTAACTTTTACGAGTTCGGCTGATATTGACGAAACAGTATCAATCACAGGAGACTATAATGCTTTTCTCGGTTGCGACTTTAAAGGAACTTCTAACGCTACATCGGCAGATTCAACTCCCTGGAGGGCATTGAACCTAAATGGAGCAGAAGAAAACAATTTTGTAGGTTGTACTTTTGGAGCAGATACAATGACTCGTGGCGTAGCCAACACCTCATTGGAGATGGAAGGTGGGTCAAAGAGAAATGTGTTTGATGGTTGCTTCTTCACAATGCACGCAGATACAGCCGGAACACAAACACATGTATTAGTAACTGGTACTTCGGGTATTGACCGCTGGACAGAATTTCATAATTGTCGCTTTTATGCCTTCTCAACTAATAATGGTCAGGCAGTTACTGGATGTATGGATTTATCTGCCCAAACAGCAACAGGACATATTCTTATAACAGGAGAGCCATTTCTCAGTACAGGCATTACGGACTGGGAAGCAACCGCTTCTGGGAGAATTCAAATGCAAGCATACAATACTGCAACAGCTACTATTGGTATTGCAATAAATCCAACAGTATAATAATCTACTCATGGCACGGTTATATAAACTTGAAATCCAACGCAATAATATAAATGCTGTTCTCTATTATCATAATGACGGAACCCTCGAACTTATAGATCCCGATAGCGATATGCCGATAGATTATCTCAAGGTAAAGCTAAATCTTTCTAAAGAATTATTTGAATGGATGAGTAAATATAATGTAACCAGTTTTGAGTGTATAAAAGAAGTGATATAATATAAAATATGGCTGACAGAATACAACTTAGAGATGATAATGGACAGACACTTGATTTGGGAGGTTTCCGTACTCAAACTTCTTTAACTTTAGATGCTTCCAATGATACAGTAGAGGAGTCATTATTTAGGATTACAGGATCAGTTGAAGTTAAAAAACTATATGGCGTAGTTACAACAGTAGTTGGAGCGAATCATACAGCTGCTTATTTTAGGTTAAACGATCAGACAGCACAATCGGATATTACCTTAAGTACGGGAACTACTATTTCCTCTGCAGCAGTTGGATCTATTTTAGTAAAAAAAGGGTTAGCTGCAGCCGCTTTAACACTTTTAACAGCAGCCCAAGAAAGAGTATCGGAGCCAACTACTTTAGAAACTGATTATTTTTCGCCTTTTGTAGTGGTTGCAAAACCTACCGCAAATACAGATATAGAATATGTCTATACAACAACTACCGAGCCTACAACAGGTGTGATCAAGTTTTTCCTAGTTTGGATTCCTCTTTCTTCCAATGGTGCTGTTTCACCCCAACAGGATTAGTTGATATAGCTTATTTCATTGTGGTATAATTATTTTAATAGGAATTTACCAACATGTCTGAATCTGAAAACCGCAAACCAATTCCATCTACCAGAGAATCAGCGCAAATAGTTTTAAATAAATTCTTAAAAGAAAATGGTATTTTAATCGGGACAAACCGTCCTAGAATTGATTTTACAGACTCGGGGGCAATGATTATCTCTCCTTCAACAATTATAGCTATTTATGAAGAGGATGCTAAACCGAAAGGTAAAGCAAACTAATATGGAGCCTAATGTTATCGGGCCATCTGCAGGAGCTAAAAGAAATGCTGATATTCAAAGGGTAGAACTGGAGCGTAAAAGCAGGGATCTATACAAAGTTTTTAATCCCACCAACCAACCCTATGAAGTTATCCTAAATGCCAAAATCTCACCAGAGGTATGGACTATTCCAGCTAAAGAAAGGGATAGAAATGGGGAAGCAATAGTCCCTAACTATGTCAGAATTAAATATCTTGAGGAAATGTCACAAAAGATAATTACTGTTAAATCAGATAGGGCTATTATTGAGGAAAATGAGAAAAGATTACAAAGGGGTTTCCCTAAGATGGATTTGCACACAGAACAACCAAGACTTGAAAACAGGAATCTTAAAAGTTTAATGGGCAAAAGGGAGCAGATAGTTAGAATACTTGATGGAGGTCTGGTTAAAGAGTATGGACTTAGGGGACAAACCCAGCAGCCAACAGATAGAAAACAGCACATCTCAGAATTTGACCCAGGGATTGATGTTTTAGGTGGTCAACCGACTATTACGCCTACTCCACCAGCAGATATTGACGAAAATGCCCCACAACAAGCTACAATGACCCAAAATCAAACAGATGAACCTAAGGTTGCTACTAGCTTAGTGTGTGATGTATGCGGAAAAGAGTGCGCCAGTGATTTTGGGTTACAGAGTCACAGAAGAAGTCATAAAGAGCCAGTACAACCAGATACTCCTAAAATAGTTGAGGAGGAAGATGAATAGTATTTCAGAGAACCTCTTTTTATCAGTTTCAAATATCGTAAAGATCCGTGTTACAGCAGATGATTTAAGAGTTAAAATGCAGGTCATATCAGGATCGGGTGGAATTACCAACCATGTTAAAACCCAGATTATAATAGAACTTCTATTAGCCTTCAATGAATTGGAGAAGAAGATAGATGAGCAGAAGTCTATATAATCCTTCTTTGGAAGATATCAACACCTATATAGATCAATATGGTGAAAATCCCCAGTATCACACTCTAAAAGCGGGTGAGATTAAAGAATTTGAGGATCATGTGGCTGATCTTTTAGAAAGTAAACTTATAGAGCGGATGCTTTGGCAATCTCCCCCAGCTAATTCAAATTATGAAAAAAGGCGAGAAGAATTGAGAAAGGTAATTAGGGTATGAATCCATTTGAAAAAGTTAAAAATCTAGCATTAGGATTAAATAATGAATTGGCAAATGTTGAAATTTTAATTGCCAATTCGGAGATTAAGGATAGAGAATTGACAGATAAAGAAAATACCCTTAATGTAAGGGAATTAAAAGTAGCCCAGAGAGAATCAAAAGTCTTAGAAGAAACTCATTTTATAGAGGAAATTAAAAGACAAAATGAGAAAGAAAAAATAGAAATTGAGGCTAAACAACAGAAACTACAGGACGAGTGGCAAAGAATGGTTATAGATAAAGAAAAATTAGATAATGATAAAGAAGAGGTATCTAAAGATAAGTTAAGGCTAGAATCAAGAGAAAAAGAGCTTGAAAAAGCAAAGCAGATACTTATGGAAGGGGAAAATAAGGTCAAAGTACAGACAGAGGGAATGCAGAATTTAGCCCAGATGTTGAAGATTAAAGAGGAGAGATTAAAAAGGGACAGGCAAGAGGTGGACAAATACTTAGGCTCTATTTAATGGTATAATTAACTTATGGGAATTTACCCACACTTTTGAGTGTGGGTTTTTATTATTTAAATTATGGCTACAGCGGGTGTGCTTCCAAAAGATCAAAATTTCATAGCAGCAGTAGGGGGGGTGTCTTCTGCGACTGATTCAGCAGCTTCTATTAGGCCTTTTCAATATGATACTACCACTAGAGGTTTAACTGTTCATATCGTTGGTATAGACACTATATTAGGTTTAACCCAATATACCGAAGGCGATACCGATACTACTATTACTGGTACAGCTATGCTAATGGAGGGGGCTTCTAGTACCCTTCTGCCAATACAAGGGACTGTAGCGGATGGTTTGCTAGTTAATCTAGGTACGAATAATGATATTACTGTAACTTCAGGAACAATTACTTCCATTACGAATGCCGTAGCTGTAACCAATACAGGGCTTACTGAACTTGCAGCTGCTATAAATGCTTCCTCCCAAATGGATGTAAATATTGCTGCAAGTGGGGCAACGGTTCCCGTAAGTGGCACCTTTTGGCAAGCTACACAACCTGTTTCTAATGCTGGCACTTTTGCTGTCCAAGATTCACAAGATGTGATGTTGGGAACTGATTTTTCCAATGTTTTGGGTACAGCTTCTTTAATTACTACTACCCAAGCTGATGATCTAGTAAATACTACGGATACAATCAATGTCAGTGCTTTAGGATATGTTTTTGATGGAACAACCTGGGATAGGCAAAAAGGCGATTCTACAGATGGAACCTTGGTTAATTTAGGAACAAACAATGATGTCACCTTAGCTTCTATAACATCATCTGTTGTGCCTGGAACTGGTGCAACAAACCTGGGTAAAGCTGAAGATGCTGGACATACTTCGGGTGATACGGGCGTAATGAATCTGGGGGTAAGGAATGATACTCCCAATGTAGCTTTAGCGGGGACAGATTTAGATTATATCCCTACCTCTCATTCGAAATCGGGGGCAATTCATGTAATAGATTCAGAAGAAGATTTTGCAGTACTTGGAAGTAATAAGGTCAATAAAACATTCAATCTAACTGGCGCACAAACAGATGCAATCATTTGGAGTCCTGCGGCAGGTAAAAGATGGTATATCACCGATATTCATTATGTTGTTTCTGCTGCTGCCACTGTAACATTTGAGGATGATTTGGCAGCAGGGGATTCAGTAGTAGGAATTGGTGGTGCTTATGCTGCTAATAGTGGAATGTCACGACCCTTTAAAACTCCTGTATTTAGCGGGGAAGATGCTTCCGATCTCCTGCTTACAACTAGCGCGGGCAACATTCAGGGGATAGTTACAGGATACGAGGTATAAGGAGGTGAAAAAATGTCACAAAAAGCAATTATAGAAACAAAAACCAGAGTAATTAGAAGGATCACAACTGATATCAACCCATCTATTTCCACAGATGAAACAGTGGTTGATTTGTCCCAGGATATTGATTTGGCAAATGGCCCCTGGAAATTAGATTTAGCTGATAAAAAAGTGGCAGCAACTACTATTGAGGCAAAAGAAGCAGGTGTTGATAGAGCATATTTGGAGTCTGAACAACTACGGAAATTAGCAGAATTAAAACAATCCCTACAAGATATTGAGAAAAATGTTCTTCTGCCTATTGAAGTTAGAACTTTCGCAACTAAATATTTAGCTCTATTAGGATAATATGGCACTCTCTACTTATGTTGGATCATTTTCCATGAATACCTCAACCGGTAATCAAGCGATTACAGGAGTGGGGTTTCAACCAAAAGTCATTCTCTTTTTCGCCAATGCTTTAACTGCTGACGGGTCGGGGGCTAATGCAAATGAGATGTTGGGCTGTGCTATTTCGTCAACAGAGAGATGGACAGGAATGGGAATCTCGAATGATGCTGCTGCTACTGCTGCTGCCAGAGACCGTTTAGATAACACAAAATGCCTCACTTTTATCAATACTGCCAATACTGTTTTGGCTGCTGCTGATTTTGTTTCTCAAGATGCTGATGGGTTTACCATAAATGTTACTACAGCCGATGCCACATCAAGGGTAATAAACTATATAGCTTTGGGGGGCACAGATTTAAGCAATGTCAAAGCAGGAAGTTTTACAAATCCCCTTGTTGTAGGAAATGCAGGAACAACAGGCGTAGGATTTCAACCAGACTGTTTACTCCTTTTTTCTCCACGCCATTTGGACAGCACGCTTCCTGGCGGATTTCATCATATTCAATGGTCACTTGGGGTTGGTACAAGTTCCTCGGCACAATGGGTATCTTCATGGAAAACAGAGGGGAATGCTTCTGATCCTAGCGATACAGCACGGTATCAACGCACAGCTTCCATTTTTGCAATGATTGATCCCTTTACTGATACAAAGAATAAGGAGGCAGTGCTGGTTAGCCTTGATAGTGATGGTTTTACCCTAAATTGGACAACCATAGTTGCTGAAGCTGGACAAATCTTTTATTTAGCCCTAAAAGGCGGACAGTATAAAGTAGGAGCTGATACACAAAAGACCTCTACGGGTACTCAAGCAACGTCTGGTATAGGATTTACTCCAACAGGACTTTTGCTAACAGGTTTTAATAATATAGCCACTACCTCGATTATAACTAGCGGTAGAAATTCATTAGGTGCTGCTTCATCTACTACACAGAGAGGGCATATTTGGATTGGGGACTTAGATAACCAAGCTGATACAGTAGCTAAATCTGATTTAGATAGAACTGCTGTATTAAAACATTTAACAGAAGCATCGGGTGGGCCAACAACTGAAGCAGATGCAGACTTGGATTCCTTCAATTCAGATGATTTTACCCTAAATTATGGAACTGCCGATGCTACAGCCAGACAGTTTTTATATTTGGTAGTAGGATCAATACCAACTACTGTAGTCAAGGATATTATAGGCATGGGCGTAGTACCTTTCCCGCGCTGATTAGTGTTATAATATACTCATAGGTATTTGCCTCACGTTTTTTGCGTGGGGCTTTTTTATTGTTAAATTATGAGACAAACTTTTTCCGATATTATCACTACAGCTCAGGATGGGGCAGGTACGACTAATTCAACTATTAAAACCTTCCTAAAACAAAGAATAAACAGAAGATATGAAGTTGTAACTGACAAATTAAACACCTGGACACAAGTTTTAACTAGAAGCGCAACATCCGGTGATGCTAATGGTGATTCCCAACAATATTACTACAATCCACCTAATTTAAGGGAGATTGAATCTATTGTAGTTACGATAGGTGGATTTGATTATCCCCTTTCCCCTGTCTATGCCCAGCAGGAATGGGATAGGCTTAACGCTGAAACCGTAGTGGGTAACTTCCCCGAAAGGTTTTTTAGACGGGCAAATGATTACGGCATCTGGCCTTATGATTTTGAGGATGATGGGACTATAACAATAAACTACACACAAAGGGCAGTACCTTTATATTTTGAGGATTACTCGACGGGTACAGCAGCCGTTACAGTTAACGATCAGACAGTTACTTTAACAACGGGTGTTACAACAACACTAAAAGCTGGGTTTTGGTTTTCTTTGACAGATTCAGGCGGAGAACCAAGGGGATCATGGTATCGGATAGGTTCTATATCTGCAGGTACAGCAGCCTTTGAATTGGAAACATATTTTGAAGAGGCTACCGAAGCAACTCCAACTTATGTGGTGGGTCAGTCACCTGAAATACCGGAAGAAGGGCATGATCTTTTGGCAATAGGCACAATATCAGACTTTTATGCCATGAAGCAGAAAGATTTAGAAACCGCTACAAGGTTTGATAATTTCTTTTGGTCAGGTAATTACAATGTCACAGCTTTGCAAGCTAAAAAGGATGGTGATTATGGAGGGTTGTTAGCTTTAATTGATGCATATAAAGATAGGGATGATTCAATGATTTTAGACAGATCTCCTATTGTTAGAGACCCCTTAGATTTTCCTATTGTAAGAAGCGCAATATTATCAACATCTTAATATGAGTATACGTACAATTTCTATCCGAGACTTTAGCGGTGGGATAGCAACTACCTCTGAAAAAAAAGACATTCCTTTTTCTGCTAAGTTTGTTAAGAATTTAAACCCATTTGAAGATCCCTCATATATAACCCTTTCCAAAGCACCGACCAAAATGTCAGGGTCAACAGTTACTAATCTATGTTTTTGGATGGAGGATGGCTCACCTTATGATACTAACCGTTATTTCTATGATTTAGGAGGGAAAATATACAGGGAAACCTCAGCTGATGCCTGGTCTTCTTTAAGGACAGTTTCAGGCTCAACAGGTGAGGGATTAAAGGTATTTGATGATTATTTATTTTATGCTCTTCCGACAGAGCTTGGTAGATATGGCAGGTTATCCGGCACTCCCGCTTTCGATGATGCTCTAACTTCTTGGTGGGATGCTGCTATTGCTGATATACAGGATACAGGGGGAGGCACAGGACAGACCTATTCGACAACCACAGCAATAAATGAGGGTGCTACCCATATACAGACTTTTGAGGCAGGAAAAGACCCTCTTAAATCACTTGTTATTGATATAAACGATACAGGTGATGATCCAACATGGACAGTAACAGTTCATGATAGTGAAAACAATCCGATAGGCTCGAAAACCACTGCTTTTGTCTCGGTTACTACAGGCGATAATACTTTTACTTTTGCTACTGCATTGAGACTGATTATAGGTAATAACTACCATTTTCATGTTACTACCTCAACTACAACAGGTGCGCCAAAAGTAACGAGTAATGTAGCCTCTGATTTAGAGGGTGCGGAGTATGTGATAAATTATGGGACTTTGATCGATGCTGAATTTCACTCAATGGTTGTAGTTGAAGATAAGCTGATTATAGGGAATAAAGATTATCTGGCTGTGTTTGACCAGGCTAGTTACGATCCCAACAAGATACTTTTAGAGCGTGGGTTTGAGGTAAGATCAATTGATAAAACAGATGAATTTGTCATTGTTACTTGTTATAAAGGGGCTTCTGTTGATGAGGCTGAGGAGTCAAGGATATTCTACTGGGATACTATTCAACCCTCCTGGAACTTTTACACCGATACTACATGGGCAGGAGCCGGAAATGCTATCACCAATTCAGGAAATAAATTAAGAGGGATATTCGGCAATAGAGGGGCTTTATATGAGGGTTCAAGAGAGGGTTTGGGTGAAAAATCCATCTCTCATACTCCCAAACTAACAAGGGGTAAGGTTTTAAATGTCTACCCTTCTGCAATTACTCATTCAGATGGTATCACCTTAATCGGTATTGGAGGCTCTACAGACGATTCTGCGGGCTTAGAGCAGGGTATTTATGCTTATGGGGCAAAAGATAATAAATTGCAGGATGCCCTGGTTTTACTGCATTTAATCTCCACAGGCACAACTCAAGGAACTACGGTAAAAATAGGCTTTGTCAAAGTTATAGGGGATGAGCTGTATTACTCCTGGAGGGACGATACAAACTATGGCGTGGATAGGATACTCCCTGGGGCTAGTGCTGTTACATCAGGGGTATATGAAAGCCTTATTTTTGATGCGGAAGATGTCAGGAAGGAAAAACTAGCTTTACAAGTTAAAGCCCAATGTAAGGCATTAGCAACAAATGAAACTCTGGCTACTAAATACCAGCTGGATAGGTCGGGCTCATTCACTGCTGGCACTGCTGCCACATCAACTGGTACAGAGGCAGAGGTGGGTATCTTTAACCGCTTTGGTGAGGTTGAGTTCGGTTTTACTTTAACTAGTGTTGATGGAACTTTCCCCAATGTAATAGAGCTTAGTTTTGACTATAACTCATTAAGTGAGGAGAAGATCAGATGATAGATTTAATCTATACAATCCAATTTATCTGGTTTGCTAATCTTTTAATGCTTCTAATTCCTGTTATTTGCTTAATAATCGTTTTAATTATCTTTTTACTATGCCTAGACAAAGCCAGAGAAACTTAGACCCTATTGCTGTAAAAAAAAGGAATTTGGATTTAGTGAGAGTTAGCCCTACCATATCCGCATCAGCTATTCTAGCTTCTGGACAAAGTACAATCTTCAATTTTATCACCGAATCAAAGTCTACAGTGCCTGTCCTTACTCAACAGGATATTTCACTGTTTGAGGATTCTATCGCTGAGGTGAGTCTACTTCCTAATGGGTCAAGTATAGATATGTCTGAATATCAGGTCATTGGTCCCTGGAGAAGCCAAGATGATGGAGATGGGAAAAATATATCAACTAAAATATTTGTCAGAAACCTACAAGGGACAGCGGATATAAGCGTTGAAGTGTCCGCAAGTGCTGATGACGGATACGAGACAGATAACTCAAGCTGGACCGATAACGCTAGCACCATGAAAATAGGGCAAGACGATGTAACAAGTGATGATTATGATATTGGCATAAGATTTCAAAATTTAACCATTCCTCCAAGTTCTTTAATTAATTCAGCAACTCTCTATTTTACCTATGATGCTATTACCGGAGGAACG
>Ga0208957_1000553_pt1 | contig 28269 bp, 26 predicted proteins | sample RifOxyA1_FD_184029 | JGI IMG/M metagenome (GOLD analysis project Ga0208957, IMG submission 184029) | Groundwater microbial communities from Rifle, Colorado - Rifle Oxygen_injection A1 (SPAdes) | ecosystem: Environmental > Aquatic > Deep subsurface > Groundwater | place: Rifle, Colorado, United... | reverse complement strand
TTGGGAAAATCTCGGCTATAATGATTCATCAGTACACACTGACATCATTTCAACTACACCCCGCACAGTAACTGCATATATGCACGACGGCTCTAAAAAAGTAATTTACAAAAATGGAAAGTTTACGTTTATCTAAAAAGTTTAATAAAAATTAAAATTAATTTTTATTTTGAACAACAACAAATTGTTTTGCAAGAGTCACAAGTTTATTATGCAAAATACCATTTGACGCAATCAGTCCATTTACGGGCTGATCATATCGTTGTTCATTTCCAAATATATCTGTTACTTTTCCCCCTGCTTCTTCAACTATAATTTTTACTGTTGCTGCATCATGGGCAGTAATATGGGGAAACAAAGTAGCAGTAAACTCTCCTGCAGCTACCAACATTGAAGGATTTATATAAGCAGCAAAGTTCACAAGTAAAGCATTATATTTTTTAAGTTCATTAATTAAAGGCTGAAGATCATATTTTGACCTATTATACATTTCATATTCAATGCGAGCCATTTCTAGAGAAGATTTGTTTGATACTTTAATTTTCTTATCGTTCAAATACGCACCCTTACCTTTTTCAGCAAAATATAATCTATCACAAAATGGATCATACACGACGCCTAAAATTACTTCTCCATTTTTTACTAACGCTAAAGAAAAAACAGAAATTGGAATACCGAGTGAAAAAGGTATTGTTCCATCAATTGGATCACAAACCCAGACATATTCACTCCCCTTTTTTATATTACTTTCTTCTTCACCTAAAACACTGTGCGTAGGAAATAATTTAGAAACTCTTTCTATAACTAAAGAATTAATTTTAAAATCTGCTTGAGTAACTGTAGATGTATCTTTCTTATATTCACGATTCATTCCAATCTTAAAATAATCCATCATTATTTTTCCTGACTCTTTGGCTACACTAACAGCAAATTTTTTATATTCTTCCATATTTAAATTATACCAAAAATAAAAAAATTTAGGAAAATCAATAAATAAATAGTATAATCAACACTATGCAAACAAAAAATAAAATCTTTATCGGGGCTTTGGCGGTCGTGGTAGCAGCGTTGCTCTGGAGCTTGGATGGAATTTTCCTACGCCCCCATCTAGCATCCGTATCCCCTACTCTTGTAGTATTTTTAGAGCATAGTTTGGGATTCATTATCTTAATCCCCTTTTTATTTATTTATAAATTGGAACTTAAAAAAATCACCAAAAAACAATGGGGAACGATTTTCTGGGTAGCCCTGTTCGGTGGAGCGCTCGGCACTACTTTTTTCACTAAAGCATTATTCTTGACCGGTTTTGTAGATGTCTCTGTGGTCATCCTTCTACAGAAATTCCAGCCAATTTTTGCTATTTTACTGTCAGCAATTATTTTAAGAGAACGTTTTCCTCTTAAGTTTTATATCTATGCTTTATGCGCATTGATCGGAGGATATTTTGTAACGTTTAAAGATCCAACTTCTATAAATTTTGGCAGTGCCACAACCATGATGGCTGTTTTTTCCTTACTCGCTGCTTTCTCTTGGGGTTCATCAACAACTTTTGGTAAATATTCTCTAAAAAATATAAATTACGGACTTCTTTCAGCTCTACGATTCGGCTTTACTATAATCATTATGCTTATTCCCGCTATGAAATATTTTTCTACTCTGCCTTCAATCGAAGCTAGTGTCTGGAAAACTTTAATAATCGTAGTTTTTACTTCCGGAGCCGTCGCCATGTATCTCTATTATTATGGCTTAAAAAAGATCCCAGCTTCCCTCGCAACTCTATGCGAACTCGCATGGCCATTTTCTGCTATTATTTTTGATTATATCTTTAATCACAACGTCTTATCGTTTACTCAAATTATAGGCGCCATCGTTTTATTTATCGCAGTCACTTTAGCAACTCGTTTAAATAAAATGCAAATCATTAGTGGAATAGTTTTAGCCGGTAATAATAATGGTGAAAAAGTAGGTGCTAGAACCGCAAATTTGGATATAAGCTTGGCAAAAGATCTCGCAAAAGGACTTTATGCATGCAAAGTTGACCTTGATGGCATATTTTATAGAGGACTCATGTATTACGGAATAAATTCAATTACCAGCAAGGATTGCCTGGAAGTTCACATACTTGAATTTAATGGAGATATTTATGGTAAGAATATTATAGTCAGCACAGAAAGGTATCTACGTTTTCCAAAGAAATTTAAAAGTGTAGAAAAATTAAGCGAACAAATAAAAAAAGACCTTTCTCAGTCTTTTAGTGAGTAAAAATATTCTTAGGCATTCGGCCTTCTTATAATCAATTCAGGTTCTGGATTTTCTAATTTCAAATTTGCAATAACTTTTTCTGCAACATAATCCTGTTCCATATATGTATCAAAATCTGCTGGTTTTTTAACACCAAAAAGTTTTGTCTTCATCCCCCCTGGATAAACACTTAAAATTTTAACACCTGAGTCTGCATTCTCCATCTGAATTGCTTTCGTTAAACCAACTACAGCCCATTTACTAGCAGAATACATAGAAGATTTAGGACGTCCAGCAAGTGCACTAGTAGAAATGACATTCAAAATGACACCTTTTTCTTTCTGCATTTTCATTTGCTTTAGAGCAAATTTACACCCCAAAAAAGTCCCAAAAGTATTTACCAAAAGTACATTTTTAACTTTTTCAGATTCAAAATTTTCTAAAAAATCATGTGTAATAAAGATTCCGGCATTATTGATCCAAATATCAATTCTACCGAATTTTTTTATTGTTTTGTCTACCAATTTCTGTATATCTTTTTCTTTCGTTACATCAGCCTTAATAGCATATGCTTTTATTTCTTTAGCAGTAGTATCTAAAAGAATTTTATCTTTGGAAGAAACTACAACAGTAGCGCCTTCTTTAATAAAAAGCTCTGCCATAGACCTGCCAAGTCCTCTACTCCCTCCCGTTATTACTACAACTTTATCTTTTAGATTCATCTTGCTTGTTTAATTTAATGTTTAGTTCTTTTAATTGCGCATCGGAAATTTCTGATGGTGAATCCATCATAATATCTTTTCCTTCCCCTGATTTTGCAAAAGGAATAATCTCACGAATATTTGGCTCGTTTTGTAACATCATAAGAAAACGATCAAAACCCCAAGCTATGCCTCCGTGTGGTGGAGTACCTAGAGAAAAAGCAGTCATCATATGACCAAAATTCTTTTTTATATCCTCTATTTTATGCCCCATTATTTCAAAAACTTTTTCAAGAGCATCTCCATTGTGATTTCTGATACTTCCACCACCGATTTCACTACCATTTAAGACTATATCGTATTGTGTAGTATAAATTTTTTCAATATTTTCTTTTTTCATAAGCCAATCTAAATGTTCAGGCAAAGGTCTAGAAAATGGATTATGAGTAAAAGTCCAACCTCCTTCTTCTGTTTTTTCAAAAAATGGCCAATCAACAATCCAGCAAAAGGCGAGTAAATTTGGATCATTCTTATCTTTTCTAATATCTGGCTTATCTACTCCGTATTTTTCCATAGCTTCTTTAAAAGAAATTCTAGGGAAAGGAATCTGTTGAATTTTTTTCTCAGGATAAAGTTTCTGCACTATTTCAATAAAAAGTTTTTCATTTAGAGACATCACATCTTCCATTTCAGTAAAAGACATCTCTAGATCCAATTGAGTAAATTCAGGTTGTCTATCTCCTCTCGTATCCTCATCTCTCATACATCTAGCAATTTGGAAATACTTTTCCACTCCTCCGGTCATTAGAAGCTGTTTGTATTGCTGAGGTGACTGTGGAAGCGCATAAAACTTACCAGGATACAATCTAGCTGGTACGACATAGTCCCTTGAACCCTCAGGAGTTGATTTGGTTAAAATCGGTGTTTCTACTTCTATGAATCCTTCGTTATGTAAAAAGTCTCGTATAAATTTTAATACCATATAACGATTCCTCATATTTTTCTGCATTCTATCTGTCCTCAAATCAACATAACGATATTTTAGTCTCAACTCTTCATTTACCTTTGACGTGTCTTCATTAACAGCAAAAGGTGGAGTTTCTGATTTATTTAAAACTTCAATTCCTACAACCTCTAGCTCCACTTCGCCATTCAGCACTCCAGCTTTTACATTTTTTGGCGGTCGCTTGTTTACCATACCGATGATTTTCAAAACCCATTCCGGTCTGATCTGCTTTGCTTTTTCTATCACCTCAGCTCGGCTAGGCAATGCCACACACTGAACCTTGCCTGTCATGTCACGCATATCAAAGAAAACCATCTTACCCTGATCGCGTCTAACATCTACCCATCCAGCAACGATAACCTCTTTGCCGACATTATCCTTTAAATCTTTAATATATATTCTATTTTGCATCCCATTAGAAATTTTAAATTAATAAACAAAATTATTATAACATGTCCGTTAAATTTCTAACGGGACAGGTATTAAAAGTATTTTACCATAAATTAAAAATAAAAACAGCGACGTTTTTCCTCCTTTCGGCCGTCGCTGTTTTGTGAGAGAATTGGCTCTCTCTTGCCTTGCCCGGATAGCGCCAAGCACGCCTAAGACCATTCTTCATCATCTATGGACCACGCCATATCAATCACATCCCTTCTGTGTTTAGGTTTGCCCCCATCCTATTCTTCTCCTTTTATTCACAACTGACCCCAAGGACCAGAGCTAGATGATTTTTGAACATCTAACTCTTTTTTCTCATTTTCTTGAGCTTTTTTCTTCATTAATAATATTTTCCTTGCTTCATCCCAATTAGGTTTAAAGACAGGACTCCAAGCCCCACGAAAACTAGCCCAAAAAGTCCAGATTTCTGTTTCCGACACTCTAATCCGTTTCTTTTTCATTTTTCTATTTCCTTTTGTTAAAGAACTATTTCCACAAAGAACAAAAGTGTCGCTTCGTTGCGCCATTTAATGGATTCCTTATAAGTTAGGTTCTAGTCGCTAGTGACTAGGTGCTAAGAAATCAACAGAACGGCGAAAAAGCAGATGCCTCTACGCCCCACCATGACTTTATTGATTTAGTTGTTTTGAAATTGTATTTCATCTCTGTATTCACGTACTAGTACATGATAACAGAAGAAAAAAATAACGCAAACATCATATGTGGATAACTTTCTACATCTTTATAAAAAATTATTTGCTAAGTTTTTTCAACATTAAATGAAAACCTCCATTTTTATTGCGAAGTTCGCGAGATCCGCGAGTGACAGTGCTTATACCGAGACCTAACTCCCCTGCTACTGATCTATGTGTCTCGCCTTTATTTAATTTTTTGACTATTTGCCATCGTAAAGCCAAAGCCTCAAATTCAGCTGGTGTTAAGATATCTTTCAAAAATTCAATCATTAAACTTTTATCTCCAAGAATTTTAGAAAAAACTTCTACGAGCTCGTGCTTATATTCTGGAATTTTTTTACTTATGTGTTTCATTTCTTAATCAAAAATTTTAGTAAACATTCACTCCGATTTTTTCTCTTACTTCAGTCATCTTTTTACCAGCGACTTTTTTGGCTTTTTCACCACCAAATTTTAGTATTGCAAGAGCTTTAGGAATATCTTTTGCAAATTCTTTCCTTTTTTCTCGAAGTGGTGCGATAAATTTTTCTATATCTTCTACCAATAACTCTTTCAATTCTTTATACTTACCAGCTTTTTCTTCATAAATTTTCTTCAGTTCAGCCTCAGCACGGAAAAGTTTGTGTATGGCAAATACATTTTGTGGTATTCCACCGCTTGAGTCCGTCACAATACTCATCACACACTTTTTTATCTCATCGTGTTCAGCAAAAAGCGGAATAGTGTTACCGTAGCTCTTGCTCATCTTGCGTCCATCTGTCCCTGGCACTATTGCCGTGTCTTCTAAAATCATCGATTCTGGTAATTTAAAAATCTGATTTCCTTTGCCATATGTACGATTAAACTTTTCTGCAATATCGCGAGCTATCTCTACGTGCTGTTTCTGATCTGCACCTACCGGCACTACATCTGGGCCATAAAGTAAAATATCAGCCGCCATCAAAACAGGATAATTGAAAGTACCCACATCTATCTCTTTATTCTTTGCTTCTGCATCTTTAAAAGCATGCGCACGCATTAAAAATGGCATAGTTGTAATCGTATCAAAAATCCAAGTGAGCTCTGTGTGTTCAGAGATGTCACTCTGTTTAAAAAATATAACTTTTTTTGGATCTAGACCAATGGCTAAATAATCGAGCAAAACATTCTTTATGTTTTCATTCATCTCTTTTGGATTTCGTAGAGAATGCAAAGCGTGATAATCAGCGATAAAAACATAACCATCATGCTCGTTTTGTAATTCAACGAACTGCTTCATCGCCCCAAAATAGTTACCAATATGAGGTTTTCCTGAAGGCTGAACACCCGACAAAAATACTTTTTTAGACATAAATATATATTAACATATTAATAACACCTTTACACACTTTTATTTTTGACAATTCTAGCGCAGTAGTAGAGAATAACTTCATGGCTAAAACACTTAAAAATACTAAAAGCTCAAACCTTCGCATCCCGCCACAAAGTATAGAATCAGAACAAGCAGTTTTGGGATCAATAATGCTCCGTAAAGACGCAATGCATGAAGTGGAAGACATGGTGTCGGCAGAGAGTTTTTATGTTGAAAAACACAAAAAGATTTTTCAAGCGATGCTCGACCTCTCAAACAAAAATGAACCGATAGACATGCTCTCTCTTTCTACTAAACTCGGCGAACAAAAATTGCTCGATGCAATCGGTGGAAATGTTTACCTCGCTGAAATAGTGAACACTGTTCCCTCTTCCACCAACATCAAACACTACGCCAATATCGTGCAAAAGAAATATGTTTTACGAAGTTTGATAGAAGCGGCGGACTACGTCTCCGAACTCGGGTTTGAAGAAGGTGATGACCATATGGATGACATCCTAGATATGGCGGAAAAAAAAATATTCAGTGTAGTCTCTTCTCCAAAGAATCAAAAATTTGTAAATTTGAAAGATGCTCTGCCGGAGGCTTGGGAGCGCCTTTCAAAATTGCACGAACATAAAGGAATGCTTCGCGGACTTCCGACTGGTTTTCGAGATTTAGACACTATGCTTTCCGGTTTCCAGAAATCAGACTTGATAATCTTGGCGGCAAGACCAAGTATGGGAAAAACTACTCTCGCACTAGACATCGCCCGCATGGCTTCCACTACACATAGTAAATCTGTCGTAATATTCTCTTTGGAAATGTCTTCTCAACAGCTCATAGACAGAATGCTCTCTGCCGAGAGCCGAGTCAATGCTTGGAATTTGCGCACCGGCCGTCTATCTTCAGACCGAGAATTCTCCCAACTTCGAGATTCTCTAGACAAGCTCTCAAAGGCAAAGATATATATTGATGATCAACCAGGAAATTCAATCGTCAGAATGAAAGCACTTTCTCGCCGACTAAAAGCAGAAAAAGGGCTAGACCTCATTGTAGTAGACTATTTACAGCTTATGACCACTTCGAAAAATTACGATTCGATGGTAAACCAGGTGACAGAAATATCACGTTCGCTCAAGAGTCTAGCAAAAGAGCTCGACGTGCCAGTCTTGGCGCTTTCCCAGCTCTCTCGCGCAGTGGAATCTCGCGGTGGAAAGCCTCGCCTTTCAGACCTTCGTGATTCAGGTTCTATCGAACAAGATGCGGACGTCGTAATGTTCATCCATCGAGACGATAAAGGGAAAGAAGAGTCAGAAAAAACAAATATCGCTGAAATTTTAATTGAAAAGCACCGAAATGGTCCAACTGGAAAAATAGACCTTTATTTCGACGAAAAAACCACAACATTCCAAACTCTAGAAAAGAGTAATATTAGTGAATTCGCCCCAGCAAAAGTTAAAGGAGATTTAGATGAATTTTAACATGGTATGGATCCCGTTAGAGATCACTCAGTTTATAAATCAAATAATATGTTAATATAAATCTATGTTAAGATGTTTTATTAAAAGTAATATAACTACGGAAATCTAAAGATTTCCTATCTCTAACGGGATGGACATTATAGATAAATTATCAGAAATTTTTAAAGAATTCCCCGGCATCGGAGAAAGACAAGCAAAACGCTTTGTATATTTTTTAATGTCTAGAAACCCTACTTATAGCGAAAACCTATCCAAAATGATTTTAGATTTAAAAAAAGAAGTAAGCCAATGTAAAGAATGTTTTAGATTTTTCATTTTGAATAATAAAAAAGGAAAACTTTGCGATATTTGCGCAAATGTAAATATAGATTCTTCCACTTTAATGATTATTGAAAAAGATTCAGATTTAGAAAGTATAAAGAAAAGCCGAGTTTATCACGGAAAATATTTTATCTTGGGCGGACTCGTGCCAATCGTTGAAAAAACAACTAAAAGTAGAATCAGAATTGAAGAATTGAAGAAAAAAATTACAGAAAGTGAGGCAAGAGAAAGTGAGGCAAGACCTAACATGTTAGGTCTTGCCTCACTTAAAGAAATAATCTTAGCTTTTTCTTTAAGTCCTCAAGGCGACCATACTGATTCTTATGTCCGAGAACAGCTCAAAGATATATCTGAAAAACGAAATATCAAAATCTCTTCACTCGGTAAAGGTCTCTCCACCGGCACCGAGCTGGAATATTCCGACAACGACACTCTCAAAAACGCACTAAAAAACAGGCAATAAAAAAAACTAAAATAAACTAGACCTTAATACTTAAATCTTGCAATAGCTAGATTAAAATGAAACATATTTTCTACAAAAATACATTTTTTAATCCAAAGATGTATTTGCACGATAACTATTATATATAGTTTCAAAATTATCATGGGGGCCACAAGTTAAAAGAAAAGTTTCAACTCCTCCACGAAGATTTATTCTTTTAATTATTCTTCCATTAACTACCCCGCCTTTCTCAAGCTGAGTATTAATCATTTTTCTAATAAACTCACTAATTTTTAGTTCTAGTGTTTCACCATATTCAACTATAAGTTCTACTTCTCCTAAATTTTCCTTACTAGATCCAATTCCTTCTTTCATGGTTTTTTAAAATTAATTATTAAAAAAAACAAATAATTATTTTATGTTAGTGATTTTTACTTTGAAAAATGGCTGACGATGACCGTTCCTTCGAAGATAACGAGACTTTTGTTTATATTTTACAACGAGGATTTTTCGAGCACGGCCGATTTCTACGATTTCTGCGTCTACTTTTGCGCCTGCAATATATGGGGTACCGATAGTTGTGTCTTTTCCGTCATCAACGAGAAGAACCTTATCAAAAGACAGCTTGTCCCCTTTCTTGTATTCCCCTATCATTTTCTCAATAGAAACGAGGCTCCCTTTGGAGACTTTGTATTGCTTTCCGCCTGTTTGTATTACTGCAAATTCCATGCTTTGATACTAGCTTAAATTTTGATATAATGCAAGACATGCAAACAAAAACTATAGAAAAGTATTTTTTCTTCGGTCTATTATCAGCAACTTTGATTTTTGCTTTCTTTATTTTCCAACCTTTCTGGATTGTGCTGGTCTTGGGAGCTTCTTTGTCTATAGTCCTATATCCTGTATATCTTTGGCTAAAAAAGATTAATTTATCAAACTCCCTTGCCTCTATCTTAACCTTGCTTTTCTTTATTATTGTACTTTGTATTCCATTTTTTGGAGTCGGCTCCATCGTTTTTAATCAATCTCAAGATCTTTACCGTTCAGTTGTAAACAATGGAAATTCATTACCTCTTTTAGATTCATTCGAGAATAAAATAAATAAAATACTGCCAAACGATGCACCATTTAAAATGAAAGAAGCGATTTCTACTTTTCTTTCTTTTTTGACGAGCAACATTACAAATATTTTTAACACCACTATCACCGCAGTATTTTCATTCGTATTATTGCTCTTGAGTATTTTCTATTTTTTGAAAGATGGAGAAAGCTGGAGAAAAACTTTTCTTAAAATAAGTCCTCTTTCGGATGCTGATGACGAAAAAATATTGAATAAACTTTCCAGAACAATCAATAGTGTAATAAAAGGATATCTCCTGATTGCTTTTATTCAAGGAACATTGATGGCGATAGGACTAGCTATTTTCCATGTTCCAAATTGGGCACTCTGGGGAGCAGTAGCAGGTGTGGCTTCTATTTTGCCACCTTTTGGCACAGCTGTAGTTTCAATTCCTGCGGTGATTTTTCTTTATACAACAGGACAGACAGGCTTGGCGCTCGGACTTTTAATATGGGCTACTTTAATAGTTGGACTAGGTGACAATTTATTATCGCCATTTATTGTCGGACATAATATAAAAATACCTCCATTTTTAATCCTCTTCTCTGTATTAGGTGGTATTTCCCTTCTCGGGCCTGTGGGTATCTTGATCGGGCCACTCACTGTTTCACTACTTTATGCTTTGACTGAAATTTATCGAAGTGAATTCCAATAGATAAAATCTATATAAAATTAAACAAATATGACTTTAAAATTTTACAACACTCTGTCACGAACAAAAGAAGACTTCTCCCTTATCAATAAAAAAGAAGTTTTGTTTTACACTTGCGGACCGACAGTTTATGGCTATCCTCATATTGGAAATTACCGTGCATATATCTTTGCTGATACTTTAAAACGAGTTTTATTGTATAACGGATTTAAAGTTAAACACATAATGAATCTGACTGATGTGGATGACAAGACTATCCGTGATTCAAAAAAAGAAGGAAAAACATTACGGGAATTTACTGAATTTTATACAGAAGAATTTAAAAAAGATATAAAATCTCTAAACATCGTCAACCCTAAAAAATTCACCAAAGCAACGGATTACATCCATGAGATGGTTGAAATTATAGAAAAATTACTTCATAAAAAATTTGCATATAAAAGCAAAGATGGAAGTATTTATTTTGACATAAAAAGATTTTCCGCCCAAGGCGGATCCGCCTCTGGCGGAAAAGGCTATGGCCAACTGTCCCACCTAGATATGAGCTCGTTAAAAAAGAATGCCGGAGGTAGAATAATAAAAGATGAATATGAAAAAGACAATATCCAAGATTTTGCCCTTTGGAAAGCTTGGGATGAAAAAGATGGAGATGTATTTTGGAACACCACCTTGGGTAAAGGACGACCAGGCTGGCACATTGAATGCTCGGCAATGTCTATGTCTAACCTCGGAGAACAAATAGATATACATACAGGGGGGGTAGATAATATTTTCCCCCATCATGAAAATGAAAAAGCGCAATCCGAAGGCGCCACCGGAAAACAATTTGTAAAATATTGGATGCATAACGAATGGGTTTTAGTAGACCAGAAAAAGATGGCAAAGTCAGAGCATAATTTTTATACTTTGAGTGATTTAAGAGCTAAAGGAATTGACCCAGTTGCCTATAGATTCTGGCTTTTAATGGCTAATTACCGCACTAGAGTAAACTTCGTCTGGGAAGCCTTAGAAGGCGCAGAAACGGCCCTAAAACGCCTATATAACCTCTATTTAGGGCTCGGAGATGAAACAGGCAATATAAACAAAGAATACAACCATAAATTCAAAAATTATCTAGAAGACGACCTAGACACACCGAGAGCATTGACTGTTCTTTGGGATGTCTTGAAAGATGGAAATATTTCCAATGCCGACAAGAAAGCTACGGTTTTAGATTTTGATAAAGTGCTTGGACTTGGCTTCGCAGATATTAAAACAGAAAAAATTCCAGAGGAAGTAGAAAAGTTGGTAACTGCTCGCGAAGAGGCGCGAAAAAATAAAGACTTCAAAAAATCCGACGAACTTCGTAAAGAAATAAATTCTCTGGGTTACGAAGTTAAGGACACAGCTGAAGGACCCCGCCTGCAACAGCTGTAGCAACTGCGGGCAGGAAAAAATTTCTAAGATATAATTCTAAGGGCACAATCTATTGTAGTCATCTATCATGGCTGACGTGGTTGGTTCTATTCCAGCCCCAGGTCCTGAAAGAGTATACTTTCCTCCCGCCCCTAATTTTCCTTCAATGATATGAATCGCATTTCCAACTCCACCTGGTAGCCAAGACATAAAATCCGAAAAACCGTTTACTTTGCGAAAACCTCCGAAAATATTCCAACCTTCAATCTTTGTCTTAAATCCTTTGCCTAGAAATTTTATACCAACAGTAAGTGCACTATTTGAGAAAGAAACCACTAAACGATAATCTTCTCCTTTGTCGCACAAATTTTTTAATCTAAGTGATGTTTGACTGAAAGACCCGAGTGCTTTAGGTGTTAAGAACTTCTTCTTAGATAAAACAGTGTTAAAAAACACGCATGTTTTGCGCGCAATGTCAGAAAGCTCCCCGTTAATAAGACTGAGCGAATCATTAGCACCGGGCTCTGCGTAGCCCAACTTCCCTGCTTCTGCACATGCTTCACCTAGAGTTCGGCCGTGACGCATTTCATCAAAAATAAAATTTAGTGTTCCATTAAGGACGACATGGATCTGCACAAATTTACTATTCGGATTACGATCTTTTGTATAATTGAGAATCTTTGTACCACCACCAACTGTGGCACTGAAACCAATCTTATTAAAATAAGGTTTCAATTCTTTTGCATGGTAAGCAATGGCACCCTTTTCGCACGTAATAACCGGAATACCAACCTCTACACATTTGAGAATATAATTTCGTGCTGCTTCACCCTTATCAAGAGTAGAGATAGCAACAAAAACAGCCTCGGGCATATGTTGTGTAAGTAACTGTTCAAAAGATGGGCCTGTTTGATTTCTTCGGAATTGAAAACATACTTTACAACCTTGAATTTCGAGACGTTCTAAAAGACGTCTTGCAATAGCACCCACACCTATAATCGCAACTTTTTTTATTTTTTTCATATTTTAATTTTTATTTATAGATACTTACTAAAAAACGACCTTTATTTGAGGTCGTTTTTGAAAGTTCGTAGTTTAGTTTTTTAAAAAATTACAAACGCTCTAAGACAACCTCAAATTGTAGGGTTGTAGTGGCGGTTGTCTGATTATTTTGTATGTTTAAAATCATATCTTTCATACATGAAATTATATCACTAGGTGCAAAAATTGCAATAATTTATTTGAAAATCTTCTTGCGATATAAAATAAATATCTCAATCAGATTAAATACAGCTAGATAAACTAAGAAAGAATATATTGTAAAAGACCAATTTTTGATTATTAAAAGACCAAGAATGTTATTAAAAATATCCGCAAAGTAAACTGAATTTGTTTCTGTTTCCGGAAATTTCCAAGATTTTATAAAAGTAGGTATAAAAGCTAATCCGTCAGAAAGTATAGCGAAAAGAATTGATATGCTTAAATTATGAGTATAAATATAAAATACTAAAGATGTTAAAGACAATACTCCACAAATCATATCTAACTTAGTTAATTCCCAATACGCATTTTTATTTCTTAAAGAAAAAACTATCACTAAAAGAGATCCAGCTCCAGCCAAAAATACAGGCAGAGAGGCTAAACCAGCTCCCGCTTTAAGCTGAAAGAATACTCCAATGAATGGGGCCAACATCCATATAAACCATGAAACCAGATTCGGCTTTGTCTGTCCACGAAAAATATTTCTAAAATAGAAAAAGAAAGCTACCAGACTTACGAGCACTGTGAAATAAATTATATATTCTGGAAGCATAAATTATATTCCCTCTTTTTTAAGCTCTTCTATTATTTCGCGAGCTCTCTTGGAAATCTTACTAGGTATTTTTACATTTATTATTATATTTAAATCACCATTTTTGCCATTCTTTACAGCTTCACCATAACCCGTCATTCTGAGAGTCTGCCCACTATGAATACCAGAAGGTATATTTACAGAAACTTCTTCTTCACGACGAAGCACACCTTTGCCTTTACATGTCTCACAGATTTCTTTTGGCACTTCACCAGCACCTAAACAAACTTCACAGATTTTTGTATTCGCAATGTTTCCAAAAATTGTTCTCTTTGATTCACGAATTTGCCCTTGTCCGTTACAAGTCTTACAAGTCATCATTCCAGAGCCGACTTTGGCACCAGAGCCATGACAAACAAGACAAGATGATGTCTTTGTAATTAAAATTTTTCTTATAGTTCCTAAAATAGATTCAGTAAAAGTAATTTGAATTTCTGTAGAAATATCTCTGCCACGTCTTTGCTTACCACCCCAGCCAGAGGCTGGTCCGCCTCCGGCGGAAAAAAAATCACTAAAAATATCATTTAAATTTCCAAAATCAAACTCTGCTCCGGCTCCTTGAAATCCACCATTTTGAAATCCAGAAAAGTCAAAACCTTCAAATCCGCCTGAGCCACCCCTAAAACCACCTTGTCCCATATTTTCAAAACCAGATCCAAACTGATCGTATTTTGAACGTTTAGCATCGTCAGAAAGCACCTGATAAGCTTCATTTATTTGCTTAAATTTTGCCTCATCGCCTTCTTTTTTATCAGGATGATATTTATGCGCCAACTTATAAAAAGCCTTTTTTATTTCGTCTTTAGACGCACCCTTATCAACACCTAATACATTGTAATAATCTTTAGACATAGCTTGCATTCTAATTCGTAATTCGTAATTGTCAATTTTTAATTCTAAATCATTGGCTCTGCTTCCTGTGAAGTCCCGACGCTTTTAGGTCGGGATCCCGACTTTTCGTCGGGACTTTCTAGTCCACTATCTACATTTTCATCTTTTTTTCCATTTTTTTCTTTTTCTTTTCTTTTCGCTTTACCTTCAATGATTGCTTTTTCCTCAGCGCTTCGGATTATTGTGGCTTCCTCTTCGGCAATTAATTTTGCCGCATCATCTTTAGATATCGAAAACTTTCTGCGAGATGCTTCCATAATTTCTTTTCTATAAGAAACATGGGTTGGTGGAAGTACACGCAATGTCTCAGCAGAAAATGGATCATAAGATTCTCCGTCTATAGTCATTTTTATATAAATTTCTCCGACAGCTAGGTTGATCATATCTTTAACACCGAACAATGGCTCAAATTCTGGTTTTAATTTTACGGCATCTTCTCCACCAACTCTAAAACAAATAAGGCTTCCTGTATTTCCGAGTACAGCATGTTGAACTTGAGGAATAAGCTGACCTATATATTGATGCGCAATGGTAAGATTTAGAGCGTATTTTCTAGCTTCCGACAAAATGTTTTCAAATGTTTGAGTGACGATATTATGAAACTCATCTATGTATAGATAGAAATCTTTACGGTCAGCTTCAGGAATACTTGCACGCTCCATTCCGGCTTGTTTTATTTTAGTCAAAAACATCGAACCAAAGAAGGAGGAATTCTCTTCTCCGATACGACCCTTTGAAAGGTTAATAAAAATAATTTTTCCATCATTCATCAATTTACTGATATCAATTTTATTTTGTTTCTGTCCGAAAATATTTCGAAGAAGTGGGTCTGAGAGGAATTGACCGAGCTTGTTTACGAGCGGGATGATAGCGTCCGTATCGAACTTCTCGGACCAATCGGCGAATTCGATAGCAAAGAATCTTTTCACCATGTCGTCTGTAATATATTCCACAACTTTCTGCCTATAATTTCTGTCCGTCAACATTGAGATCATTCCACGCATTGTGGCATGAGGATAATCGAGTAATGCCAAACAAGTAAAACGAAAAACGTGCTCGAGACGAGGAGTCCAGTTTGCGCCGAATTGTTTATGCAAGACTTCAATCAAGCCTTGGGTTAATTGGAATTTAAAAAGCGGGTCAACATTTGCCAACGGATTAAAAGATGCAGGAAAATCAATATCCGACGGATCAATAACACAGACATCTTCGATGCGCTCCTTTGGAACATAATCCAGCATCGCATCTATCACGTCTCCGTGTGGATCAATAAGACACAAACCATGATTGTAAGTCACATCTTGACGAATTAAAAGTTCTAATAATTTTGTCTTTCCAACCCCAGACTTTCCCACGATATAAAGGTGGCGTCTACGGTCTATACGCTTGATACCAAAAATAAATTTCTTCTCTTCAAGAGAAGCCACATAATTTGTCCTTCCAATAAAAGAAACTTCTTCAGGTTTGACCTTACCGAAAACAGGCAACTCTGGTGGTGGTGGCCCGTATTTGATTATTTGCACTCGATTCGGTTTTGGCATATATATCTTATATTAACATCTTTTTACTTCAAATTCACCTCACCCCTTGCTTTCCCCTCTCCATTACTATGGAGAGGGGTTGGGGAGAGGGTACTTTGTATTTTTACCCTAAAATGTGTATCATAGAATCATGAAATTACATAGATTTATTGGAGGTTTCGACCTATCAAAAAAAGAAATAGAAATCACAAATCCTGAAAATATCAAGCAAATAAAGGATGTTTTGAAATTAGTAAAAGGTGAGATCATAATCCTTTCGGATGGAAAAGGATCTAGTGCTGAGGCTACTATAATTTCTATTTCTCCTGATAAAATCATATGCAAGATAAATAAAATAGAAAAACAAGAAAAAACAGAAAGAAAAGTAAATTTATACTTAGCAATATTAAAAAAAGAGAATTTTGAACTGGCAACACAAAAAGCCGTCGAATGCGGAGTTTCAAATATTATTCCAATAATAACCGAACGCACAATAAAAACCGGTTTGAATATTTCTCGTTTAGAAAAAATAATTCTAGAAGCTAGTGAACAATCAGGGCGAAGTATTGTGCCTGTCCTTTCCCCTATTTTAGAATTTCCTACAGCTTTAGCATACGGGAGCGCCGCAGAAGAAAGGGTGATTTTTCATCTAGGAGAAAAGACATATGAAGCAAATAAAAAAGCAAAAAGTGTCAGTATCTTTATCGGCCCCGAAGGTGGATTTACTGAAAAAGAAGTAAAACTTGCCGAAGATTCCGGCTACACCGTTTCTTCTCTCGGTCCACTCACCCTACGTGGAGAAACTGCCGCTATCGTAGCTACCTATCGCACAGTTTACGGAATCTAGAAAATAAAATATGAACTTTTTCCGGTACGGATTTTTAAAAGGGCATCTCTTGGATTCAATCCAAGGGATGCCCTTGGAAACTAATACACCTCTTGCTGGTAGCATTTTTCACAATAAACTATTTCTGGCCTGTCCGGAGCGTATGAGGTTTCAAATTCGTTTTGACAAAGTTGAGTACCATGAGTATGTTCTATTGTATTTTTATATTTCTTATTATTAGAAAACTGACCATCACACTGGCATTTACTATTCCAAAGTTTAAATGGATTTCTTAATCCTAGCCTCTTATAATGACGACAATTTGGGCAATATCTTGGTAATGCAATATTGTGATTTTTCAAAAATTCTAATTCTGGCTTTATTATACGATATGCTTTGGTACATTGAGTCTTTTCATTACCATTGTTTGGACAAGCAATTACTTCTTCTATAATAGAATCTGGAATATCTTTTATGTGATCAGGTAAATCTTTACTTAAAATAGTTACTTGATAATATTTATGTGATGGAATTCTGTAAATAAATCCATTTTTAATTATTTCTTCTTTTGTTTTTGTAAAATATTCTTGAGACATTGCTTCATTGTAAGCAAATGGAGATATTTCATTTGGAAAAAATTCACCATATTTATAAACTATCCCCCTTTTGTCTTTATAAGGCATAGTATTCATCTGTTCTATAATTTTTGGTATTAATTTAAAATATTCTTCCTTAGAATATTGCTTGTTTAAAATGCAATACTGCTTACCACGCATTCCAATACAACCAAAAAGATTTTTAGAGTTAAAACACATATATGTATAATAAGTCTCAAGGCAAGTATGAGTAATAGCAGCAAATAATTCTCTAGACGCTTCTACTCCCGCATCAAGTCCTTCATACATCAAAGAAGCAATTCCACCCCCGCCATACATATCATAACAATCTTTACCATCAACAAAATGAATAAGATGTTTTGAGTCTTCAGTATTTCCATAAAGATCAAAACATTTTTTAGCATTTTTAGAATTCATAATGTTGTCTCCTGTACATTCTGTAGATTTTATTATATTTGTATATTTATTTGGAAAATTAAGAACAAATTTATTATAATGATTTTCAAATTCACAAAGTTTTTTATAACTGCCAAAATCCAACTCTTTCTTCTTTTTCTCATATTCTTCTTTTGTATATTGCACATTTAAAATACATCGGCTTTTGCTGACCAAATTTACACAACCAATACAATCTTGAAGGTTCTTACAATGTTTAAGAAAAAAGGAATTTATAGATTCATCTGAATCATAAGAAAAATGAGTTTTATATAAACCCCCACATAAAGTATCACCATATGATAATTCAGAATCTAAACATGTAAAAGTATCAATACAATCCTTACAACTAAAAGCCCCGTAAGAATAATGCGTTCGTTCATTTTTATAAGAAGCATATATTAAATAACAAAACTTACAATCTGCATTATGATTTCCATAAGGACTACCAACACTATTTGAATTTCCTAAACTTTCTAACGGAGTTTCTCGAAGTAAATCCTTAAATTGCTCAAAAAATGGTCTAGAAAAATCATACTCCCGCCCGTAATCTGTCGGTTCCCACTGGTCGCTCCACCAAACATCGTGATCATATACCACCACATCGGCATCTGGATGAAACATCGTAATTATTTCTTTACCAGTCTTTGCGCAAGGCCTTTTGAAAAGTGAGCGCTCATTGCGCCATGTCATACGACGAATAAGCCGACACTCCGGGCAAAAAGTCGGCGCAGAGACCTTTATTTTCTCGTAAAAATTAAAATCTTCCACTTCTATCGTGAAATCTTTCTTGCAGTTCTGACAGTTTTTTATTTCACTTTGCATAAACTATTCTAAAATTTTTCGCAGTACGTCTTCGGGTACTTCTCGAACTTTATCAGCCTTAGGCTGACCAACCTCTGGCTGGGGGTTTTTAGGAATGGGAGTTGGTGTAGGTATAGGAGCAGAAATAGGTGTTGGTGCTGAAGCTTCAACTTTTGGCTGGCTGGTCTTTATCAAATCCTTTAATTTATTCATATCTTGAGAGCTAGCAGCGCGATCTTTGGAACGAAAAACTTCTTTCTCTGTTTTTACAGATTGATTTTTAAGAACATCAAGTGAAACTGCCCCGACGTTTGTCGGGGTCCCGACTTTGGTCGGGAGTTCTTTTACCACTATTTTTTGTGGGGTCCCACCGTCGGCGGTGATTTTACTTAAAATATCTCTTAAAGCAGTATTTTTTACTGGTGCAACCTTTGGCGCAGAGCTAGGCGATGGAGTAAAAACTTTTTTAATAGCTCCAAATATACCGGGCCCACCTGTCGGACGGGTAAATTTGGCTGGTGAAGGAAAAACTACTTTATTTACTGGTGATAAAGGTTTCGCTACAGAAGATGGTTTATCTAAATGATGATCCACTCTTTCCGGATATCTTTCTTTGTTTCCATTCATATGATCATCTTTTGGTTTGAATTCTATTCCCAAATCAGCTAACGGTTTATAGAAAGTTATCTCATCATGTTTAATCTGGTTTTCGGAAGTCTTTTCCACTTTTACTTCACCAGATTTTATTTTCGCTATGCAATCTTTACAGTAAACTACCCTTCCCGGATCCGGCTTAAAAGGCACTGTTGACTCTTTCTTGCAGAGTGAACAAATTACCGGGAACTTTTCTAAATTTCCACTTCCCGTATCAGAATCATTACCGAGAGACATTCCACTCCAATCATTTATTTCCCTCTCCACGACTTCCTTGCTTCGGCAATAAAGGAAACGAGACGACTTGATAACTTCTTCTTCCACTTGTCTGTTGCCAGACTTTGCCATCGGCGGTAAAGTTTTAGCAGAAAAAGGACGCGAGGTAACCCCATCTATCATCAACTTCATATAGACTTTATAGTTTGGTAAATTCACTATGTCTTGCGGAGTAAATTCAGGATCAAATTCACTTTCCAAAAATTCTGCATCATCCGAACCAACTCTAAAAACTATCATCGTTCCCACGTTGCCGAAAACAGCATCACGCACTGCCGAGCTCTTATCCACCACGAGCTGAGCGGTATATTGGTGAGCCACAGTCAAATTTAATCGATACTTTCTAGCTTCTGAAAGAATACCAGCAAAAGCATCCGTCACGAAGTTTTGGAATTCGTCGACATATAGATAAAAGTCTCTACGATTTTCTTCCGGAATACGCACACGCTCCATAGCCGCAAGCTGAATCTTAGTAATAATCATACCTCCGAGGAGCCCAGAGTTGTCTTCACCGATGCGTCCTTTGGAAACGTTGACCAAGAAAATCTTACCCTCATTCATCATGTCAAAAATGTTTATCGTGCTCTTACTCTGACCGACGACATTTCGGATTATAGAAGTGGAAAGAAATTGTCCAACTTTGTTTTGAATCGGCGCAATGGCTTCATTTCGAAATTTGTCCTGCCAAGCTTCATATTCATGAACCCAAAAAGCCTTAATGACTGGATCTTTCAAATTGGAAATTATTTTTTGACGATAATCTTTATCCACAAGCATTCTAGGAATACCTAGAAGTGTCGTGCCTGGAGTATCGAGCAATGCTAAAATCGCATTATTTAAAATATATTCCATTCGAGCGCTCCAAGCATTCGCCCAGATTTTTGTGAAAATTCCCATCAGTCCAGACGCCACCAAATGCTTGTATTGAGGGTCGATCAATTCAAGAACATTAAAACCAATATGATGGTCTGCATCGGCGGGGTTAAAATATACTACGTCTTTTATACGATGAGGCGGAATAGCGGAGAGGACTGCTTCTACGTTTTCTCCGTGCGGGTCTACCATACAAACCCCATCACCATTTTTGATGTTTTGAATAATCATATTAAACATCAAAGCGGATTTACCAGTACCGGATTTTCCGAGAATATAAACATGCTGACGCCTGTCTTTGCGCTTTATTCCAAAAAGCTGATTCTTGTCCCGATAGGTAGCAAGTCCAAGATAAGTAATCTCTTTATTTGCAGGTATTTCTGGCAATTCCATATAGTTACTATTTTACAATAAAAAGGCTCTTTTTGCTAATATACTTGACATATTTTTTGTATTTGCTAGTATAAAGGTAACTTTGGCTTCGGCCTCCGAGAAACCCCCGCAAGGGGGTTTCGTTGTTTATATAAACTTTTTTAATTTATCTTTTATTATTTCAAATTCTTCCATAGAAATAACTTTTATTTTACGAGCAAGTCGTCTTGTATCAAATAATTTTATTTGAGAAATAATTGCTGATGAATTAGTAGATTCTATTTCCACATACCAAGAACCCTTCTTTTTATTTGAAGTCAAAGGCACGCCAATAAAGGTATTTGCTGTAATTTTTTTAATAACTAAAACTGGACGTTCAAAAAGTTCATGTTTGCCACTCTGTTCACTTCCAACATTTAAACCAACAGAACAGAACCATACATCTCTTTCAGATACATATATTGGATTACGAACATCTATTTTTTTCTTTAATTCATTCCATCTATTAAAATCTTTCTCCATAATTTTATTATACTAAAAAATTTATATATACTATAATCCATAAACAAGAAAAAGCCCCCAGATATGCCTAGACATATCTGGGGGCTTATCTTTCTAAAAAGTTATTTATCTAGTTTTTTATATAAAGTTCCAGTAATTGTGAGAATTACCAACCCAGCCACAAATAAATACCAAGGATTTATATCTAGTAATCCGAAATCTTTCATTAATCCTTTTAATGCTTCATGCACAGCTGTCACACCAAAAAGTATTAATAGTGCAAAAGTGACAGGGTATCTTCGAAATACAGCTTTAGCACGCGAAGCCATTAATTTATTTACTTCATTTGACAAGTCTTCAACATGCTTCAATATGTCCAAACTTATTCTATTTTCATCTTTTTCGAGCATTGATAGATTCTAGCAAAAAATATCGAAAACTAAAAGAAAATGACTTTTTTAACCTTTTAGTATATAATCAACTTATTATTAATATAACTTAAAATATAATGGAAAAACCTAATTTACAAAAGACTGAAGAACAAGTGATGAAGGAATTTATTGCTAGAGGATTCACTATAATAGATGATACTGTCTATTCTTCTGAGGTGGAAGAACATCAAAATGATTTATGCCCATGTTGTAATAAACCTTTAGGAAAAAACATCTTAACTCGAATTAAGTTTAGTGACACAGGAGAAAAAGTTTTACTCCATAGATATCATTCAATGAAATAACTATTTCTTCTCGTCTTCAGGACCTTTATCTTTAAATTCTGCGTCTTTTACTTCTGGATTTTGTTCTTCAGGAGTTTTTGGAGATTGAGGAGTAGCGCCAGCTTTTTGTATCGCCTCACCTATTTTAGACATTTCAGCAGAAAGCTCTTCTGTCGCTTTCTTAATAGCTTCAGCATCGGTGCCGTCTTTTACTCCACGAAGCGCAGTGATTTTCGCATTCACACCGTCTTTCAATTCCGCCGGGATTTTTGCTTCATTATCTTTCAATGCTTTTTCGGCAGTGTAAATAATCATCTCCGCAGTATTTTTTATGTCCACCACTTCTTTTTTCTTTTTATCTTCAGTGGCATTTAGTTCCGCATCTTTCTGCATCTTTTTGATTTCTTCATCTTTTAGTCCGGAACTTGCTTCAATCTTGATGGATTGAGTTTTACCAGAAGCTTTATCTTTCGCAGCAACATTCAAGATTCCGTTTGCATCCACATCAAAAGAAACTTCAATCTGAGGCATGCCCCTGGGTGATGGTGGAACTCCGTCCAAGATAAATCGGCCGAGAGATCTGTTGTCAGAAGCCATAGGACGCTCACCTTGCACTATATGTATTTCTACAGAAGTCTGATTGTCGGCAGCCGTAGAAAATACTTGAGACTTACTCGATGGAATGGTGGTATTTCTTTCAACTAATTTTGTTGCCACTCCGCCAAGAGTTTCAATTCCGAGAGAAAGCGGAATAACGTCAAGCAAGAGAACGTCTCGCACATCTCCAGCAAGCACTCCAGCCTGCACAGCTGCACCGAGGGCCACCACTTCGTCAGGATTGATAGACATATTTGGTTCTTTACCAAAAAGATTTTTTACCGCTTGCACTATCGCTGGCATTCTAGTCTGTCCTCCCACCATAATGATTTCATTTATTTCATTCATCTTAAATGGTGAAGCCGCGAGTGCTCTTTTAGTGATTTCAATAGAACGATCAATCAAATCTTTTGTGAGAGATTCCAAAGTAGCTCGAGACATTTTCATCAAAAGATGTTTTGGACCACCAGCATCAGAAGTGATGAATGGAATATTTATTTCTGCTTCCATGGTTGTGGAAAGTTCGTGTTTTGCTTTCTCAGCAGCTTCTCGGAGTCTCTGATGCGCGAGCGGATCTTTTGTAACATCAATACCGGACTCTTTTTTATATTCTTCAGCAATCCATTTTACTATTTTTCTATCAATATCACCTCCACCCATGTGGCTGTCTCCATCTATGGACTTTACTTCTATGACATCACCACCGATTTCAAGCACAGACACGTCGAAAGTTCCTCCACCGAAATCATAAACCACAATTTTCTCATTTTTCTTTTTATCAAAACCATAAGCGAGAGCAGCAGCCGTAGGCTCATTGATAATTCTTTTTACATCGAGTCCGGCAATAGCTCCGGCATCCTTGGTTGCTTTTCTTTGCGCATCATTAAAATATGCTGGCACAGTGATGACAGCCTCTGTAATCTTTTCACCGAGCTTTGCTTCCACATCTGTTTTTATTTTTTGTAAAATCATCGCAGAAATTTCTTCTGGTCGGAAAAACTTATCCATCATTTTTACTTTTGCTCCACCTCCATCACCAGCTTCTATTTTAAAAGGAGCAGTTGCGCGATCTTTCTGCACTTCCGGATCATCAAATCTGTGACCCATCAAACGCTTTATTTCTGCAATTGTATTTTCTGGATTTGTTATAGCTTGTCTCTTTGCTAAAAGTCCGACGATACGGTCGCCATTTTTCGCAGTGGCAACTACCGAAGGAGTTGTGCGATTACCTTCAATATTTTCTATAATTTTCGGAGCTCCTCCTTCGATGAAAGCGACTGCCGAATTTGTTGTACCCAAATCTATACCTATAATTTTTGACATAACTTTTTTATTAAACTTATAATGTGTAAATTAAAATTGATCTTTTTAGAAAGCCTTGCGCAGGAGCTTAGAAAATAAAAATGGTATTCCATTTATTATTTTCTTGAGCGACGAGCAGTTCGCTGGGCAAGCTTGCCCAGATAGATTGCTTTATAAAAAGATTAATTTTAATGAACTAAAACAATTATATACTTAACTTAAATTTTTAGCAAGTTTTTCGTGACCACGAAATACTTGTCAAAAACTAGTATATATTATAAGATATAAGCATGTCAAGAAAAATACAAAAATTACATTATTCAGACAAAATATTAAGCATTTTAGGCGAAAAAACAGCCATTTCCCTACCCGAGCTTCGAGATAGCGCTTTAGGCGCTCAGATAGCGCCTAAAGCGCTATCTCGTGATAATTACGCGATTACACGCTCTTTAAAAGGACTTAAGGAAGCCGGTCTAATAGAGCAAATTTCCTCTACCCAAAACGAATACGCTCGCCTAACTAAAGAAGGCAAAAAGAAAATGCATAGCCTAAAATTAGACAGCAACACAACTTTGGTAAATACCACTTGGGATGGATTTTGGAGAATTATTTTATTAGATCTTCCGGAAGAAAGAAAAAGCGAACGTGAAAGCTTGCGCTACCTCCTAAAAAAAGCTGGCTTCATTTGTTTAAAAAATTCTACTTGGATTTCCCCATTCCCTTTTGAACACTTATTCACAAACATAAAAAAAGATTTAGGTCTGACGACAGAGATGATGATCATCGTCACAGAATTTGTAGACGAAGATACAAAAAAGTTTTTATTCGAAACTTTTGGGAAATAGAAACTTAAAAACGAGTTTCTAATACACCTCCTGCTGATAACATTTTTCACAATACACTATCTCTGGTCTTTCAGGTGCATAATTTGTTCTAATTTCTTTCTTACACTTATCGCAATTTCTTTTCCACAATTTAAATGGACCTCGTCGAGTAATGCGATCGTGATGTCGACAGAAAAAACATCTTCTAGGTACAGGAATATTCATTTTTCTGTAAAATAGAAGTTCTTGAGGAATAATTTTATAATTTCTATTGCAATCCATACATCTCAGAATTTCATTTATTATTGAATCTTTAATATCTTTTATATGATCCGGCATATCTTCAAGTTTCATTGTTTCCTTCCCTTCCGTTTTTTGAATATCATCTTCCCAGTGAAAACCTTGGGCTAAGGCTTCTTTTTTAGTTAATGGCATATTATCTTGTGCGACTGTTTCATTATATGCAAATAACGCAAGTTCCTGTTGCATCATAAGACCGTATAGATCTTTTTCTTTTAATTCATTAATAATTTTCTCACGAAGCTTTTCATAATCTTCTTTTGAATATTGCTTATTTAAAATACAGTATTTACCATTTTTCAAGGAATCACAACCGATACAATCTTTACAATTTGTAAGAAAAAATCCATATAAAATATCTTGTGAATAATGTGTCATAAAAGAACCGATAATGTTGCTTGAATGCCCAGTAGATACTACTTCAAGCAGATTTTCTGACTGAGTGCCATAACCAATAGTCCCCATGGAATCTTTAGCTCCCTTGGAATATAATAGATATCGACAATTTTCTGCATTAAAAGCTTCAAAAGAATCTTTCACGTTTTTACATTCAAATAAATAATCCCCAGTGGAATTCACAGTTTTTATATTATTATTTTCACGCATTGGAAAATCTATAATAAATTTCTCAAATTGTTTTTTAAACTCTTGCGTTTTTTCATAACTGCCCAAGATTTCACTCACCTTTTTCTTGTATTCAATTTGTGAAAGTGGTTTATTTAAGAAATAATAAGATTTATTATTTAAATTTACACAACCAAAACAATTTAAAAGACCACGACAATTTAAAATAAATTGAGAATCCACAGAGCCATTTACATTCTGACCCCAAAGAATTCCGGAAGATTGGTGGACATTCACACACTCATAACAGCGCTCAATATTTTTACAAAAATATAAATCAGAAGAATCTTTAGAATTCTTTAACCCCTTGGAATAAAAAATATCTTCAGATAAACTGGAATTAAAAATCAAATAACAATTCTTGCAGCCGCTTGCAGAATTTGCATATTCACTATTAATATTTTCACCATCACTGGGAGAAATACCTAAATTAATTTTAGGAACTTTTATTAAAAGTTCTTTAAATTGTTCAATAAAAGGACGATTTTCGTCGTAATCTTTTGCGTAATCTTTTGACTCCCATTTTTCAGAGTGATAACAATCATAACAATATGTAGAATAAAGAGATTTTGGATTATACATTGAGATAATCCCTTTTCCACAAAGCCCGCATTTACATCCGGAATAAAGGGTGGTTTCATTTCTAAACATCGCGCGCATTTTGAAACGACAGTCCGGACAAACTTTCGGCGCCGGCACTTTCATTTTTTCGTAAAAATTAAAATCTTCCGAATCTATCAAAAATTCTTTTTTGCAATTCCTGCATATTCTATTTTCTGTTTTATATTCCATTTTTTTATTCTACTTTACTTAACTAAAGTAATTTAGTTTAATAAAGTATTTATTTAGTACACCTCCTGCTGATAACATTTTTCGCAATAAACTATCTCTGACCTTTCGGGAGCATAGCTCGTTTCAAATTCTATCTTGCATTTTTCAGCCCCATGAAAATGATTTTTCTTTTCGCACATGCATTCTCTTTTATAAAAAGTTGGAGAATTTCGGAGTAATAGACGTTCATAATGCCGACAATTTGTGCATAAACGAGGTAAAGGAAGATTCATTCTTTTCAAAAAATCCAATTCCATCTTGATTACACGAAAAGCACCAGTGCATTCATGCTCGCAAGATTCTCTGTGAACACATTCTATAACTTGATTAAAAATATTTTCATCTACATCTTTAATATTATCCGGAATGTCTTTATTATTTAAAGTAATTTTATGATTTTGCCTTGCAATTTCATACCACAAAAATCCTTTTTCTTTAGCTTCTTTTTCACCAAGTGGAAACCATTCATAGGAAGCAGTTGCTTTATATGGAAAATAAGTTAATTCACTTGGAAAGTATTCACCATATTTATAAACTCTCCCATTTTTATCTATATATGGCATCTCATTCATATGTTTTATTATTTTCGGTACTAGTTTTTCGTATTCTTCTTTTGTATATTGTTTATTGAAAATACAATATTGTTTATTGCGTAAAGAAACACAACCAAATAAATCTGAATTTGATGGGAAACAAAATACACAATATGTCAGATTTTTTATATTAGAGACTGTCTGAGTGGAAAATTTAACATTATATACTCCCTGCCCAGCTATTAATGATTCATAAATGAGTTCTGCATTGTCACCGAAATTTGCATAATCATAACAATCTTTAGCAGGACCAACTAAAATATTCTGTATAAATTTACAGTCTTCCAATCCCCTTACCCGATAACAATCATGAGCATTTTTTGATTCATAAATATAATCTCCAGAAACATTTACATTTTGGCGACTATGAATAAATTTCTGTGGATATTTCATCCAATGTTTGTATGCTTTGGATTTTAATTCTTGAAAAGCCTCATTTGAACCTAAATTAAAAGACTTTAACTTCTCCAAATATTCTTCTCTCGTATATTGAACATTAAAAATACAATATGATTTATTTCGTAAACTAGTCGAAGCAATACAGCTATTGCACCCAACGCAATCTTTACATAAAGTTAATTCTTGAGAGCTTTCACAATCAACTGAGAAAAAAGTTCTATAACAAGTAGATGTATCTACATTTCCATAACTCAATTCACATTTATTCGTCATATGACTATCGAGACATTGTTTGGATTCTTGATCCCAAATCAAATATGCAGAATCTTCTGTGAAAGATGCTCCTCGAACCAAATAACAGCCTTTTATGTTATTTGCATTAGTACAATACTGACAATTCACTATATCAAACATTGAATGAGCTGGGAGTGGAACTGTATAAAGTAATTCTTTAAATTGTTCAAAAAATGGACGAGAAAAATCATATTCTCTACCATATTCCATCGGATTCCAAGCATCAGAAATCCAATAATCCCTGTCGTAAATTTTCACTGGACTTTCTTCAGGTAAAAAAGAAAAAATTTCTTCACCTGTTCGCGCATCTTTTTTCTTGAATAAATGCCAATCATTACGCCAAA
>Ga0208957_1000542_pt1 | contig 29135 bp, 33 predicted proteins | sample RifOxyA1_FD_184029 | JGI IMG/M metagenome (GOLD analysis project Ga0208957, IMG submission 184029) | Groundwater microbial communities from Rifle, Colorado - Rifle Oxygen_injection A1 (SPAdes) | ecosystem: Environmental > Aquatic > Deep subsurface > Groundwater | place: Rifle, Colorado, United... | reverse complement strand
CTCCAGCAGAGAAAAAAGTTAGGCGGAACGGGGGGTAAGAGACTAGCCCAGGCCGCCCAAATCTCTACTTATCTGCTGGCGTAAGTAATTTTTAGCCCAATAAAAAAAGAAGGAATAAAAATATGAAAATACAAAAATGCACAATTTGCGGTAAGCCATTCTTTCAAGACCCGAAAACTACCACGGACTATACTGTGGATTTTGACCCAACCGCCTGCCCACAATGTAATGAAAACGCACGTCAAAACTCTGTTCTGCCAATTGTCGGGAATAAGAGATTTAATCTAACCTCCCATGAACAAAGATAAAAACCATGAGCCAGAAACAAAAACTTCTTAATCTACTTTCCGACTACGAATGGCACTCAACCATCGAAATTTGCGATATTGTTTACGGCGCTATACATTTGGGTTTAGCTCGCGTAGGCGCTCGTATTTTTGACTTAAAACAAGACGGTCACACCATCGAAGGCAAGCACGACCCAGAACGTCAGACGATTTATTGGTATCGGCTCATTCCTAAATTAGAACCTAAGCAGATGGCGATGATATGAAGTATTATTATGGAATTAGAACTGTGGATAACTCCCCTATTGCATCTTCTTAAACCTAGAGTTAAAATTAAGAGACTATGGCGACAATAAAAAGCACTATCATCGTAGATTTTAACCCGTCAGCCCAGAAACAAATGTGCTTTTGTACTTTTGTCGCCACTGGACTGGCGGATTTAAGTTTACGAGTATGCGTGAAATTAAATTAACTAAAGGAAAAATATCATTAGTGGACGATAAAGATTTTGAATATCTAAACTCTTTTAAATGGCATGCAAGTAATTGGGGATACGCAGTAAGAACTATTGGTCGTCGTGGGGTACGCAAGGATATATTTATGCACCGAGAAATACTACAACCAAAAGGAGTAGAATTTTGTGACCATATAAATAGAAATAAACTAGATAATCAAAGAGAAAACCTTAGAATAGCCACACGAAGTCAAAATTGTATGAACAAAACAAAAAGTTGGGGGAATTCATCAAAATATAAAGGAGTATATCGGAATAAGCGTATAAGTAAATGGTATTCACAAATATATGACAAAAATTTTGGGGGAATTTATCTTGGTTCTTTTGAAAGTGAGAAAGACGCGGCAGAAGCGTATAACCTTAACGCAAAAAGAATTTTTGGTGAATTTGCTTGTGTAAATGTTTTGTATTCGTAAGATATGGCTAATAACCAACGCAGAATGGTGTACGTCAAAATATGGGAATCAGGACAGTTTGGGAAATTGTCTAATGAGGCAAAGTTGTTATTTATTGGTATGATAACATTAGCCGATGATGATGGTAAATTACGTGCCGACCCCGCTTATTTACGAGCGCAGATATTTCCCTACAATGAATCAATGTCCGTTACGGAAGCGTTACGTTTCCGTAACGAAATTGAGAAAAATGGCTTAATTACTGTGTATTCTATTGATGGATTTGAATATATTGAACATCCAAAATGGAAAGAATACCAATCAATTCGTAGTGATTTATACAAAAAAAGTACGTTACCGTTACGTAACAATGATGTTACTGAACCGTTACGTAAACGTCCCTGTAAGTTAAGTAAAGTTAAGTTAAGTAAAGATAAGTTAGTAACTACTAGCGACACAGGTGTCGCGGATAAAATAAACCCTCTTATAGCCCTATTTGAACCGATTAACCCGTCTTTTAAGAGGCTATATGCGAACGTAACCCAGCGTAAGTCCCTTTCCAGGCTTTTAGAGGCTCACGGAGAATATAAGCTAAAACAGATAATAGCCCTTTTACCAGAGTCCAACGCCTCACAGTACGCCCCGACAATTACCACCCCACTCGCTTTGGAAGATAAATTAGGTGCGTTAATAGTTTTCCTTAAAAAACATCAACAGAAGCAGTCAGTTAATAAAATTGCCAAGATATGAATGAACTCGCCAAAAATCTTCGTTGTTTAATAGCCCGTGGCAGTATAGAAATTTGGCTGGAACAAGATAAGGTCGAATCTGTTTTAAGTGAAATCGAGAGAGGCAAGAAGTTTATTCAGATTGGGGAGGAAGTAATAAACACCTTTGAGATTTTAGGAGTTTTCACACCACAGCAGATTGAAGAAAGAAACAGAAGAAAAAACGGCGAGTGGAAATGTGAAGATAATAGATGGCACTCCAAAGGAGAAAAGTGTGAATGTTGGAGAGCGCCTAAAGTTTTTATCTCACCAAAAGTCGAGCAAAACCAATCAGTTATTTAGTTAGTTTATTAAAAGTTAAGAACTAATCATGAACAAAATCTATCCAAACGGAGATACAAGAATCAGGGCGCAAGGAGATGTCTTAATCATTCAGCTTGATGCTTCAGACATAGAGTTTACATTCAGTCCCTTAACAGAGAGGCTGGTCGTCGCTCACAGCGAATCGGGACACAATCACGTCATTGTCAAAGACAAAGAAGCGGAGCTTGAATTTGCTCAAGACGGAGGCGGATATTTTCTTAAAGTGAAGTCGGGTACGGCGCAGATTGTCCATGAAAAAGTAGGAGGACATGAGCCGCACACTCTTGAAAAAGGATTGTATTATTTTCAAGTACAGTTTGAGTATAACGAGCTAGCGGATAGAAAAGTGCAGGATTGAGTACTTTACTTTGTTTCTTTCTAGGCGAAAGCGTTTTATAAAGTCTGCCCACATAAAGTGAATGATTAATATGCTTAAAACTGATGCGGAAAAAAAGAGAGGATTCACGGACAAAACTCTTGCCTTAATTGAAGAAATTGGGCAAGTCAATTTGCAGTCTTTTCGTTTCGAGAAGGAAAAAATTGTTGAAGCATTGAAAAAGTCTTATATTTTTGCAGAATGTAAGTTTCCCAGTGAGATTATTTTTTGCACCGATTGGACAGATAAAAAATTATTGGGTGCCGCCTCCCGCGCCTCCAGCGCCTTCAGCGCCTTCCGCGCCTTCAGCGCCTTCAGCGCCTCCAGCGCCTTCAGCGCCTCCAGCGCCTTCAGCGCCTCCCGCGCCTCCAGCGCCTCCAGCGCCTTCCGCGTCTCCAGCGCCTCCAGCGCCTCCAGCGCCTTCAGCGCCTTCCGCGCCTTTACTGCCTTCAGCGCCTTCCGCGCCTCTATAGATTATGACTTCGATTATTGGGTTGATGATTTCGAATTTCTCCAGCATAGAAAAGATAAAAATAGCCAAAAAGCCGATGCAATTTATAGGTGCTTTTTTGACGCTCGAAAAGCTGGGTGTGGTTATGTCGTTGAATGGGAAGATACAATTTATACTGCACCCGCCCCCGAAATTCGCATAAATGACTCAAACCAATTTCATTCCCAAACTGTACCTGCTATTTCATGGCCTGACGGATTACAGGGATATTTTTTGGACGGTGTATTTTTTGAAAAAGACTTGTGGGCATCAATCACTAATAAAACTTTGTCCGCTCAAGAAGCCATTAAAATTGAAAACCAAGACCAGCGTTCAGTTGCTATGCGTTATTTGGGAGGAAATAAAATCTTAAAAGAACTCAAGGGGGAAAAATTCGCCGAAGACGAATATGGTGAGTTATGGAGACTACAGAGTTTGAAAGACGGTAACGGAAATGAATACGTTTATTTTCGGGATGCTGACCCGTCAAAGTTTAACGAAATGATTTATGTCCGAGTTGCTCCGACCATGAAAACTCCGCAGGAAGCGATGGAGAGATGTTATAAATTATCCCGCTGGAAACTTGATTATAAACCCAGTTTAAGAACTTAGTCAGAATCTTACATCCTGAGAAATAAAAATATGAAAAAAGAGAATCCCGATATGGTTCACGCATACAATGACGGAGCGAAAACAGGGATAGAATCAGAACGCATCCGCATCCTCAAATTGATTGAGGAGATGAAGTTTAATCATGATTGCGAAATAATTATTCCTGCATACTTAATAGATGCAGATGGCCTCAAATCTAAAATAGAGGAAAAGATATGACCCGCCCGTACCTTATCACCAAAAACGCCGTAAAATCGTTCCTGGGGGGCAAATCTTGCCAAAAATGAGTATCTTAGAAAGAAACCACACATGAAATTTATCCTATCCGAACCTGTCTATAACTCTTCTTGCATATTTCTTATCAATGAACCCTTATCAGCTGTCGAAGTTTTAGCTCGAAAAAACGTCACGAAAGACGACTATGAAGGAGCTGACTGGGAAAGTTATAATAAAAATGATGCCACATATTTTTCATTCGTAGGTGAGAAAGGCAAAGATTTTCGTATCTTACATATCCCCAAAGGGACATGAGATTGCGCATCTGATATTTGCTATTATGAACTACAAAGAAATCCCCATAAAAATTGAAAATGATGAAACATTTTGTTATTTATTTGAGTATTATTTGCGCGAAGCATTGAATAAATTAGTTCTGAAGAAGAAACAAAATGGGATTCTGGGGGATTAAAAAAGGAGTTAAGCGCAGGCAATCAGATGTTTTATTTTCTAAGATTATTCGGGCTGAAAGAAATTACCAATGCGAGAAATGCGGCAAACGGCACGAACCGAACTCAATGAATTTGGGAGTGTCCCATTACAAACAAAGGTCGCGCGAAGTAGTGAGATATGACAAAAAAAATTGTTTTATTCTTTGCTCGATTCCGTGTCATCAGTATTTCGAGAATAATCCCCGCGATCACGACAAATTTGTAGAAAAAAAACTCGGCAAGAAAGAATATAATTTATTATTATTCAGAAGCGAACAAAGAGGTCATCACGATAGATTTATTGAGAAAGAGTTGTGCAAGCAGTTGAGAAAAGAATTATCCGCATTATGAAATTCCCCTTAAAAAAGCCCAAGATTGAAAATAGTTGCAAAAGACCCGGGACAAGATTAGAAAAGAATTATCCGCCCTCGCCCCAAGAGGATATTGTAAAAAATTGGGAAAAGATCTATAGTCGGATTAAGAACAACCTCGGCGCGGTAGAAGAATACTGCGAAGAGGGGCGTGAATGATATGGCGAAATTACTCTCCAAAAATTATACCAACCGCGCAGACCTTGAAGTTGCCGCGCTAATTTCTGACCCCCTAAAAGACGTTATCGAAGGGACGCGCGATGAACTTGGTCGTCTCCAACTTTCCGATCAGACGACAGTTTACGGAATAAAATGTATTATTACGGATTCTCCCACCGAAATAAAACCGCAAGTGGAAAAACCGGAGCGTGGCGAACTACACCCTCACTCGATAAAATAAATGCAAGAAAAATACAAAAGTATTTTAATCGGAAATCAAGCCCGCGCTAAGATTTTATCGGGCGTGATGAAGGTGGTGGAAGCTATCGCTCCAACCTTGGGGCCGAGTGGACGTTCAGCTATTCTTCCTAGAAGTTATAACCGCGGCCCCCGTATCGCGGACGACGGTTTTTATGTGGCGGAAAACGTAATTTTGAAAGATGAACACGAGAGAGCCGCCGCCGATGCGTTCAAGGAGGCCATTTCAAAAACTAATCAACGGGTTGGAGACGGCACGACTTCAACGGGGGTCATTGCGGGAAAAATTATCGCCGATACATTTCAGGGATTAACGGACGACACCCCCTCGGCTTCTTTAGGCGGTAAAAAAGAAAAAGATGTCGTAGTAATGGCACGAGACATGAAATTGGCCAAAGATTTGGTGGTGGAAGAAATCAAAAAGGTTTCCAAGCCGATTAAGACTCTGGCCGAGCTTGAGAAAATCGCTTTTATCTCAACCAAAGAACCAGAAATTTCCAAAGTCGTGGCGAAAATGGTATTTGAAATTGGTAGGGACGCAACTGGAAAGTTTATAGATAATCATATTGACGTTGTCGAGGGCTATAAGGGGGAAATTGAAACCGAGGTGGTGAGAGGAATGAGATTCCCCGCGAAACTCGCCCACCGAGCTTTTATCAACAAGCCCGAAAGATTTGAGATGATAGCCGAAGATGTGGCGGTGTTTATCACAAACTACAAGCTCGATAATCCGTTTGAGATTGTGGCATTGCTCAATAATTGCAAGGTTCCTAAACTCGCTTTATTCGCTCCAGAATTTTCGGGAGGAGTTATTAAGTCTTTGGTAGAAACCACCAAAAACGGATTATTTTGTTATCCCATAAAATCTCCCTCGCTTCGCACCGAGCAGTTGGAAGATTTGGCGGTTTATACTGGAGCGACCTTAATCGACAAAGACACAGGAAAGAAATTAGTGAATGTTGTTGCCGAAGATTTGGGTTTTGCTGAAAAAATTGTGGTAAAAGACACCGAAAACAAAGAGGATGCGGTGCTTCTTGGCGGCAAGGGCGAAAAGGCGAAACGGGGCGACGGCTCATTGGTGTACGAGAGATGCAAAGTGTTAAAAAAACAAGTTGAAGAATCGAGAAATGAATTGACCCGCATTTCGTTGGAAAAAAGAATCGCCAGTCTTTCATCTGCGGTGGGGGTGATCCGAGTTGGCGCGGATACCGATAAAGAGGGACTGTATCTAAAACTAAAAATTGACGATGGAGTGTATGCGTGCAAAGCGGCTTTAGAGGAAGGATATGTCGAGGGAGGAGGATTATGCTTGAAAAAGATCGCGGAAAAGTTGCCCGAAGGCGTGTTAACTGAAGCCTTAAAAGCTCCCTACGAGTTAATTCAAGAGAATTGCGGAGGAATTGCGATTGGCAAAGACGTGATTGATCCCGCCAAAGTTGTGCGAATGGAAGTGGAGAATGCCGTATCGGTGGCCGCGACAATGTTGACGATTGATGTATCTATCGCAGAAAAAAGGGAAATGTCGGAAGCCGAGGGACTGGAGCTCGTCGCACGTTCAATTTTGAAAGGGGTTTATTTTGATGCTAAGCACCAGTCAATGCTGAAAGAAAACGAAGACGAGCAAGAAGCTGACAGGATGCGGCAATTCGAGGAGATAATGTTGCGAGACACAGGATGAGAATATATTTTTTTCAAGGTTGGTGTTGCATAGATATTGGTCGAACCAGTTTTGCGTTCTCATTCAAAAGACCTTATTTCAAAAAAGGCAACAATATCTAAATGCCACTCTCAAGTTCGGCTCGGAGAATGTTCATGCGACAGGCAATGCGCGAACTTTCCGAGGATAATAAAAAGAAAGGCACAGCGCGAGGCGCGGGAGGTAAAATCAGGCCGAGAAAACAACGAATTGCGATTGCTCTTTCAAAAACCCGGAAGGCGGGTTACTAAATTATTAAAAATGAAATACGGAGAAAAGACTCGTCTATATCAAGATGGGAAATTGATAAAATGTCGGCATCACGGTTTGCACGATGGCTGGAAGTATAGTGAAAAACACAAACAAATAGTATGTTTGTTATGCATGCGAGATAGGGCGTTGAAATATAAACTTAGCGATGCTTATGTTTTTAAGAAATATTTAATTTGGGCGAGAGCAAGATGCAAAAAAACCGACAAAGAATATAATTTGACTGAAGAGTTTATAACTGAATTATATTTGAAACAAAAAGGAAAATGTGCACTTTCTGGCACGGTACTTAATGAAAAGAATTTATCTCTTGATAGAATAGACTCGGCAAGAGGATATACAAAAGATAATGTGCAATTTGTGGACTATAGTATCAATAGAATGAAAACAGATTTAAGAGAGAGTGATTTCATAAGATTGTGTCATAGGATTAGTAAATATTGTAAAATGCGCAAAAAGGGGCTGTAGCAGATACCGCTATTTGCTCTGGGATGCCCATAATTCGCAAAATCTGCCTTCAAAAACGCGCGAAAACCAGATACGTGTATCTTTTCACTCGCGTTCGCTTGTTCTCGCTTTACGGGGCATTTTGCTTGCCCCCGAGTTTAGCGTAGGAGAGGGGCGTGTTGTGCGGTACATCGCCCATCTCTTTTTAGCTATTTCGCTATAGTAGCTGGCCAGATGCGTGGTTTTTGTCTTGTCGCCTCCGCGCTTGCCTAGTAATTTAGCTATCTCTTTTATTTTGTTCATATTAGGGAGCTTTTAATCGATTGTTTATAATGTCTATGCTCTTTTAATTTTTGCGGCCATGTTTTGGGGTTATAGTATCTTCCGTCTTTTCTTCGCTCTTTATATTGGACTTTGCATCTCATCTCACGTTCGGGGTATATAATAAAGCTAACCATTCGTCTTGATATTCCCGTTCGCCGTGCGATTTCTCGTTGTGCTAGACGTTCGAAGAAAAACATTGTTTTGATATTTTCCTTTTTCCGCTTGTTAAGATAGACCGCTCGTTTGCCCATTTGTGGCGTTTGCAGATACCGGCTTTTGACGTATAGCACCCCGTGCAATCCTCACGGGCAATATCCGGCATCTCATCGTCTATTATGGCTCGCTCGTAGTCGGCGTAACTCTCGCCCATGCGAAAGCCCAGATTATAGCTGGTATGATAATCGGATACGAAGCCGTTATGCGCCGCAAGGTAGTTTCTATCCTCAAAAAAATGCACGTTGTTTAGTGTTCGCTCGCCAGACGTGCCAGTGCGGGTATGAAGTGAAACTAGCCGCGCCTGTTCGGATATATCAACGGCCCAGTCAATCACGCCGTTATAATCAGTCATGTGCCGCTCGATTTTGATCTCGCCGTTTTCGAGTATAGCAAGCCCGCCTATGCCGTCTCGCTCGGTTTTTAGTTCCTCGCGTTGCGTCTCTATAATTTCTGCGATTTTTTTCTTTTCTATGTTCATAATTAGTGCATCGGCGCGATGACTTCTCCGAGAATTAGCGCTCCGACAATTCCCGCGACAATCGAAAGCGAGATAATAAATGAATAAGCCTTATTTAAGTGGCTCCGACTTTTCCACATTGACGGGCTGTATGCGTTAAGCATATAATTGAGTTAGATTTTGGTAAGTTTTTTAATGTGCTGCGTGCATAAAAACACGTGGCCGGTATGAATTATGAAGCGATTAGAGGCTTGATATTTTCGTTTTTTATCGTTGTAGCGATAAGAAACCCTGACGGCAGGACGTTCGCATAAGTAAGTTACGCCATCATAGTATTTTAGTTTTTCGCAGGTTGGATGTTTCATAACTATTGATTATTAGATTGATTATTGATCCCGACTTTTCTATGAGAAGCAGTATAGCAAGCGGTTGAATAGAGTCAAGAGATACAACGTCGCACAATCTAAGAATCTTTGATTATAGAGCTAAAAAGTGTGGATAACTAGGATATAAAAATGCCCGCGAATACCCTCCGGCGTATAAAACTAGCAAGGAATATAGTAGATGGTTTCAATTCTAACCGGCCCATAAACAATATTGGGGCCGAGTTGGTTAAAGTCGGGTATGCAAAAACTACAGCATACGCTAAACAAAAAGAGATTTTACAATCAAAAGATGTGCAAGATGAATTAAAAAGATTGGGCTTTGATGAATATACAGCCAAAAGTGTAGTGGCTGAAATACTAACAGATCGCAGAGTTAAGCCAGATAGTAGGTTGAATGCGGCAGATAAGGTTTTTAAGGTGTTTGGAAGCTACGCGCCAGAGAAATCAATCAGTTTAAGTGTATCAGCTACAGCACAATTATCGGACGAGGAGCTTGAAAAGATAGCTTATGGCGCAGATAAGCCAGAAAACGAAGCGCTACAGGCCCCGTAGAGTGTCTTATTTTATCCGGCAGTAGTAAAGTACCTGTATAATGGACTTGTTATCTTAAGAGATAACTGTTATCTTAAGAGATAACATGTCAATAATGAACTGTAGCTATTGTGGGGTAGAGTTTGAGCCACGCAATGTTTTTTGTTCCGCAAGCTGTAAGGTTAGATATTATCGAAAACAGGGGAAACATTTGCCAGTCCCGAATGATTTGAGATGGCAAGTGTGGGAACGCGATAATTTTACGTGTATTGATTGCGGTACTCGAGAGCATTTATGTTTAGATCATATCGTGCCACAACGTCTAGGCGGTAAAACCTTGATGGAGAATCTAGCGACACGTTGCGCTGCTTGCAATAAGTCTAAGGGGGCAAGAACGCCAGAAATATGGGAGAGAGTAAAACAATCGCGTAAGACAGTAACAAAAGAGAGACCCGCGAAGAAATGCCCATCATGTATCCGGCTGGGTATAGATTATTGCAGTCATGCCGTGTCAAGGATATAAGGCTAAACTGTAAGATATTACACCATAAGAGCATAAACGAATGGGCTATAGAGCTAGGCGGCGTCATAAAATATGTATTATACGACCCATTGCGGGTTGTTTTTTTGTTTGGTTGGGGTAGGATAGGTGGTACACCCTACGCGAGACAGTACCCCCACTCGTTTTTTATTTTAATCTCCCCTCTTTGCCATTCTCACCAAAAAATAAAATTTTATAATTTCACATTAACCTAACCTTTAATCAATAAAAAAGTTCCAATAATTCCTAAAAAAATTACAACAGAAGATGACCAAAGAAGAAGCTTCTAAAGAACTTGCCAAGAGAGAATTGGCAAGACGGAGACTGTTTGATTTCATTCTCTATAATTTTCCTAACTATCAAGCGAACTGGCACCATAGAAAGATTATTGAAGCCTTGCAAAAAATAGAAAGGGGTGAGATTAAAAGGTTGATGATTCTGGTTCCGCCGAGGCATGGAAAATCGGAGATAGCTTCAATACAGTTCCCCGCCTGGTTTTTGGGCAGGCACCCGGATAAAGAAGTTATAGCGGCCTCCTATAACGCGGATTTGGCGGTGGAGTTTGGCAAGAAGACCAGAAACCTGGTGCGTACCAGAGAGTTTTTTAATGTTTTTACGGGAATTAAGTTGAGCGAGGATTCATCGGCGGCGGGAAAGTGGAACACGAATAAGGGAGGGGCGTATTTCGCCACAGGCATCGGCGGGGGGCTTACTGGGCGCGGAGCAGATATTCTTTTACTCGACGACCCCGTAAAGGATAGAGCGGACGCTGAATCGGAGTTGGTGCAAAACTCAATGTGGGACTGGTATCGCTCGACTGCTCGCACCCGTCTAAATCCCGGCGGGGCTATATGCTTGATCCAAACTCGCTGGAATGAAAAAGATTTAGCGGGCAGGATTTTGGAAAGCGGAGACAAATGGGAGATTATCAAATTCCCCGCGATTGCCACCGAAGACGAAGAATTTAGAAAAGAGGGGGACGTTTTATGGCCAGAGGTTAAGGTGGGCGACGAGGTGTTTGGATATTCCAAAGAGGCGTTGGATGAAATCAAGGAAGATGTGGGGGTGTATGATTGGGCCGCGCTTTTTCAGCAGGAACCTGTTGATATCGGCTCGCAGGAGTTTAGGAGGTCATGGATGAAACCGATTACTCAACGGGAGGTGGATGCGATGAGTACGACCAATATCTTGACCGTAGATACGGCTATTTCAAAAAAGAGTAGCGCGGATTATACGGGGTTTTGCGATAATGCGGTGAATAAAGAGAACTTTTGGCATGTTAAGGCGTGGAAAGCGAGATTGAATCCGCATGAACTTTTGGATACTCTATTCGCTTTGCATATTCAAAGGCGATACTCCAAAATTGGAATTGAAAAAACGACTTATACCGAGGGACTAAAGCCATTTTTGGAACAGGAACAGAGGAAAAGAAACATTTTTCTTCCTATCGTCGAAGTTTTGCATAATCAGACGGCCAAAGAGACCAGAATTAGAGGATTGATACCCCGATATTCTTCGGGTTCGGTGTTTCATATCGAGGGGCAATGCGAAGATTTGGAAAAAGAACAGTTGTCGTTCCCTAAGGGTCGGACGGACGATGTTTTGGATGCAGAGGCGTATCAGTTGCAACTCGACATTCCGGCTAAAACCGGCTTTTCGATTTTCCATCCTAAAAATATCGGGTTTAATCGGAGGCGGGGTATGTTTTAGTTATTAACACTTATTAACACTTGCGTATCGGCAAGGAAGTTGTATATTAAAAGTATGATAGGAGAAATATATAAAGACACGCCCACATCTGCATATAATCCTTCAAAAGCGGTGCAGGATTTTACATCTATTGTGCAAAAGTCATACCAAGTCGGGGAAGAAATACTGACTAAACCATTTCGAGAACTTAATGAATATTCTGTTATTGAAGACGCAAATCGTGGGGCTAGACTTTTTAACGCGTTTGTCGATGAAAATATCGAAGACCCCACCGAGGCGTGGAAGTGGAGAGGCACAAGGTCAATGGCACGAAATAAAGGTATAGCTATGCACGCCCAACTTACCGCCGCTTTTTTAAGACCGGGTTTTTCGGCGCAAAATGACGATGACGAAGTAGATAGGGATTTTTCGGATACGATGGACGAGATTGTGGAGTGGATGACCTTGCCGGCCAACTCTGATTATCAAAGTTCATTTCTTTCTTTGGTTTTTGGAATGATAGAAGCCCCCGTAGTTTATTTGGGCGCGGAATTTTATGAGGTCTATCAAAAAATCAAAGAAAAAACTGATAAGGGATATTCCAAAACAGACGTTCTTGACGAGGTTCTGTCGGGCTTCAAAGCCCCCGTATATTCCGCCGACCAGATTTTAATTACTAATCCTTACGAAAGAAATATCCAAAAACAAAAATGTATCATCAAGCGGAGGTGGATTGAGTATCAGGAGGCGGAGGCGAAATACGGCGAACACGAAAATTGGGATTTTGTCCAGCCCGGAGTTAATACGGTCTTTAACGCAGACAATAGATTGTTTTATGATATTAAAGACGACGGCCATCCCTATCTGACTTTAGAAGTTACGTATCTCAATCGCAGGGAAGACACCGAGGTTTGTTTTTTGGGTGGGGTGTATGTGGGGGATAAGAATGTTAAAAATAATCGGGTGAGGCACCGCGACCAAAAGAACGCGCCCAAATACGACATAACTCCTTTTGGATATCATCGCATCGGTTCTCATTTTTTCTATTACAAGTCGATGATGAACGCGATGGGCTGGGACAATATGCTGTATGACGCGATGTCCGAGATTCTGATGAATCGAGCGTTCCTTGAAGTAAATATGCCTGTTGCAGTTTCGGGTTCGGATAAAATTGATTCTGAAGTTATTTTCCCGTCATCGGTGGTGTCTTTTGCCGATGTGAACACCAGAGTTACACCGTTGCTTCCCGCAGGAAATATGGCGGCGGGATTTCAAGCATTGATGGCAACTAAAGATTCAATGGACGATGCGTCATTGTCCGATGTTCAGACGGGTCAGCTTCCGCAAGCCACTCAAAAAGCATATTCGGTGGCGCAAGCCCAAGCCAATGCTAAAAAGTTGATTGCGGGAGTGGGCAAGTCTTTGGCCGAATCAGTTGTGCAGTATGGTTCTTTAATGGCAGATATTGTTTTGAATCATTTAACCGTCCCGCAGGTTGATGAAATCGTAGGAGAGAATACGAAGTTAAAATATCGCAAATTCATTTTAGGCAAGCAAGTGGTGGATGGCAAAGAGGTGGACAAGGAAATTACTTTTGATGAGTTTTTTATCGGCAAGGAAATGACCCAGCAAGAAAAAGACGATTATAATTTGGGGCTTTTGGAAAAATCAGGTTATCCCGACAACAAGAAAAGTTTAAGAGTCATCAATCCGCATCTTTTTTCCAAGTATAAATACTTATCTCGCATAGACCCCGAAGAAATGTTCCCAAGAAATTCCGAGACGATGCAAGCATTACTGACGAATCTTTACACTATGCTGGCGAACGACCCGTACACCGAGCATGAGGCGTTGCACAGGGAGCTGATGTATTCTTTCTTCAAGAGTAAAGGAAAAAAATTCACCGCCGCGCCAAAAGTTCCGACAATTCCACAAAGCGGTAAAACAAATCAGCTTGGGTCGATGGTGCAAGCTAAACAGGCGAGCATGATTGCTCAAGGGGCTGTTTAAGTATGTATAGAGTGCCACAGGAAAACTGACACTTATGGAGGAAAAATGTCACAAGTCGCAAGCGGATTGACATAAAAACATATCGGCAATATAATAAAAATAATAAAATTATGAAAAAATTAAAAAAGAAAGTTAAGAAAGCAAAGAAAGGTCGAGGTTACTAAAAATAAATTTATTTATGGAAGTTAAAGTATGAAAGTTAATGGATTCGAATTAGTTACCCAGGAAAAAATCTCTCGCGCGTTAGAAGGAGTTGTAACGGGGTCGGGAAATAAAGTCGGCGGCATCGCCAATCCCGACGGCTCCTATGATGATGACGCTTTACTTGCGGAGTATGACCGTTTAGGCGGGCTTATTCGGAAAGGGATAGACAAAGTGAAAACCGGTTCTTTTTATGACTTCAAAGCCAAGAAGCCAAGAAGCAAACCGGAAGTTTCGTTTTTATTCCGCGTAAACGGAAAAGAAGTTGAAGTGCCAGACGGGGCAGAGCTTCCCGGAATTGTAAAGGCCGCAAGGTTATTGGCGGGTGAAGAAGGAGAAGCGGCGGTTGGGAGAGTGAAGAAGGAAGTCAAGACGACAAAAAGGAAGGAAAAATAGATGGATAAAACAGAACAGGAAATTTTACACAGGCATCTATCAAGATTTCTCGCAAGTGAATTTTTTGATACAATCACCGAAGATGATATTTTGAAACAGGATGCTGGGGGGCGCTGGACACACAGGGGGAACGTGCTTCAGCCGACAATGATGGGGTTGTTAAGCAAAGAGGCTACTGCCTTTAGTAAGATGGGACTGTTCAAAATCCTCTGCGATGAGATGCTGTGGCACGCCAAAAGCAAGCACAATAAAGCGACCACGGAACAAGACCTCATCACGGCGAATATCCTGGCGTATCTTATTGATGTTTTGCAGAGTAAAGTAAAGAAAATCGCGGAGATTAAAAAAACGCCATAAGGCGATGCCCCAACGGGCTATCGAGCACTATCTCGTTAAACTGGATGCTCATTAGCTAAGAAAGTCCACCGCAAACTTATTGCGGATGTCCTATGACTAAAGAAGAAATCGAAGCGGCTGAAACCGCGAAAGCCGAAGCCGAGGCGAAAGCCGAAGCAGATGCGGATGCTTTGCTGGACAACGAAACCGAAGAGGAGAAGGAAGCCAGAGAAGCTGAAGAAGCACGTTCACAAATAGATTATGAAGCTGTTTTGAAAGTCGAGGAAGAAAGAATAGCCAGCCAACAAGCTATCGCTGAGGCCGAGTACAAACTGCGCGAAACCGAACACGATAAGAAAAAAATCGAGGAGGACGAAAAAAATAAACCTCTCACGCGCGGTGAAATGCAGGAGCTTCTTTTGAAAGAAAGACAGTCTGCCCAAAAAGAATTTCAAGAGCAAAGGGCTTTTGAAATTGCAAAGGGGTTGACTGCTTCTGATGCGGAAGCGAAAGCCGCTGTCCTTTTTTGGAAAACGCGGGTTAATGCCACGGGCAATCTTGAAGAAGATGTTGCGTTTGCTGTTGGAGGACTGAACTATAAAAAACTTATGGGACAAAACTCCGAACTGGCGCGAGCCCTACGAGGCAGAGAGACGGCGTTGAATGACGTTGCGGGAACATTTAGAGATGCGCCCGAAGGCGTTGCGCCGAAGATGGACGCGGTAACAGTCGCCTCCTACAAACGAGCGGGATTCGCTTATGATGGTAAAGACCGACTTTGGAAAAAGAAACTGCCTAATGGCAAGTTCTTAATCAAAGACCCTCGCACTAAACAGACAACAATTTCGTAATCGTTACAACGGTTGGTTAAATACCAATCAACGCTTTATTAGCAACGTAATCAGAAAATCAACCGATCTAAAGTCGGGTGATTTTCTTGTATCAAAATGAGAGCAGACTTAAAAGTAATTGGCCCCGCGGCCATCTGGCCTCGCTACCTCGTAGCGGGAGGAACCAGTATTCAAGCGGGAGAACCAGTACATTCGGTGGCAACATCGTCAGGCGGCGTCGCAACCGCAAATACGTTCGTACTTGCGGCGGCGGATACACCAACGATAGGTACCCATAGGTTTGGCGGTGTGGCGAATGAAAATTCGCAGAATAATAGCGCGGCAACGCCAGTAGTGATAGAGCAATTTCTTAACTGTGCGATTCCTGTTCCGAATGTCGGGCGGCTTCGCGGCGCGGCACAAACCGCCGCATCAGTAGATACGCTGACAGAGTTAGCCCTTATCATAGGAGACTTTACTCTTATCGACTACAACGCGACGGGCGCGTCAGATGGCGGACAGCTTTACACAATCATCGAAGTAGCTGTCGCGGACACTGCGGGACTGGAAATTGTCGGTGGCAATACGGCGCTATCAACTCTCGATGCAGTAGTCGATGCGCGAGCTTATCGGCTTGATGTAACCTAAACCACCATGAGAGGAGACCTTAGTGTTATAGGCCCTGCGGCGAGTTTCCCCCGTTATTTAGTAGCGGCGGGAACCGCCATCAGCGCGGGTGAGCCACTGCACAATGTTGGTGCAACCTATACGGGCGGGGCTACTGATGTAAATACTTCCGTACTTGCGGCGGCGGATACGCCGGTAATAGGCACGCACGCTTTCAGAGGAATTGCGAATGAAAACGCTGTACTTTCTGGGAGCACGGTCGCAGAACAGTTCTTAAATACTTCTAACCCCGTTCCCAATGTGGGAAGGATTCGAGGTAGAGCGGAGACTGTGGGGTCAGTGGATACATTGACCGAGCTGGCTCTTTTAATCGGAGATTTCGTTCTTATCGACTACAACGCGACGGGCGCGTCAGATGGCGGTGAGTTATATCTCATTAAAGAAGCGGCTTCCGCAGATACATCGGGGCTTGAGTTAGTTGGCGGTAACACCGCCATTCAGACCTTAGATGTCGTAGTAGATTTCCGAGCATATCGCACGGATGTAACCACGTAATTAGCAACTAATTAGTGAACCAAAATGAATCCACAAGGAGGACATACAAGCGCGTTATCTCCTGACGCGGTTCAAACAGAAATTGACGGCGTAGCGTGGGAAAAATATCAGCGACTTCAACAACCGGGATATCTTTCCGCACAAGATGATTTCTACTTCCACCAGTCAACAACTCCGTTGATGGCTTATACGTGGGATGAGGATTCAAACGTCGGGGGTTTCGATGAAACCGACGAGCAGGAAGAAATCACAAACACAGACACATTCATTGGCAACACGAAAACCAAGCGAATCCAGAAATGGACGAAGCAGGTTCCCGTGTCTATTGAAGCGTTTATGGCCGACCAAGTCGGCAAACGTGCCAAAATCGGCGAGCAGATGGGAGACCGCGCCCGTTCGACACAAGACAAAAAAGCCATTCTTAACACTTATGGCGATGCTTTTGCGGGAAGCATCAATACAACGCCAGATGGGGATGCGTGGGCATCCAATAGCCACACAACCCTAAAGGGAGCGACAATCGACAACCTAGAAACAGGCGCGTTGAATGCCGATAACCTTTGGATTGATGTGCAGTCATTGGCCAATATGAAAGGCCAAGACGGAGAAGCGGGGTCGTATGTGTTCGAGGGAATTTTGAATCCTTTCATTCTTTACAAGACCGCAAAGGAGGTGATGAACTCGACACTTGTCCCGTTTTCGGGTGAGAACCAGATTAACTTCTTTGACACAGTGTACGGTACTGTCCGCATTGCGGCATCGATATTTCTGGGTTCAACTTACAACACCAACACCAACGCCAATACGTCTTTTCACGTTCTTTCCTCACAGCACGGCGCTAACCGGAAGACCTTGAGAGATTTATGGACGAGCTTGATTCCGCCAGAGAATACGGCGAACGACTCGTGGCTCTATCGAGGGCGATTTCTGGAAATGCACTTCCCAGAATCCCAGTCAGGTTCGGTGCATTCTAACGGAACAACTGCTTAATTATTAACGTAATCGCAACCATATCCTATGAATCAAAAATTTCTTTGGGTCGGGCTACTTGTTGCGTTAGTAATTGCAACTGGAGGGTACTTTTACCCAACACAGGTACAACAAGTAGTTGATACGCTAGGACGAATCGGAACGCGGTTTCCAAGCGGAATCACCGTTGGCCCCAGCGAAGGCCCAAACTCGCTTTCCGCGTCGAATATCTCAAAGCTCATAACAGGAACTTGTAACTTGGGTGGTGCGCCGGCCTCTTTCTCGGCATCCACCACAGCCGTATTCACTTGCTCTGCAACGGGGGCGCGTGCTTCGGATATTGTGATGATGACACCGCCAAAAGGCATGGCTTCCACGTCGGCAAACGAACTAGGATTCTTGTATGTAGCCGCAGAGGTCGTAACCAATGATGTAATTCAGGTTTCGATGACATTGCGGAGCGGTGCGGCGACAACATCATATATCCAAGCCACCTCATCATGGCAGTATTGGTTAGTTGATACGCAATAGGGAGGTAGAAACCTTACTCGCTCCTTACTTGTGATGGGGGGCGAGATGAGGTTTCTATAAAAACCTAATAACTAAAAATAACTAAAACATTTATGAATTTATGAAAAAATATCTTTATACATCATTATTTGCGATTTTGTTCATCGGGCTTGCCGTTGGGGGGTACATATATCTCGCTTCACAGAGAGTATTAGGCAACGTCTCCAACACAACTTCGGCGTGCCAGACCGCATCAGCCACGACTTCGCCGAACTATATTCAAGCGGGTCGAGCTACCACCACGCTTATACACGATTCTTACTCAAATACTTGCGGCGTCGGAAACGCATCATCCAATCCGACATTATCAGATTCGATAGCGGTAAGGGTGCAGATCACCCCGTCTTCTTCTCCGCTTTCTACGCTGGATATGAACGTGCAGTATTCCGATAATGGACAAGATTGGTTTTGGAGTACTCCAAACATTACAGGTTCGAGCACTAATGTATTCGGGTTAGGAGTTAGGCAAACATTTGGAATAAATGTCGGCGCGACCACGACTCCGAATATGGAGCGATGTATCTCCGATACGACGTGTTTGAATGGGGCAACTACTTCGCGCAACTATGTGATTCCTGGTTACGCGCGTTACACTAGAATCATCTTTACCGCCCCGATTGGCACACAGCCTTCGGCGTTTTGGGCGGAGATGATGGGAACTAAACAAAGACAACCATAGTTCGTAAAAAATAAATAGTTAAAAACGAAATGAGCTTTCCTCTTTCGCAAATAAAAGAAAACCTAATTGGACTTTCTCACGGAGGAACTCTGAATAAGGTTAGAAGTCTTGAGGCTTTATTCGAGCGTGCCGCTTCGATGTTTCTGCAAAAATGTAAGCCATTGGAAACAATGCGATTTGGAACCTTGACCTCACTCGTTCACGATGACGTGTATAACTATTCTTTGCCGACAGATTATAATTCGTTGATAGACCTTCTACCTCAAGACAACAGAACTAATTGGGATTTGGCTTTCAGACGTTTTGCGGGACAGTTTGATTTAGAGAAAGCCATTAAGCAGAAGACCATCTCGATTGAGGGAGACGAGGGTTCTAAAATAATCCGAATAAACTGGCGGACAAGACAGGGTAAAGTTCTTCATTCAATGAATGATGTGGATGATAATGGAACCTGGATTGCGGTAGGTTCGGCCGCGGGGATTGTTGCCAATACCATCTTCAAAGTTTCGGGTTCTGCTTCGATAGAATTTGATCTTGTGGCTTCGGGAGATGGTATCTCAAATATCGGAATGTCTGCGGTGGATTTAACGGACGAGGACGAAGTGGCTGATGCGTTTGTTCCGGTATATCTGGGAACCACCACGGGCATAACTTCTATCACGGGAATCTGGGGTAACGATATTACTACAGCATACTGGACATCTGCCGCTCAAACTTTGCAAGCAGACGGTACGGCATTTAAGGCAGGATGGAATCTATTAAAGTTTCCTTGGAGTACGGCTACCGAAACAGGCATAGTGGCCCCCGCTACCATAGATTCGTTCAAACTGACTTTTGCGGCGACGGTGGCCAAAAATAATATAAGAGTAGATAACATCATTTTCTCGATCGGCAGGAATTTTGATATTAAGTATTATTCCAAGTTCTTGTTCAAGAACTCAACGGGGACATATCTTTCTCGTCCCGATTCAGACGAAGATAACGTAATGGTGGATAATGATTCGCTTCCGCTCTTTTTATTGGAATGTCTAAAAGCAATGGCTCACCAAGTTGAGGGGGTAGATTCAAACTTTGATTTGGCTTACGCCGAGAGAGAACTGGCCGCTTTATATCCCGCGTTTAAGTCGGAACACCCCGATCAAAGGAAAAAGGCCGCAACAAAATACGGGGGTCTCCCTAGATTTCAAAGATAACTATGCAAAGATACTCTTTGGCGGAGGAAACACTCGGATATGTTACCGCGTCGGATGAAACTAATTCCGATAAGCGTCTTTTAGTTACTGGTTCACAAAACGTCCTCATTGATAGGCAAAAAAAAGTCAAAATTCGTTCGGGATTTACTCGTTTGGGTGCAGGAAATAATGCCGAAACGCCCACACGCAACGCATGGACTTGGCTGACTTCCACGGGTACGGAACTTGCTCAAAAATTTTATGATGATGAGCTGGAAGTTTATCTAGGCACGATAGATGGAACAATTATCAATGCGTGGACGCGGGTAGCGGCAGGTTGGAGTACCACCGAGATTTTAAGACCCGCGAATTGGTTTGACACTACTGAAAATCTTGACCTTCAAATAATGGTTCAGGGAGACGCAAATGAATATGAGTGGAACGGCGCGGTGGCGGTAGTGCTTTCAATCACGGGTACAACAATAACCAAAAATGGAACTAGCACATTTGCTCAAAGCAGATTTTATACAACGAGGAATAAATCCGTGACGTGCGCCAGAACAGGGACGACATACACATATACGGGTGGTGAGACGACTATAACTTTGACGGGAATTGCAGATACTACGGGACTTGTGGCGGGAGATATTCTGGTTCAGACCATTGTGACCCAGACGAACAAACCGGCCGCTTCTCATACCAATCACACCATCTCCGCTTTTGAAAATCAGATTATGGTTGGTTCGGAAGATGATAACGAAGTTTTAATTTCCAAGAATACCGATTATACAGCGATTACTTATTCCACTCCCCGTCTTTCTGGTGAAGGAGGACTTTTGACCTTGGATGCTCCAGCTAAAGCGTTTGGAATACTTGGTTCATTTTTTGTTGTTTCTGCGGGCAGGAGTTCATGGTTTCGAGCGAATTATGAACAGATAACTGTTTCCACCACTCTCGCCGAAACTCTGAAGGTTAAAAAATTGAACACGGGCGTAGATCAAGGAGCGCAAAATCAAGAAAGTACCGTGCAGTTAGGCAACGCCATTATCTTTCTTTCGCACGAACCTGCGGTGCGGATGATTAGCGACCCCAACGAGTTAGAAGGATTAAGTCCCAAGACGCTTTCCAATCCGATTAAGCCAGATTTTGACGCGGAAACATTTACCAACGCGTGCGCTATTTGGCATAAAAACGCTTATTATTTATCTGCTCCCGTAAATTCCAAAGTGTATATTTTGGAATTTATTGAGGATGCCGATGGGAAGTTAAAAAGATTTTGGAACTCACCCCAAATTTTGCCCGTGAGAGCTTTCTCGGTTATCGGCGATGCTTTGCACGGACATTCCAACGGAGTTCCTGAAACCTATAAACTTTTTGATGGAACTTCAGATTTAGTGCCGAACGGAACGGCGGGAAATCCAGACGACAAGGTTCCTGTAAATGCTATCGCCGTTTTTGCCTATGACCTATACGGCGACAGGGTTAATCTTAAAACCTTTGATGAGTATTTTTCCGAAGGGGAAATTACTCCCGCTACTACCGACTTGCTTCTTACTTTGAATTATGATTTTGGCGGTTCACGGCAAGTAATCAATCAAACTATTGATGGAACAGATGAAAATATCCTTCAGGGCAATGTCGGTTTTAATTCGCTTGGACAACAGAATCTCGGCGTGAATCCGTTGGGTGGACTTTTGAACCCGCCCGATGATGCAAGAAAATTTGCGGTCATACACGAAATCGCCAGAGAAGATTTTAGAATGATTCAGGCGGTATTTTCTACTAATGAAATTGATAGATATTGGGCGATAACAACTCACGGGGCAAACGCCAAACTATCTCCGAGGAAAAACATTACTATTCATCAATAATTAAAGTATAATAAAATCATGTTTAACGTACTCGTATCGGCAATCATCGCAATTACTATTTCGGTTGGTTCTTTCTTTGGGATTAACCAATTTATTCTCAAACCCATACCCGAAAACGAAATCAGGGAGATAATTAACTTTTATGTGGAGGAATCTATTAAAAATTCCCAGACCCTTGGAGCCGACTCAACGCTTCCAATCGCGGGTACAACTTATAATCTTTCCGGGGCGGGAGTATCTTCCTCCGCAACCTCAATAACTCTCGCAACTCTGACCCTTCCCCAGACAGGTCAGAAACTTGTTGATTCCGATTTCTCCACTACTTTTTATTTGACCCTAGAGCCGGGGAACAGAACTAGACAAGAGATAGTATCCTGTACCACAGTCGTTCAAAATACGACTACAGCCACGCTTTCGGGCTGTACGCGAGGATTATCACCCATAACCCCCTATACCGCTTCTACAACGCTCCGGTTCGCTCATGGAGGGGGGACGCAGGTCATCTTCTCTGATCCGCCCCAATTATTCAACCAATTTGCGGGTAAAGACAATGATGAAACGGTTACGGGGATATGGGATTTCTCGACTTCGCCCACTGTTCCCACTCCAACTGCCGCAACCCAAGCGGCTAATAAAACTTACGTAGATAGCGGAGTTTTGGCGGGAGCCGCAACTTCTACCGAAAGCATAACGGGTATCTCGCGCCTTGCGACAAAACTTCAAGGAGCTTCTTCCACTCCGACTACCGCCAATACACCATTGGTTATTCAAGCTCAATCTGCGACCTCAACTTATAATGGCGGGACGGCTGGAGGAAATGGATTGAATGTTGTGGTAACGCAGAATAATAACACTATTGACCCTAATTTTATTGCAACATCTTCCAATTACACTTGGACGGGTAACCAGACATTTACTAAATCAACTACCACAAACGCAACAACAACTTCTTTACAGGTTTCAGCACTTGCTTCAACCTCGCAAATGATTGTGGGAGCGTTGGGGATAGGTGTGGCGACTACCACGCAGAGAAATGTGGAAATAGCGGGGGATTTGCAGATTTCCGGGGCGCTTTCAGTTAGCGGCGCCGGTCTTGATAAGATGGTGTTCCTTACCACGCCGGTAAACTCGGTAAACCGGGCCACGTTTACCGCGGGAACGTACACCGACGTTGATTTAACCTCAACAACTACGCCAAATGTAGCGCGGTTTGCAATTATAAACGCGAGACTTGATTGCACTTTAAGTTCCGTAGATGGCTCCAAAGGGTGCAGTGTCAAATTCCGCTTAAACGGTTCATCTGCCACTGCCAACCTTTCGCGGCTCGATAACATTCTTCAAGTTGCCAGCGTGAAAAGTGTACTTTCTGGGTTCTTTATCGTTCCCTTAGACTCAGGCGAGATATTCGAGTACGACGTGAGTTCGCTGACGGGTGATGTGCCGACGATTGCGTTGCTGATTGATACAGTCGGATATATAAAATAAACCTTTGTGGCAAAAATCTACACCGATGAGCTAGGGCGGAAAGTATATGACTATTTGGGTCAAACTTTTTCAGCTACGACAGCCGAGCCGATTCTAAAATCTGAAGCTACTTCATTTTCCACCAACGCGGGAGCAGAAATCATAGACAGAAAGAAAGCGACATTTGATTTTCTTTCACCTCAAACCCCAGAACAAAGAGCGCAAGCATATCAAGCCGCGGGAGTTCCTTTGCCTCTTCCGCCAAAAATGGAAACCCCCGCGCCCGAACCCAACAGGGCCATTGACGGAACGATTGGCCAAGTTTTCACTTTTGACGAAATCTTAAAATCTCCCGCGGGCAATGACTTTACGGGATTTCACCAGACCGCCGATGGAAAGTATATTGCGGACGAAACAGCTTTAGCACGCATGGGGATTGTGGGAACGTCGAGCAATAAGACTCCCGCTCAAACCCAGGCCGATACGGATTTAACAAACGCTAAAGCCGAGCGGGATGCCGCAACTACAAAACTTAAAAATATAGATGTTTCCAACGACCCCGCGCTCCAGCAATCTCTCGCTAACATTTCAGCGCAATGGAATACGCGGATCGCGGATATGGAGCGCATCAACAAAAGCCGAGAAGCCGCTATCACAACAACGGGAATCCGTTTGGGTTCCCGTTTTACGGGAGGCGCGGGTGGAATGTTTGGGTCAATTATTTCGGAGGAGGAAAGACAAGGAGTTTCAAGAATTGCTGGGTTAGAAGCTCAAAAACACGGAGCTTTGCTTTCCGCGACTTCGGCTTATAGAGAACAAAAATGGACAGAATACGCCAAATTTGTTGATTTAGCTGAAACAAAATATAAAGACCAAGTAGCCGAAGTTAATAAACTGAATGAAGCCCAAGTCGCGCAGGATAAAATTATTCAGGAAAGATTGAAACAAGAACGCCAAGCCCAAAGATTGAGTTCTTTGGCGACTGCGGTGGCTAACTTAAAGAGTCAAGGCATAGAAGACCCCGCGACTCTTTTGGATTATATAAATACTTATCAAGACGGTACTCAAACGGGAGCGAATCTGACAGCCCAAGAGTTGGATGAGATTCTGGACTTGTATCCTGCGAAGAAAGAGCCGAAAGAACCAAACATTCCCGCCGATATTCAGAAGTTCAAATCATTTTTTCCGAATACGGATATTACAACTCCTGAAGGTAGGCTACAGTATTTGAAGTGGCAAGCGCAAGAGGCGGCGGCGGAGAGAAAACCAGACGAATCTCAAAAGATTAAACCCGATACATTAGTTCATATGACGTTGAGAACGGCAGGATTAACGTCTGACCAAATTGATTCTATTGATAAAGGAGTAAGAGAAAATGGCTTTGATGTGGTGTATAAAGCAGAAAAAGACGCTGGCGCGTCCGAAGATAAGTTAAAAGCTCTGCAAAAAGCGTATGGAGTAAAACCCATTGTAACTAAGGCGGACATTGAAAAAGACATGAGAAGTTTGTTCACTACCAAAGAATTGCACCAGATGGCTGAAGACTTCGGATATGCTTCGGCATGGACGAAGGCAGATGAAGATATTACAAGAATGTTCGAGGAGGCTTCGCAGGAACAACTCATAAGAAAATTGGCCGAGTATATTAAGTGATATGCCCTATACACCAGTTTTAACCGCAAAACCTAGTTTGGGCTATGTGCCAGTGTTAGGAAAAACAAATATCCCAACGCCGTCTTTACCACTAGTCATAAACAGTATTTTTGGCGAAACGGCACAATCCACTCCCGCGACGCTTCCTGCTGATTATCAACCGATTCAAAAAGCAGTAGGTGGATTTGCCGCCGATATTGGAAGGAGTATCGCTAGTAACATTGCAAGCGCCGGATTAACTATCGCGGGGAAAATAAATCCTACCGCGGGCGAGTTGTTGAAAGCCGAGGATTTTCACAACTACTTTTCGCAAGGGCTTTTTGAAACTGTATTTGGCAAAGGAAAAGAAGTAAAATCTATTGAGCAAAGAATCGCTGAAGCTGAACCGAAAGTAGATGAATGGAAAAAGGCGTTACAAGAAGTTGCTCAAACCCCTGGATTGAACGTACGAGAGCGTTTCGTGACGACAGTTCTTGCCAACCTGGACGTACCCTCTGTGGCTTTCATGGGAATTATGGGAAGCGTGGGACTTGATTTAACCCCGTTTGGAGGACTAGAAAAGGGCGCGTTCAAGGCGATGATAGAAGTCAAAACTATTGGAGAAGGAGTTAGTGTCTTGACTAAAATGGGAGTAGCGGAAGACCTAGCCCGTCAATTTGCTCAAGACGTGGTAAAAGTAATTGATGAAAAGTCAGCCAAAGCATTATTCACACATATCGCGGAAGTGCAACAAAAAACTACGGCAGTCAAAGAAGGCATAGCTGGCAGACGAGGACTTGAAAAAGTCGGTCTTGCTCCCGAAATATCGCCCACAATTTCTAGGACAGAGGAATCATTACTCAAAAGTCAAATACGTGCTGAAGCTAGAACAGCCAAAACTGTTGCAAAAGATATTCGTCGAACTGAAATTCCTGAAGCGGTGGCGGGAGCGACTGCGCGTGTAACAGAAAAGGCGACGACAGCTTTGCGCCAGCAAGAACTTTCCAGTTTTAGAAAACTTATTCGGGAAAGATTTTCTTATGAAAAAGCGATTGACGAGGTTCAGGCGATTGCTCAAAAAACAGTTCAAGTACTTAAAAATAAAGCTAAAGACTTTTTGGCGCAAAAAGCAGAGATTGTGGGTTATATCCGTACCCGTGTGTCTCCCGAACTGCGCGGCAGACTTCTCTCCGCAATGGCAACGGCTAAAACTCAAGGAAATATTGCTTCTATCGTTCGCAGAACAAATATATTACGCAACGAAGAAATAAAAAAAGAAATTATCGGAGAGGTCGAAAAGATAATCGAGAAAGTAGATTCTTTGCCTAAACGACAGCAGGAGCGAATAGTAGAACTAACTGATAATTTAACCTCTAGGACTTTTTCTGAAAAGACCCAAAAGAAACTTGCCGATTTGAAGGATTTTCTTTCCCGTGAACCAAGCGCGTTATTTAAGTTTGGAGCGAAAACATTAAAGAAAACCGAACTTGCGGGAGAGTTGGGCAAACAAAACATTAGGGATGTTCCAATACGAGACCTTATCGGTTTGCATCGTCGCTTAGAACATATTGCCGAGCAGGGAAAAGTTGTTGGCAGAGTAACGGCAGAAACCAAAGCGTTAAAAGTGGACAACGCTCTTAAAGAAATTGCTCAAAGTTCAAGAAATTTAGATAAAGGATTGCCCGCTCCACGAAAACCCGGAACGCCAGTTCCTGCGACAAGTTTCGCGGGTGCGAAAGATTCAATAGTCGAGGGTATGCGAAAAGGAGTGCAGTATTATGCTTCTCCTGATGTCGGGTTTCAGATTTTAGATAAAGGTGAATGGTTTGGCTCTAATTGGAGAATCTTCAAAGCACCAATGGATGAGGCCACTGATTTGTCGAACGAAGTAAGAAACACGATTATAGATAATCTTTTCGTGAAGATAAAAGACATCGAGGGTCGTTTGGGGAAACTTAAAAAAGAAAACTACGAACGTGTGATGTTATGGGCAACGCTTCGCCAAACCGGGGGGCGGGCAAAGCTCTTGAAAACTGATCCGAGAATGTACACCGATACATTTTTGGACAGCATTAAACTAAATGATAACGAAAGAGAATTTTATAACCTTGGCCGTTCTATTTTTGACGAACTTCGCCCGCAGATTGAAAAAGTCACGTGGGCTACGCGCGGTGAAAAATTAGGCAAAGTAGATAACTATTGGAGTTGGGTGACGGATTTTAACAACTCCGACGAACTGTTCCAGCGTCTTTCTGGGGACTTTAATCTGCGAACCCGCACCGAACAAGGGTTCATCAAAACACGAAGTTTGGCGGGAACGCAAAGAATCAATCTTGATGCTTTGGAAGTTCTGACAAAACATATCAGCGATGCAACAGACTTCATACACAAGGAAGAATTGTTAAATCATTTGAGTCAAATCGCACGGTCTGACAAATACGCAGAATCAGTAGGCAAAATCGGACAAAAGTGGACAGCGGGATGGCTGGATTTAATCGCGCGGGGCGGAACTCCAAAAGGATACCAGCCCGGCCCGGTTTCTACCATTATCCGAAATATCGGACATGGAGTATTGGGTTTCAAGCTCTCTCCCATAGTCAAACAACCACTTTCTATGATTGTTGCGACTGGATTTCTTGGAAAAGACTCGCGTTATATGTTTGATGGTTCGCTACTCATTGGAAATTTTCGGGAAGGCATACACAAAATATCCAAACAACAACTTTACAGGTCATTTGACGACCCTGTTTATACGCAGATGGCAAAATCCAAGAGACTGAAACAATGGCAGGAGTGGGGATATAAAGGAATCAAAGCCTTCGACTCTTTTTCGGCGGATAGCGTATGGTACGCGGCGTATCGTAAAAGTTTTAATGATAGGAGATTACAGTTCAACGCCGACGACTTTCGCGCGGGTAAGGCAGATAAAACCGCTAAAGAATATGCTGATTTAATAACACGTCGCACACAAGGAAGTTCGGAATATAAAGACGCGCCATTACTTTATTCTGTAAAATCGGACAAGGATTATGTGATGGCACTTTTGCAGTTTCAGAGGTTTATTCACAATCAGTCTCTTTTGTGGAGAGATGCTAAAGTGGCATTGTTAAAGGAAAAAGACCCTATAAAAGCGGCGGCGATTGCAACTTCGCTGGTTGCGGCGGGGATTGCCGAAGGATATATTACAACTGGAATAGCGCAAATTTTCGGAAGTCAGGAGACTGCAAAAGGGGAAAGAGAACGACATATCGTCGAACGAGTATTTAGCGGTGTTGTGACTAACTTACCCGTGATTTCAAATCTTACAAGCATGGTGGAATACGGCGGAAGCGGAGTGCCTGCGATGGATGTATTCCGAAGAATGATTCAGGGAGGAACATCGGTGGTCGCGGGGAAAAAGACTGAAACAAAAATTAAAGGAGGGTTACTGGCGGCAGAAAGCGTAGCAGAAGTTGGTGGAATATCTGGCGCAAGTCAGGTGGGTCAGTTAATTAGAAAAGCTATTCCTGTATCCAAACCAAAATCAAAAGCTAACGCTGAAATTCTGAAAAAGTATGGCATAGAAGCTCCTTCTAAAAAAGACATACTTGAAAAATATAACATCAGTATCCCTAAATCTTCGCTATTAGAAAAATACAAATGACCAACCTACCTATCCTCTATAAAGTAAGGAGTAGATAAAGAGAAAAAATACAATAATAGAGACTCCAACCATATCTAATCCCTACCACGTCTAGTATATTAAAGTCAAGTATGCCCACCATCGCCGAAATCATCCAAGCCCGCAATCCCGCCTCCGCTCTTGAAAAAGAGGTGTCTAAGTTAGCGAGAGATTTGGAATCTCTAGCTCGTCAATTCGAGAAATTGCAATCTGACTCCGAGAGCTTAAAAAGCGAGATTAAGGCCGAAGTACAAAGCGAACTAGGCAAGGTGGAGTCTCAAGCAGGGATACTACGGCACGTTGAGTCTTTGAAGGGCACACAGGGGCCGCAGGGCAACAAAGGAG
>Ga0208957_1000541_pt1 | contig 29142 bp, 32 predicted proteins | sample RifOxyA1_FD_184029 | JGI IMG/M metagenome (GOLD analysis project Ga0208957, IMG submission 184029) | Groundwater microbial communities from Rifle, Colorado - Rifle Oxygen_injection A1 (SPAdes) | ecosystem: Environmental > Aquatic > Deep subsurface > Groundwater | place: Rifle, Colorado, United... | reverse complement strand
GAAATCAATTATGAAATAAAAAAAGAAAACCTGTATATGCCGGGTCAGAAAAAAATATTTGACGCAGGAGATATAGAAGATGCCTGAAAGAAAAGTTCTAAATTTATATGCAGGAATTGGGGGTAATAGAAAACTTTGGGAAAATGTGGTAGTTACTGCTATTGAAATAGAGCCATCCATAGTGAAAATATATAAAAAACAATTTCCAAGAGATAAGATAATAATCGCGGATGCCCATCACTATCTTTTGAAACATTATAATGAATTTGATTTTATATGGAGTAGTCCCCCCTGCCAAACCCATTCAAGTTTTAGATTCAATATTTGCGTAAGGTATAGGGGGACAAAGCCCGAATATCCAAACATGGCATTATACCAAGAAATTTTATTTTTACAGCATCATGCAAAATGCAAATGGGTGGTTGAGAATGTCAAGCCATATTATAAACCATTAATTAAGGGGAAGCTTCTGCAAAGGCACTTGTTTTGGTCTAATTTTGAAATATCTGACCAGAAATTCAGTAATGATAATATAAGAACAGTGCAAATTCCTGAATTACAGAGAATTCATGGCTTTGATTTATCAGAGTATAAACTCAAGAATAAAAGGCAAATTTTGAGAAATTGTGTAAATCCAGAATTAGGATTGCATATTTTAAATTGTGCTTTTATGCCAACCCAGAAAAAAATCATGGAGTTTGAAAAAGAACCGGAGGCAAAAAATGATTGACCTTTCAAAAAGATGCAATTTAATTCAGGGGGATTGCTTGGAGGAAATGAAGAAACTGCCTGATGAAAGTATTGATTTGGTGCTTACTGACCCGCCTTATTTTTTAATTAATAAGAGTGGTAGTGGATTTATGAATAAGGAATGGGATAGTTTAAACAATGATTGGTTCAATAATATAATATGCAAATCAGGTTCTGTCCCATTTTTAGTTGATGAAATTGCTGTCAAGTGTGTTGATAAAAAGAATTAAGGTAGTATCTCTATTATAAATCCGCTTGGTAAATTACGATTGGTTTTTTGGGAATTCAGTTTTTCTTTAAGTCTTTTTAAAAAAATAACTCCATCCGAGCAAGAGACAAATAACCGCAAGTAAAAAGAAAAATATCAAGGGATGTATGAAGGTTATCCACAAAAACCCTACAACCCCAATTATTATGAGACACGCCACAAAACTATGCACATTCCTTTTTTTGCTGTCAAAAATTCCAAAAATTAAAATTATTCCAACGAGCAAAGCAATGCTCCGCAAATCAATTCCAAACAAAATCGGAAGGGTTGCCAGCCCAAGAGCAGAATTTATCCAAGTCCTCTGTAAAATTTTTATGGAAGAAAATATTTGTATAGCAATTGCTTTGTTGTCATCAGGTATGAGCAAAATTACACCATTTATGTCGCCAGTTTTCATTTCTGAAGCGGGAGAGAATTTTAGATAGAAGGTCTTTGTCTTATTCACATCAATGCTGAAAAAATTGTCCTCACTTTCAATTGTGAGCATATCATCAAGCCCCCTGCTTGCAAGAAAATCAATTTTGTTTATCGGCTTGTTTGAAATGTTTTTCAGCACAATTTTCTGAGTTGAAACCATGCCTTGCACAATTTCAATCCTAATTCCATCAGTTGGTTCAATCACTTCAATCGTGCTTCCCGGTGGCACATAAATCCCAGGCGGCTTCTTTCCCCCCTCTCCCGGTCCGCCCCCGCCAATTTGTCCAGCACCAGTTGTCTCGTCGTATATTTCAACATTCACAGAAATCCCCCCGTACTGGTTTTCTATGCGGAGTGAGCATTTGAAAACTCCCTTGCTCCCAGTTGGCGTAATTGTGAAAATTACAAAATCGCTTTGGTTTGGATTCAGCGAAGCAATTGAACTCTTATCAATTGAAAGAACTCCCGCCGGGCATCCTGAAGTCAGATAAACATTCAAATCTTCTGTAATTGTATTTCCATCTTGCGTTATGAAAAGCGTCCTTGTTTCTGTTCCCCCTGAAATCCACACGTCCTCGATTATTTCGCTGGGGCTTGTGCTTAATTGCACTTTTCTGTTTTTGATATCAAAATTGAAATCGCCGTATTTGATTGTTGTAACAGTCCAATCAGTTATGTTTATATCAATAGTGTAGTTCCCATCAGCAACATTGATTACATTCCAGTCCCAAGAGCAACGTGTTGAATTATAGAAATTTGTGTCATCACAAAATCCACCTTGCATTAAATTCAAATCACTCACAATTCTTGTGCTTGTATTTGTGTCAATTTTGCGATAATCCAAATTTACATCAAGATTGCCAATTCCATTAATATCCAAATCCTGCACATTGAAATCTATTGTGAGGTTGCCATCAATGTAGTAATTGAAAACAGGCATTGCTCCGCTTGTCAAGTTACCATCAATCTTTACTATGTTTGCATCTGGGATTTTGTTTGGTGAATATGTTGTTACCCTGAAATTGTAATCACTTGAATTTATATCGGTGCTTCCATTGTTATCTGTTACGTTCAAATCAATAAACACATTTCTGTCTGTGATAAGCATAATATTCCAGTCCCAATGGCACGTAGTTGTGCGTGCAAAATTCAAATCATCGCATCTGCTTGAAACCATTAAGTTCAAATCAGTAATTATTCTTATTGAAGTTCCATTCACATCCCTTGCATCAATATTTGCGTCAAATCTTCCTTTTCCAAAAAGGCTTCCATTATAATCCAAATCCTGCACATTGAAGTCAATTGTTAAATTTCCATCGCTTGCATAATTGAATGAAGGCAGAGCTTGATTGTCAAGATTTCCATCAATCTTTATTATGTTTGCATCTATTAGATTGTTTGAAGGCGGCGGCACTAATGCTACAGCCTGCTCATGCCCAAACACTATATTGTAATCAGCCGCAAGCCCGCGTGTATAAACATACTGCAAATAATCATAAGGAGCCCCCGCAAGCAATGTTTTCGCAGCATTCGGATACTGATTATCAACTGCATCAGTCGTCTTTATTATATTCGCATCCCATGTTCCATTGCTCTGCCTTTTCCTTGTGTTAATATTATCCCTATTGGCAGTAATTCCCGCATTATCATCCATCCAAACAACATAAACATTATTGTCAGAATCAAATGCAATTGTCGGATAAGTCCCATTTGCATCATTCACATTGAAGTCATTTCCCCAAGAGGAAGCAGCTCCGCAGTTCCCCGGGCAGTCCCTGTAAAGGATGCTGTTTGATGTAAAATAATTATTGTCATGCCATGCGACATGAACCTTGTTGTCGTTTGAGATTGCAAGTGATGGGAATTGCGAAGAGCCAAGATGGTTGCTTATATTCACATCTGAGCTCCAGTTACTTAAAGTTCCACAACTAATAGAGCAAGATTTATATAATATTTCATTATTTCCAGAAGAATTATCATCCCAAACAATATGTAATCCATCAGTAGAATTTATATCAATTGCGACATATTGTGAAGTGCTAAGGCTATTGCTTATATTTAGCAAACCGCTCCAACTGCCAAGAATATCACAATTTCCTGAACAAGACTGATATGCTATATCGGATGCAGATGAAAAGAAATTGATAGTCCTATACACCACATGCAATCCATTAGTTGAATCTATATCAATTGCGGGAAAACCAATAACAGAAGCACCAACGACATCAGTTAATCTGACTTCACTGCCCCAATTGCCTGCTACATTGCAGTCAATGCTACATGATTTATAAAATATATCATCCCTTGATGCGTCAATGCCATCAGACATCTCCCAAATTATATGCAATCCTCCAGTTGAATTGATGTCAATTGTGGGATTCCATGAATCCCCTTTATTGCTTACATTAATGGGAGTGCTCCATGTTGTTCCATTATTGTCGCTCTGGCTGAACCATACATCATTGCTTGAACTTTCAGGCGGTTTCGCCTCATAAACAAGATAAATCCTGCCCCCATCTGCATTCCTAATCAATTTCCTTGAATTGCCGTAGGCGGTTGCAGTTGAAGAGCTTGAAACAAGCCAGTTATGCAATCTGAACTTGTTTGCACTCCTGTTTGTGTCGGTACTTCCGTTGTTGTCAGTAACATTCACATCAATCCTGCTATCCACACTTGGCTCTCTCCATGCAGCAAGATTCCAATCATAATGGCAAGTTACCTGCTTGTTAATGTCGCCGCCAGCGAAATTAAGGTCATCACAGTAAACCCCCGTGTTGCTCCCCACAGTTGCAGTAGCAAGCAGATTAAGGTCAGTTACAATCCTTGTCCAGTTGCTATTAAGATTATAATCAATATTCGCATCTAATCTACCAGAACAGTAGAATATTCCATTACAATCCTTGTCGCTCACATTGAAATCAATCCTGTAGTTTCCATCTCTTACTCCAACAATTTCCCCTCCGTTTGGTCGCACAATATTTACATCAACAGGCTTGTTAGGCATCACATTTTGAACCTTTAAATTAAAGTCCCCATACTTCACGCTTGTAGCATTCGCATCCGTAACATTCACATCAATTGTATAGTTCCCATCAGCAATAGCAATTGCATTCCAATCCCAGTGGCAAGTTGTGCCAGTAGCATTCATATCCACTCCAGAAAAGTTCGCATCATCACAGTACCCCGCACGGGTAATGTTCAGGTCAGTAACAATCCTCGTGCTAACATTCGTATCAACCTTCCTCGCATCAATATTCACATCAATCCTCCCCTTCCCCCAGAAATTCCCGTTCCAGTCCTTGTCGAGAACATTGTAATCAATGGAGAAGTTCCCATCAATGTAGTAATCAAACTTCGGAGCCATTGCAATATTTGTGCGGTTCCCGTCAACCCTCACAACATTCGCATCAGCAGCATTGTTTGCAGGTGCCGCTATAGAAACAGCCTGCTCATGCCCGAACACAATATTATAATCAGCCGCAAGCCCGCGTGTATAAACATACTGCAAGTAAGGATATGGTGCTCCAGCAAGCAGGCTCTTTGCAGTATTTGGATAAGCATTATCGCTTCCATCAGTCGTTTTTATTATATTTGCATCCCAGCTTCCATTGCTATTCCTCTTGCGTGTATTTATGTTATCCTTGTTTGCAGTAATTCCCGCATTGTCATCCATCCAAACAACATAAACATTATTGTCGGAATCAAATGCAATTGTTGGGAAAGTTCCATTTGCATCATTAACATTGAAGTCATTTCCCCAAGAAGTAGCTGTTCCGCAGTTGCTTGAGCAGTTTTTGTATCTTACATTGCTGCTTGGAACTGAAGTATTATCATTCCAAACAACATGAACTTTATTGTCATTTGAAATTGCAATTGAAGGATAATCTGAAACCCCAGAATTACTGCTTATATTAACTTCACTGCTCCAATTGCCTGCAACCCCACAATCCCCCGAGCAGGAGTTATAGAATATCTCATTAAGGACATCATACCAAACCACATGCAACCCCCCAGTAGAATTAATATCAATTGCAGGGGTATAACTACCTGAAGAATTATTTACATTCACATCAACACTCCAATTGCTAATATTTTTGCAATCTTTGCTACATGATTTATAATTTATACGGCTGCTATCATATGATGACTCAAAAACAACATTCAATCCATTGCTGGAATTAATATCAATTGCAGGTGGGAGCGTTCTTGGCAAATCGCCTATCAAAGCCAAAATTATAGGGGAACCCCAATTGGAGCTCAAATTGCAGTTAGTTGGACACGAATTATATTTTATAATATTTAAAAAACCACTTCTATCATTCCAAACTATATGCAAACCATCAGTAGAATTTATATCAATCGCAGATAAAGAAGAGATATTTGTATCGTTGCTCACATTCACAGGCGTGCTCCATGTGCTTCCATTATTGTCGCTTTGAGTAAACCAAACATCTCTACTTGAACTGTCTGCGGGATTCGCCTCATAAACAAGATATATCCTGCTCCCGTCCGAATTCCTTACTAATTTCCTTGAATTGTTGTAAGCAGTAGCGGTTGTGGAAGATGAAACCAGCCAGTTATGCAATCTGAATTTATTTGCACTTCTGTTAGTATCAGTACTTCCATTATTGTCAGTAACATTCACATCAATCTTAGAATCAACGCTCGGCTCCCTCCACACAGCAAGATTCCAGTCATAATGGCAGGTAACCTGCTTGTTTATATCCCCCCCTGCGAAATTCAAATCATCGCAGTAAATTCCCTTATTGCTCCCTGCAGTTGCAGTAGCAAGCAAATTAAGGTCAGTTACAATCCTTGTCCATCCCCCTCCGACATTATAATCAATATTCGCATCCAGCCTCTGTGTGCAAAAAGATATTCCATTGCAATCGTTGTCATGGACATTGAAATCAATGCGATAATTTCCGTCCCTGACTCCTATGATTTCCCCGCCATTAGGTCTGACAATATTCACATCAACTACGCTATTTACAAATGGAGTAAGAAGTGCAACAGCCTGCTCATGCCCGAACACAACATTGTAATCAGCAGCAAGCCCTCTCGTATAAACATACTGCAAATACTCATAAGGAGATCCCGCAAGCAGAGTCTTCGCAGCATTTGGATATGCATTATCATTCCCATCAGTGGTCTTTATTATATTTGCATCCCAGGTTCCATTGCTCTGCCTCTTCCTTGTATTTATATTATCCAAATTGTTTGAAGTGTTGTCATCGCTCCAAACAACATAAATATTATTGTCCGAATCAAACGCAATGCTTGGATAAGTTCCATTTTTATCATTCACATTGAAATCATTTCCCCATGATGCAGCAGCATTGCAGTTTGATGAGCAGTTTTTGTAATATGCTCTTATGCCCCCACCTGTTCCATCAGCCCAAACCACATGAATTTTGTTATCGGAAGAAATTGCAAGTGAGGGATAGTCAGAGCTTCCAGAGTTCTGACTTATATTCACATCAGCACTCCAACTACTCCCGCTTTCGCAGTTTTTTGAGCAGGCTTTATAGAAGATTTCTGTAACAAGTGGAACAATCCCTGTTTCTTGCCAGACAAGATTTATCCCGCCAGTTGAATTAATATCAAATGCTGAGAAATTTGAAATAGTTGAATTGCTGCTTATATTTACATCAGCAGACCAGTTAGCTATGTTCCCACACCCAATAGAGCAAGATTTGTAAATTATATCATAGTCATAGCCGCCAGTGTATATTATATTATCCTCCCATGTTACAATTAGTCCATCAGTGGAATTTATGTCAATATGAGGATAAGCGGAAACCCCATTATTGCTGCTCAAATTTACATCAGCACTCCAATTTCCTGAATTGTTGCAGTCTTTGGGGCAAGATTTGTAAAATATATCATATACGGCACTCACAGGACCATAGACATCATCAGCCCAAACAACATTCAGCCCGCCGGTAGAATTTACATCAATTGCAGGGAAAACAGAACCTCCAGAATTATTGCTAACATTAACAGGCGTGCTCCAAGTGCTTCCATTATTATCACTTTGCGTAAACCAAATATCCTTGCTTGGATTTTGTGTCCAGGCTCCCTCATAAACCAGATAAATCCTGTTCCCATCAGCATTCCTCACTAATTTCCTTGAATTGTTGTAGGCAGTTGCAGTTGAGGAAGATGAAACCAGCCAGTTATGCAGCCTGAACTTATTCGCACTTCTGCTAGTATCAGTGCTTCCATTATTATCAGTTACATTCACATCTATTTTGCTATCCACTGATGGCTCTCTCCACACAGCAAGGTTCCAATCATAGTGGCAAGTTACTTGCTTATTCACATCCCCCCCAGCAAAGTTAAGGTCATCACAATATATTCCCTTATTGCTCCCTGCAGTTGCAGTAGCCAATAAATTCAAATCCGTAACAATCCTTTTCCATCCACCTCCCACATTGTAATCAATATTCGCATCCAGTCTCCCCTTCCCATAAAATATCCCGTTCCAGTCCTTGTCGCTCACATTGAAATCAATCCTGTAGTTCCCATCGCGCACTCCGATAATTTCCCCGCCATTGGGTCTTACTATATTCATATCAATGGGGCTATTTAGAATCCTGTTTTCAATCCTGAAATTGAAATCTCCATATTTGATTCTTGTTGAGCCATTATTGTCTGTTATATTTACATCTATTGTATAATTCCCATCAGCAATGCTTATCGCATTCCAGTCCCATCTGCAAGTTACTCCATAACGATTTTTATCCTTTCCACCTGCAAAATTCAAGTCATCACAATAAAGTCCAATATTACTCCCTATTGTTTTGCTCCTTGTTATGTTTAAATCAGTAATTATTCTTGTTGAAACATTTGTATCTACTTTTCTATAATTAAGGTTTGTATCCAATCTACCTACTCCAAAAAATATACCATTGTAATCATAAAATGCATTGAAGTCAATTGTAGAATTCCCATCAGAATAGTAATTATATTTCCGCATTGCAATATTTGTCCTGTTACCGTCAATCTTCACAACATTCGCATCAGGAGAAAGTGGATTGATTGTTATGCTCCTTATTGTTGAATAGCATGGCGCAGCAGCTCTGCATCCGCTTGCAAGATTGCTGTCAACCTTGCATCTCACATATCTTGTCCCTGCCTGAACTCCGGTAAGAGTCCAGTTCAAATCCACATTTGCTGTTGTAGTTGAAAGCGGGTTTGCATCGCCCTGAATGATTGTGAGAACCTGATTGCTCTGGTTTGTTGTCATATCCTGCAATGCGGAGCAGGTTGTATTGTTGCAGTCCTGCAATCTGCCGACATAACTGCCTGCAGGACCTGTTCCGCCAATTGTAACAAAGCAGTCCGCCTTTATGTTTGTGTTCAGGTCATAGGAAGCATTGGAGTCGGGGTGCATGAGGGTTACAGCAGTTGGGACTTTTGCGTCCTTCCACCACATGTTAAATTTTGCAGTTGTGTTTGGAGCAATCTGCCCTAATTGCACTTTAAGCGAAACGGGTGAAAACATTTGCCCCGCCTGCTGATAAATCTGCAAGTTGTAATCCAAAATTGAATTGACATCGTTCTTTGTTTTTACACTGTCCCACCACAAAATCATGTCATTTAGTTGAACAACATCAAAAATCCTAACCCTATTTACATCCAAATTAACAGCAGAAATATTTAATCCCTGTAAATTATAATTCTGCTCCCCATTTTTCCAGAATTGAACCCAATCGCCATTGTTGTCATTATTTAAATTCAAATCCCTCTGCTCATAAAATACATTCACGTCGCAGGTAAATGGGCTACGATTTCGGATTAATGGCTGAATTAAAGTCTTGTTTTGGTCAGAACTATCCAAGGCATAGAGGATATTCAAGTCAATATTTGATATTGTATAAGAAGATATTGTTCTTGCATATTCAGAAGTATTGTTATCAAACCAATTCCAAGCCAAACTATCTGCACACGTTTTTGGAATTAAAATAAATCCACATTTTGCCTCAAAGCACAATTTCATATTTGCCTGATGCTCTGAGGGAGTGTTGGAAATCTGGAAGCCATTTATTGAAAGCCAGTAATTTGCATCATTGTTGAAAAGCCTTTTGTATTGAGGGGTTGAATTGTCAATACCTATTCCAGCAAAAGCCACGCTAATAAGGAATAATGTAACGACTACAAGAAGGAACTTTGCACTTTTTATTTGCGCTTTTGTTTTTCCTTCCCACATTTAATCCCTCAACGATTGGCATAAAAAGTCATTTTTACTTTTTTGCCTTTTCTTGTTTTAGCCCAAAAACTTGTTTTCTTACTTTTTCCCCACATCAAATCCCTCACAGTCCGCCGTAACTACTAGCAAAACGCAAATTGCCAAATATGTTTTTAAGTTTTCTCTCTTCTGATTTTTTCATTTATCGCCCACCAAATCCCTTCATCAACTTCAAAATCATTCTCTAGTCCCTTCTCATAAATTTCTCTCTCTTTTTTGCTTATCTTCAAAATACCACCGTCAGTAAAATTATAATAATTGCCATTATAAGCATTAACATGCTTACCCAGGGCGATGTTCTGAACCCCGCCCATGCCAAAAGCAGAAGGACAAACCCCGCAATATGCCCTACTTTTAAAAATGATGTTATGTCTGTTTTGAGCAGTTGCACAGTCGGGTTTTGTTGAATTTCGTTTTGCGCGAGCGGTATTTCTCTGCACTCATTGTTTTCATCGCAAATTGCATTGGATGCATTAGCCACTGTTAAAATGGCAAGTAAGCAAAGCAAGATCAAAATTTCTTTTTTCAAAGTATCACTCTCTCTTTTATATTTTTTATCCTTATTCCAAGGGATGCCTCCTTTCAATACCATATTCTCACCTTTAAAAAATTACTCCTGATGTAATTATAGTAATCATAATTCCTATAAACACTAGGGCAAATAATGCATGGAGGGCTGATGCTTTTTTTCGCATGGAATCAATTATCCCTGCTGTAACAATTCCACTAATTATCAATCCTATTAACCCGAAACTTAACCCAAAGAACCTGACACCAAATATGTTGCGCAAGTCGCTGAACAGAGTGCGCCTGACAATCTGCAATTCAAGCGGTATTTCAGTTTTTTGTGCGAATATGCTGCATTTTATTTCTTCTTCTTTTCTTTCTGCCGCCGCCCTGAGCTGAATTGTCAGGGTTTTTGTGCTGTTTGCGTCAATGGTTGTGTCAAGCAATGGCTCTCCTGTGGCGGTGAATAGCCCTGGCGTTGGCTCAATCCTTATTATGTCCCCGCAGTCGCTTGTTAAGTTGAATGCGTCAAATTTCTTGTCTGTAAGGTTTTTAACGGTTATTTGCATTGTTTCAGTAGTGCCTTGCGAGAGCATCAGCTTTATTGTTTTGCCTACTTCATAGCCCTGCAAGCCAACTCTTATTGATTCGATCTGATATTCTTCTGCCTTGGGTCCTGGGAGTGCGGCTGGTGCAGTGGGTGCGGGTCCGGGGGGTCCGCCTCCGCCGTCAGTACTCGGATCATCCCCCGTGCCTGTGGTTTCATTTATTTCCACTGCCGTTGCGGTGCTCGCATCTGTATTGCTTACAGTAATCGTGCAGTTGTAAGTTCCGCCCGTGCCTGTCGGAGTAAAAGTGATTGTGTAGTTGTCACTACCATTTGGGGCAATCGGACTTAAAGTTGTTTTGCTGACGCTTGCAAGGCTTACGGAGCAGGAATTAATTATGTTAAGTGTTCCAGATGTGCTTGTGCCGGTATTTGTTATTGTAACGCCTTGCGTTTTTATGCCAGTTGAAGCTGAAACTGAAACAGAAACATTGTTTGGAGCCGCGATTAGAGTTACTCCCCCTGTGTAGATTATTGTAAGATAATTGGAATCGGCAACAGAATTGTTGGCATCATCAGTTGCGAAGATATTTATGTTGTAATTTGTGTCTGCAATGTTCAAATCATTCTCCCCGTAGGTGCAGTAATAATCGTCCCCGTATTCCGTGCAATGCGTTCCGGGTGCAAAAGCATTGCTCCTCACATTGTTTATATCAACAGTTATAGAATTGAGCCTCACTCCGCTTCCCCCATTGTCATTTACATCAAATGTTATTATGTTGCTGGTTGTGTTGGAATTTTTGTCTGTGGGTTGCCTGACTGTTATTGTAGGTTTTGTATTGTCAATTCCAAAATTAAAATCTGAAAAATTCAAATCAGTTGAGCCGTTGTTATCTGTAATGTTTATGTCAATAAATACATTCCTGTCTGTAACAAGTGCAATGTTCCAATCCCAGTGGCAAGTTGTTCCTCCATTCCTGTCATTTGCAAAGTTCAAATCATTGCAGTATAACCCCACATTGCTGCCAGCACTCGAAGTTCTGACCAAGTTCAAATCTGTAATAATTCTTGTTGTCAAGCCGTTTGTGTCCCTGAACGCAATGTTAGCGTCAAGTCTGCTCTTCCCGTAAAATATCCCGTTCCAGTCTTTGTCATAAACATTGAAGTCAATAGTGAGATTGCCGTCCTTTGCATATGAATAATATCGCATGGCGATTCTTGTAGAATTCCCATCAACCTTAACTACATTCATATCAACCACATTGTTGAACTGGTTTCTTACGCCAACGTTTGAATCAAATGTGTTTGTATCACTTGAGCCGTTGTTGTCAGTTACATTTATATCAATCCAAAAGTTTCCATCAGCCATCAACGTTTGGCTTATGTTCCAATCCCAGTGGCAAGTAGTTCCTCCATTTCTGTCGTTTGAAAAATTCAAATCATTGCAGTACAATCCGCCATTGCTTCCCGCAGTTGCAGTTGCCATCAAATTCAAATCTGTGATTATGCGGGTGCTGCTTCCTGTAGAGACATTTCTAAAGTCAATGTTCGCATCAAGCCTCCCCTTTCCATAAAATATCCCGTTCCAGTCCCTGTCATAAACATTGAAGTCAATTGTGAGGTTGCCGTCTATGCTATAAGTGAAAATCTTTAATGCTGAAGCAAGTCCATATCCCTCAAGTTTCACCGCATTGACATCTACTACATTGTTTGTTGGTGCTTCTGCTCCGACAGTGCCAGTGCCGTTTGCATCAAAGAAAATCACATTCTCCCCATTCACATCAACCAAATCTATTATCTGCAAGCCCCCAACTGTTGCCATGCGCCTGCGCAGATTCGGGTAATTGTAGTTAAGTGTGCCGGCAAGCCGCATTGCATTATTGTCCCAAACTCCAGTCCCGTTTCTTTTCCTTGTGAAGATATATCTGTCAAGTGCGCCTGTGTTATAATCTACATAATAAAAATAAAGATTGCTGTTCCCATCAACAGTCATGGTTGGATACTGGCTATGGTTTGCTGCGCCAGCTGGGCATTTCCCGCTTGCATTGAAGTCTGCGCTCCAGTTGCCTGAAACCGAACAATCCCCTGCGCATCTTTTATAGGTAACTTCAAAATTTGATGCGCAAGCCGCAATCGTCTTGTTGTATACAAGGTGCCAGTTCCCATCACCTGAGGCAAGCAGTGAAGGATGGGGATCGGTGCCTGTAATGCTAGTAATGATGTTCCCGTTCAGCCAATTTGCCGCAGAAACATTGCAGTCCCCACTGCAAAATGCAGCATTAAGGTCAGTGGTTGTTCCCCCAAGAATTCCCTTGCCCCCTGTTGAATTTATGTCAAAGGCAGTAACAACCTCGCCATTTGCGGTAACATTTGGGATTGTAATTGGAGTGGAGCAGAACTGCCCTGTGTTTGTGCATTGGGAATATTTTGTGGCAGTCCCATCCTGAAACACTACATAAATGTTATTGTCAGCGCCAACAAGCACGCTTGGGTTGTCATCCCCTGTAAGATTGTTGCTTGTTATCCAGTTTGCTGTGTTCACATTGCAATCCTTGCTGCAAGTCGCCACATTTATTGTTGTCGCGCTGCTTTGATAGGCAATTACCCAGCCCCCCGTTGAATTTACATCTATTGATGGTCTTTCTCCGCTTGCTGTAAGGACTAAGGCGCCCCATCCATTGCCATCTTTGCTTGTTGAAAAGTTTATGTTGCTGGGTGCATTCGCACTTGCCCATACTACCCCGATGTTCCCATCTGTAATTGAGCGCGCAACCTTGCTGAATGGCGGGCGGGTGGCAAGCGCATATCCCTGTGCAACAACAGGGTCAAGAATGATTGCAGAATTACTGTCTGGAATTACTGCTATAACCTCTACATTAGTGTCCGACCATTTCAATATTGAAACCGCATAGCCATTGCTATCAACATCTGAAAAATCAATCTTTGTGTTTGCAAAAGATACTACATTCCCACTTATCGTTATTGTATCATTTGTTTTTATCTGCCAGATAAATCTTTTCAAATGCCCTATGTTCGGCTCAATAAACCTGTGTCCGAATTTTGAGTTGGTTAGACTGTTGTTTAAGTCTGTCCAAGTTCCTGTTATTCCTAAATATTGCTTAATGTTTTGTGGCAATAGATAAAAAGGATAATTGTAATCACTCCCTAAAATTCGGTATATAAAAGAATAATTAATATTTGCATCTTTTGTTTTCAAAGAATAATCAATATCAATCCAGCCGTTTCTATCAGAAACACTGATGTCTTGCTGGTAAGATGTTACATTTGTTACTTGTTTTGCTTCTGCAAAGTTCAGCAGAAAGAGAAAACTAAAAAAAAGCGCAAATACCAGCAAATAGTCGAAGCTCTTCAACATACCCAAACCTCACAAACCTACAGAAATCGTGCAGAACAGGCACAAGGCAATAATTAATATGCATAAACTACTATAAATATGTTTCGGGATATTTTTTGCGGTAAAACACTTACTTTTTCCCTTTTTTACCGAAAACCATTTAAACAACTTTGATTAATATACATAAAGTATGCCAAGAAAAAAGAAGCGAAAGTCTGATTCTGCTGTTTCTTACGTGAGAAAAACAATTACAATCACTAAAAAACAGGATGAAGTTATTCGTAGGAATTATATAAACCTGAGCCATTGGGTTCAGGACAAATTGGGCAAAAATTGTGAGGGGATAGCTTGTCAAGGGAAGAGGAAGAAGCAAAGATAGTGAGCCATAGGCACACAACGCAGATTGCTGTTTTGTTTTCCATACTGCTAATTTTCATGTCTTTGTATGCCTTAATAACATCAAAAATAGAAGTTTCGCTGATGTTCATTGCGGTCATATTTACAATCGGTTTCTTTGCACTTATGGATGAGCAGAATTACCTTTTGCACAGGATTGAAAGAGTTCTGAAGGACAAAGATGGAAGAGCATGATTTTTCAGAATTATTCGAAAGAAAGAGGGCGAGGGAAGTGATTATGGCTATAAGTCAATTGCACGAGGAGAATGTAATTCCCTGCGTAAATGAGGTTTCAGAGCATCTGGACTGGAGCATGGCGAAAACAAGCAGGGAGATAAGGCACTTGAAAGAGAACGGGCTTCTGTCTTGCGAACTTGCAGATGGCACAAGAAAAAAGGTTTCCTTAACCCCCCTTGGGATGGAATTTTGTATTCTTATAGGAAAGGACAATAAAAATCACAATGCTTTTTTCGGTGAAATGATTAGATATGTCAAGAAAAGGTTGGTGTGATAATGTTTGAAGGGTTTCCAATTACACAGGTTGTGCTAGTCGTAGGTGGCGTTCTAATAATGTTCATTGCCTTTGCGATGGTTCCGGCTGAAAGGATAATTGATTTGAAGGGCTGCGATAGATTCAAGGATTCAAGACCTCTGGACTTTGAAAAATGCACAGAGCAAATCACGGCGTGCAATACCCTGACAAAAGCCCAGGACAAAGAAACTTGTTTTGTGGGCATGGTGGATGCAAACAAATTCATAATCGGCTGGGATTTAAGGTTGCTTGCAATTGTGGGTGTTTCAATCCTGCTTTGGTTCAGCCCTGCAATAATCAAGGCACTTCCGGTTGATGAAGTTTCGTGGGAGAACATAGAGAATTTTACTGATCCGAAATTCCAGAATCGGGTGAGATACGAACTTGAAGTGAATAATCCGCAATCTGTCTCGGATAGCCACTTGAAATTCAAATACTTTGACAAGGGGAGAAGCGCATTCGTTACATTAATGGACAAGCACGATAGCACTTTGGATTCCTATGCAGTTATCAATCCTGTGAAGGGGGCAAAGCAAGTCGTGCTTACTGATTTGGCATCATTTGAAAAGCACCAGAGGCTTGTAGGGAAAGCAACATTGCCAAAGATAGCACAAACATACATCCCAACACACGAGGATAAACCGATAAGCGATAAAACAATTGCAGAATTAAGAAGGCAAATCGCACCACAAGGAGGTGAAGCAATTGCCGGAGCATAAAAGTGAAAATCGTGAAAATCTAGACATCCCAATCAAGAGGGGGATAGGAATAGGGGGGTGGCTTGGGGTGATAAATACAATCCTACTCGTTGTGGCTATTCTTTCAATATTCTATTTCAATTACTACATCCCAAACGCAGAAAAGGAGTTTGCCTTCAAAATGGATTTGGTAAGGGGTCCATACTGCACCGTGAAAACCCCGCCTTATTACGTGGAGGATATGAATGCCTTCAACCACCTTACTGTTTGGGACAACTATTGGAACGAACAGGGAACAGGATATATTGTAGCTCAGAAGTGCCTGATTTTCAATTACGGATATTTGACTCGTGAGGCATTCAACAAGTTCTATGAGCAGCCGAGAGTTCAGGTGAAATTCAAAATTGACACAAACAAGGAGGTGGGAAATTGAGAAGTTGCGAAAATTGCTATCATTTCTGGAAAGAAAAAGACATAGACCCAACAACAAAAAAAATTCATTTTGACTTGAATTGCAGGAATTTCAGTCGCTCAATTGACAATACAATAGCTTGCGAGGAATGGCAAGAAAAACCAAAAAAAGGAGGCATAAAAAATGGATGAAATCAAAAAACTGGAATACGCCAAGCAGATTTGCCATGGGGCGGGTGCAATGATGGTTGTTTTGCCATTAGTTGCTTTGATACTGAGCGTTATGGATAAATGCATCGGTAGAGCCTGCTTTTTGGACTACACAAATATGCTAATCGGCGGAACAATATTCATGCTCGGCATAGTCTTGATTCTGGCTGGCTTTTTTGCGGGCAGAATGATAAAAGAGATGAGAAAAGAAAATGGAGGCAACTGAATGGACGAAAAGGAGATTGAGAGAAAAATAGAAGAATTGCGTATCCAAGGCTATGTAATTTTTGGTGGGATTTTAATTTTTGGAAGCCTTTCTGCAACTTGGGCAGCTTTGGGTCCTTTGGGAGCACGCGCCTTCAGCTTTTTTTTCGTTCCAATTGGGCTGGTGATTTGTGTTTATGCCCTTTTCAGGACATATAAATCAATGCAAAAAAATAAGAAGGAGGTAAAACAATGAGAAAGCCAGTATTAGTTTTGGTGATTTTGGCGATGCTTTCGGCGGTTTCAGCAATCACCTTCTCAATCCAATTTTCAAACGGTTGGTTCGCATATCGCACAACAGACTTCAACGCAGTGGTTTCAGCAAAGGCAAACACAAGTAATTGGTATTACTGGACAGGATCGGATTGGAATACAACTCCAGGTAGGGCACAGACGTGGCTAGATAGCAATAGCAACGGCACGGCTTTTATCAGGGTGACCGCAATTAATTCGCCGGATTGCAATTGGGCATTCATAATCGGCGGGCAGACGCTCATAGGAAGCGAAGCCAAGTACCCTATGTACGCATCAGACTTCAATGTCGGCAAGGCAATAGGGATTGACGATAACATCTACATCGCAATCAACCCAAAAACACAAAACATAGGAAGTTGTGCAGTAACAATCGCGGATGACTATAATATTGTCGGTAGTTAAGTATTATTTTAAATACTTAACTATACACAATATTGTATAGGGGAAATAATGAAGAAACGAGTGAATCTATCAATAGAAGAAAAAATTTATGATGCTTTCCAGAAGCATTGCCAAGAACGAGGAATGAAAGCATCTGCAAAGGTAGAGTTATTTATGAAAAAAGAGTTGGGAATAAAATGATAGAATTGAATTGCAAAGTTTGTGGCAAGGCATTTAAAGTTGTACCAATAAGAAAAAATGCAAAATGTTGTTCTAAAAAATGTGCAGGTATTCTTGCTAGAGGGCGGATTAATTATTGGCTCATTGGAAAAAAATCTGGGGAAAAAAAATCAAACAAAAAAGTTAAATGTCAAATATGTAATAAAACATTTGAAGTTTTAATATGTAGGAATCCAAAATATTGTTCTATAAATTGTAGAAACATCGCTCTCAAAAAAAGAGATAATCATTGGTCAAAAGGAGTTATTCCTTGGAATAAAGGATTAACAAAAGAAACAAATGAAAAAATTAAAATAATGGGGGAAAAAATCTCAAAAAAATTAAAGGGGCGGGTTTCTCCTATGAAAAATAAACATCACAATGAAAAAACAAAGAAAAAAATGACTAAATCACATAAAGACAAAAAACGTACAGAAGAAAGTAAAAAGAAAGGATCAGAAACAAGAAAACGACTTTATAAAGAAGGCAAAATAACCCCCTATTGGCTTAATAAACACCGTACTGAAGAATCAAAAAAGAAAGAATCAGAAACACTTAAACAACTTTATAAAGAAGGTAAAATTAAATTAAATAATAAAAAAGGTTGGCATCATACAAAAGAAGCAATACAGAAAATATCAGAGAAACAAAAAATAAGGTGGGCTGATAACGATTACAGAAAAAAAATTACTGAAGCAATTCTCAAAGGCTTGTTCAAACGTCCAACTTCTTATGAGCAAAAAATAATTGATTTATGCAAGGAACATAGTTTGTCATTTAAGTATGTCGGCAATGGACAAGTCATAATCAACTATGTTAATCCTGATTTCATTTCTACGAATGGAGATAAACTAATAATTGAAACATATTGCAAACATTGGCACAAACCAGATTATGAAAAAACAAGATCTGAAATCTTTGCAAAATTTGGATACAAAACCCTATTTTTAAATGATGAAGATTTGTGTTGTAAAAATTGGGAACAAAAATGCTTACAAAAAATTAGGGAGTTTGAAACTGAATGTGGATACCTCGCTTAATATTCATAGTAATTGGCTTTATTTTATTGATTATTTCAGCAAAGGCAGTAACTTTTACAATATTTTTTTCAGAAGAAATTATAAGTGAACAAATCATGACAGAAGGACTTTTGTGGGGGTTCGGAGAAAATGACTATTCTATAAATACAAAAATTATGGATGTTAATCTCGCAAAAGAATACGTTTTCAGATTTGATAGAAATGTTTTTGAAGGATTCTCGCAAGCCATTGAAAGTGGCTGGCTGTTTGAATCGCCTGAGGACAAAACCTATCAGATAAATGTCCTTTCTGCTTCGGGCAATTGCGGATTCACTTTATTCAACAAGCATCCGAGCGATCAATTCAGAACAAGCCTGAAGGTCGGAACGCACAATCTTTCGCTCAAAGCAGGAATGAAATCATATTTGGTTGTAGACCCAGATGCCTATGATATTTGTCTGATTAAGCTAGGAAGTATAAATAAAATAGCCTATTTCTACATCACAGTTTCTGAACTGCCGGAAGCTTATCAATATATGGGTTCGAAATTTTTCTACGATGCAGACCTTAATTGTATGCGCACTTGGGAGGATAAAATCGCAGGGGATAAAATCTGCTATGATGAGTGGCACAATCTTGGATGTACAGACATGGAGATATGGAAATTTGACAGAATGGGATGTTTGACGAGGCTTTTGAAGGAAAAGGAACTTTCTGCCGAACAGGCAAAATTGGCGGAGGAACAGGCAAAAAAGGAGAGCGTCCCTGAAGTTGTAAAAGCATTAAACGAGCTCAAGACGCAACAAGCAGTATTGCAAAACGATATGAACAGAATCACAACGGGCGCAATTGCTTTGTTTGCAGGAAATCTAAACACAATTTTCACGGGCATTTTCGTGATAACCGGGCTTTTTGCATTTTTCATGGTTTGGAGGCGCAGGCGCATATCAAGCGGCTTATCATTGAGGCATCCGAACTTCGGAAGGCGCATTTCACACAGCGATTCAGAGCCGGTTGAAGTGCTGAAGGGGGAAGATGGCTATGTTGAGAAGCCAGCGTCCGCAGAACCAAGGAAATCAAAGGAGGAGTGGTGGTGAATAGGGGAATACGAGAGAAAAACGTGGGATTGCCCTATTTGCGGATGCAAGAACTCCATTGAAGATGATTGTTGTGAAGATTGTGGGGAGGAAAAAGATGAAAATGCAATTTGAAAACCGCGTCAATTTGGTAATGTCCGACAAGCACATTGACTTGATTAAGCAGGGCATAAAAACCACAACACTGCGGGGGATGAGACATAATTATCCTATTGAATCAGTAATCAGGTTCTATAGCGATAAAGTTCATGGCAGATTTTCAGATGATGATGTAGGGATTTTTGTAGTAATCATAGGGAAAAAGCTCATCAGAGTTCCTGATGGGCTTACAGAGGAAATTTGCAAAAGCGAAGGCAATTACACAAAGAAGCATCTTTGCAATGTCCTGATGAATTTGGGCTTCAAACTGCCTTTGTCAATGTGGCTTTACACCTTCACCCCTTCCGAAAAATATCTCAAAAAACAATTGGAGAGTTTGCCAGCGCATCCTTGAGGTTGAGAAAATGAATAATGAAGACATAGTTTTTGTGTTATTAATAGGCATCTTAGTTATATCAATTACAATAGTGGAAGTAACAAAAATCAATGCAAATCAGAATTCACAAAATTGTTTAAGCACAAAAAATGAAGGCATAGAATATGGCAACATTTGTTACACAGAACAAGGAGATAATAACAATTTTTGCATTAGGTGCTTAGTGCCGTTTGCGATGGATGGAACGATTTACACCAAATATTGCCCCCCTCAATTAGTTCTTGGTTTTGATTATTCAATGGGAGGCAAAAATGTCTGAAAAAATAAAATGCAGGAATTGCGGGCATGATATGGCTATTGCGGACTATTATCCTTCAATAGTTTGTGCGCCAGAACACATAGTTAAAAAAGGAATTTTTGGAACAGATTTATTTCAAATAACAACAATTGTTTGCCCAAAATGCACTTGCAGAAACCCAGAAATGGAGTGGGAAAATGGAATTTAAAGAACTTTTGGAGAAAAAGAAATACAAGTATGGAAATGACGAGCAACCAATGCTTTCTATGCCTGAAGTAATAATGTTAAGTGATTTGGGCGAGTGGGCTTGGAATGAAATAGCGGAAGAATATAATTACGAAAAAAAGGAAATCAAAAAAGCAAGAGGGACAGAGATTGAAGATGATGCAATTGTTGCATTTTACGATTTTTGGGATAGGGGAGAAACACAATTACTAAAAGAAATTGCAGTTGCTTGTCTTGGGAAAAAGGAGATTGAAAAAAGATTGATGAAATTGGAGGCAAAAAATGTCGAGTTATAAGATGCACTTGTTTGTGGGCATTGTGTTGTGGGCTTTATTGACTGCTGCATTGTTGTATTTCAATATCCTTTCGCCAACGAAGCATATAGCAATCATACTTTTAGGGATTCCCATCTCATTATTGTTTTCAATTTTTGCCGACTTGGATAGCGAGAGCTCGTTCATATTCAGGAAATATCACTTGTTCTCGTTAATTCTTGTAATAGTGTTAATTGCCCTTGCTTTTTTCAAAAAACTTGCAATATTCTATTTCGGAGCAATTGCTGTTCTCCTGCTTTCAATTGCAATAATTTTCCTGAAGCACAGGGGTGTTATGCATGATGTGATTACGGCACTTGCAATTGCTTCGATTTTTGCACTCTGGAATTGGGTGATCGCCCTATATTTGCTCATTGCATATTTGGGGCATATAATAGTGGATGTGGTGTAAATGTCAAGATGGGTAATGCCCACTAACTTTGAGGAAACGCTTGCAAAAAAGAAAATTACACATTCTGACTATTTGGGGCTACGGGCAGAAGCCAGGGCAATGAGAGAGAAATGTGGAGAAAAAGGGCATGATTTCAAAATGAACAAGGTGGTTGGTGTAGAATATTGCACGAAATGTGGAAAGGGTAGGGACACTAGGGGGAATAAATGATGTTTCAAAAAGAAAAATGGGGGAAGTTCGCATTCATACTCGGAATATCACTCTTTATTGTGCTTTTGATTCAGGTGTTTGTCATAAACAATGCACAGATTGAATTAAATGAAGCGGTGATCAAAGCAGTAAAAAATCTGCAAGAAAAGGTTTATGCTCAAAATGAAGTCATTGAAAAAAGCGAGATAATAATTTGTCCAACTATCAGAGTGGGCAACACAATTTGTATGGATTGCAGGGGAAAAAGGCAGTGTTTTCCAATTCCTGACTCAAATTTCCTTGATCCGTTGGTGGGTATATGATGAAAAAACAATGTGAATGGTGTACTGGAAATTTGCGCAAAAAGTATGTGAAGCTTATTTTTGTTTCGTTAAATAAGCCTGAACGCGAGCTTAGATTTTGCAAGCAATCCCATGTTGTGTATTATTTGACAAATGTGGGTAGTGATTGGTAAAAACCATGGAGGATAAAAAATGTTTGACAAAACAAAAGCAAAAGTAAAAGAAAAACTCGGCTATTTTGCTATGATAAACAAAATAGTTAAAGAAAGGGACGTTTCCAAGAAGGAAGCGGCAGAAATAATCAGAAGCGAGGGGCTGATGGGCAAGCAGAAGGAAGAAGCAAGCAGGCAGGTTGCTGAAATTTCAAGAAAAGAGCCAAAGCCAAAAAATGTTTCCGAAATAGGGGAATTGGAGGAATTGGCTGAAATCAATCCATATTTTGAGGTAGCCGACATGAAAAAGAATGGAAGTGATTCCGCAGACTGCCTATGGCACATGTGCGGAAGATACCACGAACTGGCAGTCAGGGTAAAGGCAAAACTCATAAAGGAATACGCATTGCTGAAAAGGGATAATGAGCTACTTGAGGCGAAGATCAAGCCTGACACAGAAGAAATCAAAGCAAGGTTGAAAGAACTTTTGGAAAAGTTGGAATAATGAGCATCTACACAATCCCGCTGGCAGTAATAGTCATGATAGAATCATGTGCCATCTTGATTCAGGAAATTCAAATGCAAAAGGAGGAAAAGAAAATGGCTTTTGAATTCAGCAGAAAAAAGACAGCCGAAGTCACGGAAACAAAGGATGAGGAGAAGGGCATAACGGAAATGGTCAGGGAATTCAGCGAAATCAAAAACAGCCTTGTAAATTTCGGCAGAAAAATAAGGGACAAAATCGGAACAAGAAAGGCAGAACTTGACAGACTTGACAACGAAGTCGGCAAAATCTGCAATGATTTGGAGGAGTAAAAAACCTCCAAATCCAAAATTTTGTAGGACATAAAAATGCCTGAAGAAATATTCATCCTAAGCACATATTTGCTTTTCGGTATAATTGGATTAGTGGCATTTGTGATCGCATGGGAATTAAAACTTATACCTTTTTTAAAATCAAAAACAAAGCAAGAGCCAGGCTTCATGGGGGTGTGGCGGGCAACCTTTGCCGACAACTTCAGCAAGGGGGAGATAGAATACAAAGAACATATCAACAATAAAATTTTTTACAAAATTAACACTTCAGACTACCCCCTTGCGCTCTACAAATACCTTGATTGGTATCCTATAAGCGATTTGCCTGTAGACAATGAGTTTGATATTAAAATCAGGAAAAATCCAGACGGCACGGGCGGATTGCCGAGAAGGATTTTCTTGGAAGAATATTTAAAAGGAATGATACACGAGATAGTTAATTCGGGCGTATATGGCTATGATGCTGTCAGGGAAATATTCAGCGAGTCATTGCAGAAAAGCAGAATTGAGGAAATGACCTACACTGCAATGGAAGACAAGAGAAAGGCAGAAATATCATCTTTAAGGAGTGCTAGCGAAGGCATGGACATTGACTATGCACAAGAACAATTTATGAAACCTGAGGAAGGCATTGAAAAGAAAAAAATGAAAGAAAAGTGGGATTCACAAGGAAGGAAAATAGAAGAGGATGAAGAGCATGGTAATGGCGATTGAACCCATTGAAGCTTTAACCAAAATTATCGCCCAAAAATATAATCTTTGGTTGACAAGCCGAAGTTTTGACAAGCAAAGAGAACATGGGTTCATATTAGTTAGTTTGATGTTAAATCTCATAATTTACAATGTGTCTAACCGCCCTGAAAAAATAAAGATTGATAAAATCAGAGAGTGGAATACACAATTGAATGAAATAAAAATAAAAACTTCATTGCTCACCCAATTAGGGCGGAGAAATTACAAAATTGGATTAAACAGGATAAATAGCTTGCAGAATTCCTTGATTAGCGAACTAACTATTGTTTTATATGACTTGGAGTACTTTGTGGATGTTTGGGCAGAAGAGCTTATAGCAGGAAAAGGACCAAGTGGTTCAACAATAGCGTATAGAAAAAAAGGGAAGGATAAAATGACACTTGAAGAAAAAGAAAGTCTGCTTAGGAGAGAAGAGGAATATGAGGAATAGGATAAGGATAGTGGGTGATGATACTTTATTTCAAGATTGGATGCATATTCTTACAATGGGTACAACTGGTTCTGCAAAAACTAATTTTAATGAAAGCATTGCATGCGATAAATGGTTGGAAGGGCACAAAGTTATATGCTTCGATTTGTTCAAGTATGAATGTTGCCAATTGGGTTTTCCTACCGACAAGGAACTATCAAGCATTATCTATAATAAATATCCCTCAAATAATCCTCTCGAATTGCCAAGAGCATATCCACATGAGGTGTTAGTTCCATTTGCAAAAACTAAGTTTGATGAAACTCATAGAAAAGGAGAAATGCTAATAAATCTACCAAAACACACTAATAACTACATTAAATTGCAAGAAAAAAAGGAAAATGGTGGTTATACTTACTGGAAGCCATTCAAACTACCTTTCATGTTACTGGAAGCAAGCGATTTACTGATATTACTGAGGCATCCGACTTCAGCGGCGATAACTGCAACTGAATTCTTATTTAGGAGCAAGGCATACCCTACAATAGAAAGTATAATGTCAGATGTGATAGGCTTGGCATCAAAAGAAGGCACACAATTAAATGTAGGCTTTCAAAATCTCGAGTATAGTGCACAGATAGGGAAGATGGATATATACCAAGGATTGCTTAGATTGCTTTCAACAGTGCAACAAAGTGGCTTCTTATGCGAGGAAGACAACCCTTATATTTTGGATTTGGATAGTATAATGCAATCAGACGAAATAACAACTTTCTCCTTTGCCAATCTTCCAGATAGACCATTTGCTTTCATGATATTTTGTTCAATAATGAAAAACATACTCAAATTAAGGCGAGACAAGAAATACGAAAAGGAACTAATACTCCTAATCCCAGAACTTGCAGATTTTGCTCCCTCAACTAGCTCAATCTCCCCAGAAGCCACCGTTGAAGGATTTTCCTCCCTCACTATATTGCAGATTTTATCTAGGCACTCTAGAATATTTGGCATAACCCTTTTATGTGATACCCAAACACCTCAGGATTGTAATCAAACTGTTCTTACTAATTTTGGTTGGTTTGTCATAGGCAATAGCAAGCGGAGGTCAATAGATTGGTTTGATAAAAACATATTCAGATTACCAGATGTTATACATTTCAAAGCCGAGAACCTCCAAACAGGATGTTTTGGCATAATCCAAATGAAGGCTACCTCTAGCTATTCTTACCCCGCCTTTGCAAGACCCTGTCTGGCAAGACACAAACACAGGAATGAGGATGTTTTGGGTTGGATTAGACATCAAAAAAACATTGAAAATGTAGAATATAATGATTGCATAAAAAGTCCCCTAGTAATTAACGTAATGCCCAAAGGTTATGAGAAACAAAACAAACTCAAGGAAGAGATAACAGAAATGAGAGTTGTACTCACTGGAAAAGACAAGGAACTCAAAGAACTCAAAAAGGAACTTAAATTACGATTAAAGGCGAAGGATGCTGTGGAGCAGGATAAAATAGAAGAGTTAAGGGAGAAAAGACAAATGGCTACCAAAGATAGGCAAAAGCTTGCTTTTGAATTACTGGATAAGGGAATGAAACAGAAGGACATCGCAAAAGAATTAGGAGTAACACATCAAATGATTACAATTTATGCAAAAAAAAGAAAGCAAGAAAGAAAGCAAATTTCAAATTGAGTGTGCTACATATATATCATATACAGTTAAAAAATTTTAAGTGATTCTTATAGTATTAGTACTAGTATATACGTAAGTCAGTTTGTTAGATTTGAAATAAAAAAATAAAGTATCAGTAAAGAATCAAAAAATAGACATTCAGGTAAAACAAATAAAAAACAACGGGTTAGATTGGCATAAAATGCATTGTTTTGGTGGGGGTAATTGACAATATAGCTATGCTTCTTAGTGGGGTATTATCTTTATTCTCAAGTTTTCAGTGATAACTCTTAATTTGAAATCTTTGAATCCGTTTTCATCCAATAGTTTTCTTCTGCTTTCATAATATTGTTGTTCGTTTAGTCTTCTGTCCCAAGGATGATATTCTATTACCTCTTTTTTATATTTTTCGCCTTCCTAATTTTTGCCCAGATGCTTTTGCTCTTGCTAACCCTTCTTTCGTTCTCATGATTGTCATCTCCCTTTCGAACTCAGCAAACGCCCCAATCATATAGAACAACAATTTTCCATAGGGGTTTGTTGTATCAACATATTCCGTTACCGAAAGCAGATCGATGTGGTATTCTTTTATCTTGCGATATACAGAAAGCAAGTCCATCATGTTTCTGCTTATTCTGTCAAATTTATAAACAAGGATTTTATCAAAGTCCCTATAGCTTGCCCTGTCCATCATTTTTTCAAATTCAGGTCTCTCAAGAGTAGCCCCTGAAAACCCTTCATCAATAAACCAATAATCAACAACCCATCCCTGTGCTTGGCAGTAGCGGATTATTGCTCTTCTTTGATTTTCAACGTTCAGTTCCTTTTTGCTTACTCTTATGTAAGCGGCAATTTTATTCACTTTTCCACCTTCATCAAAATCAGTTGCCCCATCTCATTCATTTGCCACTTAATAGGCATCCCTGCTTTCCAATTTTTTACTTCAATAATTCTTTTCGGCATTGTAACAAAGAACTGCTTAGCCCAGCGATTATAGAGTAGTTTGGACATATAAGTATTCCCACTAATATATTACTATCTATATTCTTTTAAATATATGCCCAAAAAATGGAGGAGCAGTTTCGCCCGTTTGTTTGCCTTCACTTAGCCCCATCAAACGGGTGGAACGCATCAATGATTTCCTTAGGCTTCAAGATCAGAATACCCACTAAAAACAGGATTATAGGACCCGCTCCGTAGACAACGTACCTGAGCAGGGGGTTGCCCCAACCCAACAAGAACGCAAACAGCCAGCCGAACGCCGCGTCAGTCCCAGCGTAGCACATCTTGTCCACAACGCTAACCAACAGATAGCCCGTAGGTTGCACGCACAAGGGGGGTATCCACATTGTCAGCCCCTCTATGATCGCGGTAAAGCCGAGTGCTAGCCTAAGAGAGAAATTAAACTTCATAGTCATGAAAAACATCAGCAAGAGAAGGGAAATGAAATAGCCCGCATGAACAATAAAAGTCCATACAGGGATTGGATAAATTGAATAATTCTGGGTTATAAAGCTCGTGAAAAATGGGATGGCTATGAATGCCCAAGCCATGCTCCACAGAATTGCAATCAGAATCACCCACAGCTTAAATCTCGTTTTCTTCACGCCACAAACCTTCCCTTCTTGTTTTTTGTTTTGTAAATATGCGCCCTGTGGATTTGATGCCCTCTCCAAGACAACTTTTGCTTCTTTGCCATATCTCTCTCGTATATGTTCGCTATGTTGTGCGCTCCCGTATTTGATTTGTTAGTGTAGGGCAATCCCAACTTGCCTTCAAGCCGCTTCTCTGCCAATTCATGCGCCACAACATGGGGAATATCCTGCTTTCTCAGGTCTTTGTCAATCAAAACCTTCGGTTTGCTCTTCACCCAGCTCCCCACAAATGTCTTGCTCTGCACCATTTTAACCCTTCCGCTCTCCTTGCCAAAATCAAGCGTTGCCCATCTTGTTTTTGGATTAAACAAAAACTTTGAGCCATCCTTCAGCTTTATAGCTATCTTTCTGCCCGCTTCAAATACTTTGCCTCTTTTGCTTCTGCGGGTGTGCCTTCGCTGGTGGTGAGTATTGCAATGATTTTTTCCGCAAATTCTGCACTTGCTCATGCTCTCCTCCTTCTTGGCTTCCTGCGCCTGTGCGCCCTTCTGCCATCCTTGCCCCTACTTACTTTGACTGGCTTGTTTATCTCCTGCGATTTAAAATGCACAACATCCTTTCCCTTCTCCTGCCTGACCACAAGCGTATGCCCAACATTGCCAAGCCTTGCATATTTCTCAGGGAACACTCTCTTGAAAAGATTAATAGACCACTTTGAAGCCTGCCATTCATTCCTCCCCCTTGCATGTGCAAATTCATGCAGATAAGTCAAGACGCTAAGCTTGCCTCTCATCACAATTGCATGCCTGTCGCCCTGGTATTGGCTATGGTATGAATTCCCGCCAGTCATATCCTCCATTTCAAGTGTCGGTTCTCTTATCCCGTAAGCTTGCGACAACATAAAATTCAAATGCTTGAATTTGAGAAATCTTTCATCCAAAGAGCCCGACCACGGGTTTGTCGCCTTGAATTCATTCACTGCTGCAAGTGCTTCCGCTTTAAATCTCATCCTGTCATCTAGGACTTCCTGCGGGCTTGATGGATAACCTGTTGGCATTTTATTCCTCCTTATTTCTCCTTCGCTGAAATTCTCTTGCCATTTCTACTCCCATCATTTCTGAAATAATTTGTCTTTCATAAGGGCTTTCTTTTGGAATTTTATAAAGATAGTTAGCAAGGGTTATTTCTCCTCGCAATAGTTTTTCAGCAAGTTTTCTTTTGTAATTCCTTCCTGCCTCAAATTTCTTTCCTTTTTTGCTTTTTCTTATGTGCTTTCTCTGATGCCATCCTTTACGCATTCTTTTTACCTCCTTCTTGGCTTTCTCCTTCTGTAGGGTCTGTTCTTTTGCATTCTGCCATTCCGCGCATAGAACTTTGACTCGCTAACCCTGACTGGGCGATAAACATACCTATCTGGAAACCTAAACGCTAATTCAACATCAGTTGTAGGGGTTCTTGTTGTTGGAAATGCTGGCGCTCTTGGAATTCTTCTTTCACGCCTAGGTGCAATTGCTTCTCTAGCTCTTTCTCTTTCTTGCATCATTCTTCTAAAACTTGCGATTTGTACTCGCATTTGTTCTTCTGTTGCATCACGCCAAATAAACGTTCTGTCAAATAATTGTGCCAAATCCCTGTATCCTCTATCTCTAAGGAGTTGCTGAAATTCATGCCCCATTCTTTGCATTCTTTCTGCTCTACTCAATTCTCGCCTTCGTACTACTTCGGCTTCGGCACTTCGTGCTGCTTCAGCTTGGGCAGGAGTGAGGATTCGGGTTGGGCGTGGGGCTCTTCTTAGGGGTGTTGGTGTTGCTCTTGCAAGTGCCCTGAACAGTCTGATTTGCCTGTCCATTTCTGTGGGCGTTGCCTCGTGCCAAACAAGTGCGTTATTAAAATCCAGTGCCAGATCATGTCTCCCTATCCTATCGAGTTCATCATAAAAATTTAATAACG
>Ga0208957_1000540_pt1 | contig 29197 bp, 49 predicted proteins | sample RifOxyA1_FD_184029 | JGI IMG/M metagenome (GOLD analysis project Ga0208957, IMG submission 184029) | Groundwater microbial communities from Rifle, Colorado - Rifle Oxygen_injection A1 (SPAdes) | ecosystem: Environmental > Aquatic > Deep subsurface > Groundwater | place: Rifle, Colorado, United... | reverse complement strand
AAAGGGATAACATTGCCTAAGAGCATTGGCGGTTCTCTCGACCTTAGAGGTTGCGACCTTAAAGGGATAACATTGCCTAAGAGCATTGGCGGTTATCTCTACCTTAGAGGTTGCGACCTTAAAGGGATAACATTGCCTAAGAGCATTGGCGGTTCTCTCGACCTTAGCGGTTGCGACCTTAAAGGCGTAACTACACCAAAAAGATTTAAAAATAATATTGTAATATAGATTTAAAGGAGGAAAAATGTCATTTGAATGTGAGTGCAATAAATGCAAAGACGATATAATCCAAAGGGGTGATGTTTATTGTGATAAATGCTACAAAAAACTAGAAGATATAATTGAAAGCCAAAGAGCAGAAATAGACGAACAAGGGGATAGGATTAACTCCCTTGAAGAACAAATAGAAGCATTGGAATTGGAAAAATCTGATATATAGGAGGTTGTATGTTGGCAGGAACAAAAGCTATTGTTTGGGGTATTGGTGGTTTGGTATGTTCAATTGGTGTGTTGATATTCTGGGCTATATTTTTTAAGTTGGCTCCGTTTTTATCTAACGCTATACCCGCTGGAGATTGGCATAACTTTTTATCAATAGTAATATATGTTTTGGTTGGCTGGTTCGGAGGTATTTCCATACCACTGCTTTTTGTAATACTTGGTATTAGTTTTATTATTCATATGTTTAACGACTAAAAGGAGAAAAAATGAGCGAAGCAACGCAACAGGCAACAATAACAGTTAAGGGAATATCAGAAGAAAAGACCACAAAAACAGGTAAGAAGTATTTCGGGGTACTGGCTTCTGACGGTACTACTTGGTACAACATAATGGATGTTGCAATGGCTGGGGTTGTTAAGGGTGCTAATGTTCTGGTTGACTATTCTATGCTTGGCACTTCTCGTTGGTCTAGGAAAACATTGGTTCTGGGTGAAGGGAAATTACAGAGTGCTAGTAAACCCTCTGGTGAAACAGGAGCTCCAAAACAGGAAGTTGTACCGTCTAACGTGAACGGTAAAGACACCTTAACTCTCTTACTATCCGCTCAAATTCTTAGCATTAAGATTGCCACTGGTAAGACCCTTGAAGAAATATGCGAAGAATTAAAGGAGATTTACAATGGTATTTCAGGAAAGTGAAGATGGTACGTGGAAGGCGGGGATAGAGAAAAGGGATGGGATAGATTACATAGTGATAATTAGCAAGGATAAGAAAGTGGAATGTCCGCTAGATGAGTTTAACGAGATTGGATTGGTTCTGGGGGTTAGACCGATTAGTGCAAAGGATTATTATGCCAAACACGGGAACTAAAGATTTACTAAGACTGTTTGCTAGTATCTATCCAACTTATATGAACGGTTCTCCGTGTATAATAAATTGGGGCAGGGATGGAGCTGTAATAAAGAAGATTAAAGAAGCCTACGAAGATAAAACAGCAGATATGATACGACAGTATTTCGTCTATTGGAAATCTGGGTATAACAACTGGGTATCTTCTAAGGCTCCATCTCTAACAATAATGTTGGGTAATATCGGGGATTTGCAAATGTGGATGAACAAACAAGAGAAAGAGGAGGTTCTGCGATGAAAAAGAAAGTCCAAGAGATAGAAGAAGATGGCACACATTGCACCTACAAGAAAGAAATACATAGAGCCTGTAAAAATTTCTACATTGCAATAGGAGCGGTTAGCACTTATGGTCTTACAGATGACCAAGCCAAAAAGATAGATTATTTCTACCATATAGCACAAGAAATATGTGTTGAATTGGAGAAACAATGACAATAAAGTCACTATCGGGTGAAGTGTTAAAGGATATACTATCTCGTTCTTCCACTCCTGAATTTCCTATAGGATTAAGAGATGTTGATGATATTCTCTGGGGATTAAAGAGGGGGAAGATACATTGTGTTGCAGGTCGCACAAGTATGGGTAAAAGTTCCGTGATGTTTTATATGGCTAACCACCTTATTAAGTTAGGAAAGAAAGTGGGTTTTCTTAATCTTGAAATGACAAATAGGGAAATAATAGAAAGAATGTTTTGTATGGATTGTGGAATAAGCAACGCGAAGATGATTAAGGGGTCGTTAAGCGAAGAAGAGCGGTATGCCTTAGAAGAATACATTGGAACAATGCCGGAAGAACACGGACTTGTCACACAAGACAGATTAGACGGAGATTGGGGAGATGTTGGCAATATAAAGAAGTTTGTACATACCAACAAAATTGATTGTCTTTTTCTTGATTATATACAAATGATTAGGGCTAATCCAAACCAACAGGAAAGAATACAACTAGGTCAATTCTCCGTAGATTTAGACAGACTAGCAAAAGAATATAATATTCCAGTGGTTTATGGTTCTCAAATGAATAGGGCAAGTGTTGAAGCTAATGATGAAATACCTAGATTAACAGGGCTTCGTGGTTCTGGTGTTTTAGAAGAAAACGCCCACGCAGTAATGATAGTCCACTGGTACTGGAAAGCAATGATGAAGAGAAAAGATGGAAGTGAGTATGCACCTAGTGACTATGCTATTTACATAGCAAAGAACAGAGGTGGTAGAACAGGACTTGCTACAGTGAACTTTATGCCAGAGTGCTACAATTTCTCTGACCGACAAAAGACAGTATCAGAAACAATATGGGAGGGTAAAGATGCTAACCAAACACGACCTACAGATGTTAATAAAGAACACGCAAACAACACTGGATATGATGACCCGAAATATAGACGAGTCGGTCAAAAGCAAGTTAGCCTCGGAGAGGGACTTGGAGAATTATAAAAGCCATTTAAGTTTATTGGAGGGATAATATGCCTAACTGTAAAAGTTGCGGGACATTAATACCTATTGGAGCAACTAAATGTGTTAATTGTGAGGATTTCTTGGTTGACGACCCAGACGATGACAAGGACATTAGAGATGATAAGTGAATTACACGGCACAACATTTGATTTTTGCTCGTGGCAGGGTGGAACTTTAATTAAACTTGGATTAAAACCAAGAAAAGAAATAATACTAAACGGTGCGGATATTATAAGAAAACACGCAATAGGATATTGCAAAGCCGAAGAACTTTTGTGTAGACCGAAAGTGGACTGCATTGCTGTTATGTTTCTAAAAGATGATGAGTATTTCTGGACTCACTTAATGATGGACGAATTTAATGCTATATTCCCGGGGGTGTTATGAAACTAGAAGATATTGGATTTTACACACTATCTGATAAAAGAGCAAAAGAAGCAGACCACACAACAAGATTATCACGTTGCGAAATTATACTAACGGATAAGTGCAATTTTAAATGCCCCTATTGTAGGGGATTAAGAGAAGACATTAAAGGTGTAATGCCGTACGAACACGCAAAAGAAATGGTGGAATATTTTATAAGTGAAAAACTCTACGCAATACGTTTTTCTGGTGGGGAACCCACTACATATCCTAGGTTAAACGAACTCGTTAAACTGGCAAAAAGCGGTGGTATAGAGAAAATAGCAATATCTACAAATGGTTCTGCCAATACAAATAAATATTTAGAGTTAATAGATAGTGGGGTTAATGATTTTAGTATATCACTAGATGCTTGTTGCTCTTCTATGGCAAAAACAATGAACGGTGGTATAGATGTTTTTGATGTCATAAAAAACAATATAGAGGTGTTATCTAAAAGAGTTTATGTTTCGGTCGGAGTTGTTTTAACAGAAGAAAATATGTCAAAACTGGAAGAAGTGGTCAATTTTGCACACTCACTAGGAGTTAAGGATATAAGGATAATACCATCATCACAGCACAACAAACTAAAAAAAGAAATAAACATAGATGATAATGTTTTAGAAGAGCATAAAATATTGAAATACAGAATTGAAAACATAAAAAAAGGATTGCCAGTTAGGGGTATAGGAATATCTGACACTAAAAAATGTCCGTTGGTTCTTGATGATATGGCAATAGCGGGTCTTTATCATTTCCCTTGTATTATCTATATGAGGGAACAAGGAAACCCCGTAGGAACAACACAAAACACAAAAACTATAAGAAAAGAAAGATTAGACTGGTATAGAAGCCACAACTGCCAAGAGGATTCTATTTGTAGGAAAAACTGTCTTGATGTTTGTGTTGCCTATAATAATAAGTGGGAAAAATATCAAAGAGAAACTAATTTAGAAAACAGGAGGTTGGTATGAAATTTATATTAGTGGTTGTAATACTGGCAATTCTTTACATCTACTGGAGAGATACAAATGGCAGGGGGGGGTACTGACGTGAGGAAAATAAAAACATTATTCTATTGTCCGAAGTGTGACAAGACATATCGTACAAGGAAAAGTTATAACGTGTCGAAAGGTTTGAAAGTTACTTGTGATAAATGTGGCAATGGAGAACACAATATACTTTATTTAATTCCAGTGGAGAGAAAAATATGAGTATAGATAAAATATTTCTCTTGACAATTGCCGTAATATTTGGTATAATACATATACGGTTGATTGTTGGTGCGATAACAGGAATACTTGCGTGTTTGTTTTTACTGTTCTACCAAATGGGAATTGATACACTATACCTGATGTTTAATATGTTTGGGGTAGTGATTAAAATAGAAGGAGGAAAACAAGATGGAAAATAGTTCAGAGTTAAGACGGAGGGGAGTGTACTCGGTTAATGATATACTTGGTTATAACACTAGTGGCGGTGTGATATCTGTTGCTGGGAACACCACATCAACAAACTATCCTTGGGAAGCAACTAGACCACAAACACAATACGGTTTATCTATACCCTGCACACCAGAGGTGAAAGAATATAATCCAATAAAATCTAAAGGAGGAAGGAAAATGAAATCAACAAAACTAAAAGTGGGAGATGATGTTTGCATAGAAGGTAGTACGGGTACTTACAAAGTTTTAAGGGCAAATCTAAATGGTTTCACTATGGGTACAGGGGTGGAGGGTACTAGTTGCTATCCGATAATTCAGAATAAAGATGGACGCTGGTTCTACGGTAATTGCCAAGTTATAAAAACTAAAGACATAAAAAAAGACACAAGAATTCTAGTTAAGGGACAAGAACCAAAATTGGTGGTTAAAATTGGGTGCAAGGAATTTAACGTAAAGGGAATAAACAAGTTAGCTAAAAAACTACTTACCATAGCGAAACTTTCTAAAGATATATCTCAAACACCGTATGTTCATAACAGTGGTTCTTCCGAGAGTTATAATGTTGAAGATATAGAAAATGCAATTAAGTGGCTGAAAGAAAACAAAATAACTTCATAGGAGAATAATATGGCTTGGATTGAGAACATAATAGATAGGTCTATAATGGCTAAGGCAAAGGCGAATAAAAGAAGTGGTAAGTTTTCGTTTTCAAAACTTGGACATTGCTTACGACAGATTATGATGGAGGAACGCAAGTATGACGAGTTGTACCCCGATAAATTTATACCCAATACACCACAGCAAGAGAGGGTGTTTGCAGCAGGGTATTTATTTGAACGGTTCTGCGTTGACAACACCAAGGATATAACCGTTGCTTCGCAGATACCTTGCGAGTATCGGGGAATTAAGGGAACAGCAGATGTCGTGTTAGATGACGCAGGAAAGAACGTGTTAGGTGACTGGAAATCAGTTCATAGCGATAAGTTTGGGTATTTAAGCAAAGAAGCAAAGCCAGACGAAAGTTATGCAATGCAGATTACCGGCTACTACTTATCTTTAAAGGATAAATACAAACTAGAAGATAAGGGATTGGTAATATACGTTGAGAAGAATAGTATTTTAATAAAAGAAATGGGGTTTGAGTTTAAGGATTATATCGGTAAGGTTAATGCAAAGATAGACCTTTATGAGAGGGCTTGTGAAGTTGACACACTTCCTGATGGACTTCCCTTAAGTGAAGAAGGGAAAATACCGTGGCAGTGCTTTAGTAATGGTGCTAAGAACGGTTGTAGACTGTGGTGTTCGTACATACGGCACTGTGAGAAATACAATACCGAATATCTAAAGGCAATGGAAGAAGAAAAGAAAATGAAATCAGAGAAAGCAGAAAAGAAAGCGAAAGCAGATAAGAAAAAAGGGGGATTAATATAATGACAAACGTGACGATTGGCGGTAAAACATATGTGTTTGAGCAACTTCCTAAGAACATACAGGAATTGTTTTCAGAGAGTTTACAGTACACAGATAGGGCTTCTAAGTTGTATGATGAATCACAGAAGGCACAAGGAATTGCAGAGTTTGTTAATGTGAAGTTAAATAAGGAGATTTCTCTTCACGACCAGAAAATGGAAGCAGTAAAGGAAGTAAGCAATATCACTCCCATAAAGGAGATTACAAATGCAGAAAACGCAAAAGTGTAGGTGGTGCTTTAATTGCATGAAGAAGGCTCCCTCATTTAATTACATATGCCTGAAAGATGTCTGGACTGAAAGCCTGTCGTATGACACTATCTGTGGTTCCGATAGATTAAATGAGATAGCAGATAAATGCAAGTTCTATGATGATGACGAAGAATCCACAAAGTCAATAGATTGGAACGGACATACACAGGTGGAATTAACAAAGGAAAGAGAGGCATTTGCACCACTTGTTAGGAAATTGAATAGGCTTCCGGTAGCTAACATATCCATAGAGAAAACCCCTATTGCCACACTAGCAAGGATAAACGGTCATCTGTATAAAATCGGGGAGGTAAAGAGTGCCGAATAATCCACTAGGTTATGCCTGTGCAGAATGTTTGGGGGTGTTTCATAGTTTAAAAGAAGTGGTATGGAAAAAGAACTGTTCACCATTAATCCAGAAATACATATGTGGTGGTTGTCTTAGTAGGTTGATAGAGGAACACAAAGTTGACGGGGATATATCGTGTGATTTGTGTATCCCCCACGCAACAGGGGAAATGAGAGCCATACCCACTAGAAAGAATTTACTGTAAAGGATAAAACATGATACCAAGCAAAACACACAACTATCAAGCACCTTGTGGAAGAAATATCCACATAGTTGATACAAAAGAGGAGATACTAATTGACATAGACAAGGGTGGAACGTGTAGGTCTATATTGCTACAAGTTATAGCACAATTTATAAATGCTGTATCAAGAGATAAAGCAATAGAGATATTGTCTGGTTCTTGGGATAAATCTGGTAAAGCAGAGGATAGGGGTTATACCTGCGATAAGGGGTGTGCAGGGAATAAGTCTTGTCCCGATAGATTAGCAAAATACTTAAAGGAGGGAAAATAATGGCACAATTTAGACTTCTTGGTAAACTGGGTGGTATATGGGACAACTGGAACGTGTTTAATTCTAAGGGTAATGGTGGTGGTACGGATATATATGAAGTTATAGGTGGTAATGTGTATGAAAAAGTACAAGAAACAGGGAAAGAAGAAGTAGTGTTGGAACATATTGACGGTAATGTTGTGATACACGATTTACTATGTGATAGAAAGATGTCTATTACATTAGAACAGGCACACGATTTGGCTATGGGAGTAGGGTTTCTGTTGCAGGATTTAGACCCAGAACAGCACCCAGAGGCAAAACTATGATTATAACTAAGGTGATATGTAATAACGGTTATGGTTATGCCGTTGGTGAGTCGGTTTTAGACCCAATGAGTGGAAATAAAGAGATTGTAAGTATCGTAGAACACAGAGCGAAGGGAGAAGGCGATAAGTGGTACTATGATGTTATTTATACTGACGATTGTTTCACTAGATTATTTGATGTTATAAAAGCAGAATACAGGGAGGTATAATGAATAAACACGGATACACGGTAATAGAAATTGTATCGGAATGGCTGAAAGAAAATGGATATGATGGACTTTGTGGTGATGAATGTGGTTGTATACTTGGCGATTTAATGTGTTGTGATAGTGATATGTCGTTAAACTGTCAACCTGCATATTCTCGTAAATGCAATCAAGATAAATATAACTGTGGTGGTTGCGACGGCATGGGTGCTGGAGGTGGTGAAAAGTATTTTTGTATGACAAATGAAAAACCAAACAAAGATGACAAATTTACTATAGAGGAAAAAACTAATGGAAAATAAATCAATACTAGAAGAAAGTTTGTCGTTAGTTAATGGGGAAAGACAAGACAACTATGGTGACCCCGTAAAGTGTATGGAACGAACAATGGCTATATTCTATGCTATATCTGGGATAAAGTTAGAAACAAGGCACGTGCCACTGTTTAACATAGCACAGAAATTAGCAAGGGAATATAATAAACCTAGTAGGGATAATAAGGTTGACATAGCGGGGTACTTACATATAATGGCACTCACAGAACAAAAGGAGAAAACAAATGGCTAGTTTAAATAAAGTGATGTTGATAGGAAATCTGACGAAAGACCCCGAACTCAAGACTATCGGGGAAAGCAATAAAGTGTGTAGATTTGGTATGGCAATGAATAAGAGATACAAAACGGAAAGCGGTGAAGAGAAAGAGGAAGTGTGTTTTTTGAGTGTTGATGTGTGGGGAAAACAGGGAGAACTTTGTTCTAAATATCTCAAAAAGGGAAGTCTAACATTTGTAGAGGGTAGGTTGCAATCTAGGTCTTACGAGAAAGACGGGGTGAAACACTTTGTTCTCGAGGTGGTGGCAGATAGAGTGCAGTTCTTAGATAAAAAGGAGAAAGATGAAACCATTGCTTGATTTTCTATCCTTTTGGGTTCCAGTGTATCTGGTAGTGGGGAACGCAGGTATGGTTATTGTAGCCCTGTTAAGTGGTGAGAAATGGAAAGCAATTTATTGGTCAGCTGCTCTGATGCTAAATATTTCAGTCTTTAAAATGCGGGGGTAAAAGTGAAAACAAAAGTGGAAATGGCTAGAGAGTTGGTAAAGAAATATCCTTACGAACCGTCTTTAACACTTGCCAAAATGTTGTATTCGGATAACAAATTATTGTTTAAAGATGCGGAACAGGCAAGAGATAGCATAAGACAGGCAAGAGGTGCACGGGGGAATAAGAAATCTAGGAAAAATGCCGTGCAGATACGAACCAAAGAGCAGATAGAAATATCCAAAGGGATAAAATCCATAATACCAGATGAAACACCGTTTAAGGTTGAGAACCTGACAGGTGCTTATAAATGGCTTCTTCTTCCAGATATGCACATACCCTATTTTGACTTAAAAGCTATTGAAGTGGCGGTGGCATTTGGTAAGAAGGAAAAATGTGACGGGATAATCTACCCCGGAGATTTATCAGACTGCTATTCCCTATCCACATTTGATAAAGACCCCTCACAGAGAGATTTCCTTGGGGAAATTGCAATGGTTAAGAAGATGATATATGAGATTAGTAGGATAATAAAACCTTCTGCAACTATCTGGAAGATGGGAAACCACGAACACCGTTTAAGCAGGTTCCTTATGCAGAAAGCACCGATACTGTTTAAACTACCCTCTTTATCATTTGAGAAGATATACGACCTAGAGCGGTTGAAGGTGAAGACAATACCGCACACTAGTTTGTTGAGATACCAGAAGTTGACAATAGGTCACGGAGATGAGTTTGGTTCTGTATCTTCTGCATATCCTGCAAGGGGAGTGTTCCTTAGGACTGGTGCTTGTACGTATGTCACTCATTGGCACCGTTCTTCCACTTACACTGAAACAGATTTAAACGGGGATATTAAAACCTGTTGGAGTAGTGGTTGTCTTTGTTATTCTGATGATACAGAAATATTAACACAGGATGGGTATAAGCTATTTAAAGATGTTAAAGATTCTGATTTAATAGGGGTTTATGATAAGACAACAGATACCGTTAAACTATCTAAACCCAAAGCAAGACAGGTGTTCGAGTACAGTGGAAACATGATTAGTTTTAAAGGGTGCAGAATAGATGCTCTTGTAACGCCTGACCACAAAATGATGTATTGTGACCATTCTGGTAAATTAATACACAAAACAGCTCAAAGGATATATGATGGTAATGGAAAATACAATTTTAAATCATCTGCACCGTTTGACAGTTCAACACAATTTAACAAAGACCTGTCTAAACTCTGTATGTGGATAGTTACAGAGGGGAGTTACGATGGTCAACGCATAACAATATACCAAAAGAAACAACCACAATTAAGTAAAATAATAGAATTGGTTAAAAAACTTAATTTGGTGTTTAGTGTTTATGTTGATAAGCGTTCTAGTTGTAGTCGTGTTAGGTTAAATGTCGAATCTACAAAAACGGTAATATCTAAAATATGGGGAGGTGTATTTGAAAAAAGAATACCAAGAAAGATACTTGGTTCGGATTCCGAGTTTTTAAAAGAGTTGTTGGGTGTGTTGGTGTCGGCAGACGGTAGTACGACAAAAGCAGGTTCAATGTATATTGCAACAATATCTGACAATTTGGCTCAAGATTATCTAGAGCTAATACAAAAAATTGGATATAACGGCAAGATACATGTTAGATATCAAGATACCAACTTTAAGAAAAATGCAAGAATAAATATAGTCCGTGTACGAAAGACAAATAATGTTTTTGCACCAAACGTGTCGGTCGTTAAATATAACGGTCTGGTATATGATTTTACTTCGGATACTGGTTGGTTGGTGGTTAGAAGAAATGGTCATCAGTTTATATCATCTAACTGCAATATGCACCCTGAATATGCACCTGTGAATAAATGGAACCACGGGTTTGGCATACTAGAAACAAAGGGTAAGTATTGGGAGATAAAGAATAAGAGTATTATAAAATCTAAAGTGTTTGAGGGGTAGGTATGGGGTTTACTGATGCATTGTTTGGAGCGGGTACAGCATATAGTGCAGATTCCAGTCAGGGACAAGAGTTATCAAGAAGTTCTCTTGAGTCATCCCTACGAGAATTATATAACCAACAATTACACCATATGCAAGTTCAGAGCCAACCACAATACCACATTTATAGAGAAAGTGACATAAGAAGTGTTCCATACAATGAAGCAACTGAACCTATTATCAACAACAAGAAATCAAACAAAGTACAGGAGGATATAGACATATGTTCAAGAACACTAAGATAGATGAGTTGGAAAGAACAATTTGGAAATTAGAACATGAAAAAGAAATAAAAAGTAGAATATACGAAATAGAGATAAATAAAGTAAGAGATAGTCAAAAACTAGAAATAGAAAAAGCTGTGATATCTAAACAGAAGGAAATGGAACAGGCTTTGATTAAGTCAGACCTACTCCGTGTCGAGGCTGTTGCAAAACTTAACACCTATATTGATATGGACACCAAGGATGACCGCAAGACAATAACCAAGATGTTGGAGAAAGCGGTGGAAGGGTTGGCGAGTAGCAAGGTTCAGATAGTTAAGTAAAAAACTTGTCCGTGGTGGTGGTAGTCCCTATTACAGAAAGACGAGGGGTTGGCTATATGCACGTAAAGAACCACCATTGCGGATAATAAAAGGAGAATTATGGATATAGAATTAGATAAAATATTGTGTAAGAAATATCCCAAACTGTTTAAGCAAAGACACGGTGATGTTCGTAAAACCGCCCTTTGTTGGGGGTTCCAGTGTCGAACAGGGTGGGCAATGCTTATTGACCAACTCTGCTTTAAGATACAAGACCACTGCGATAAGATGAAGTTTCAGGTGGAGGTGAACACAGTTAAAGAGAAGTTCGCAGGTTTACGCTTCTACGTTGACGGTGCAGATGAAATGGTTTATAGATATATAGAACACGCAGAACGTCTATCGTACCACATATGTGAAGAATGTGGAACTATGGAGAATGTCCACACTTGGACTATCGGGTGGTATAGAACCCTCTGTGTAAACTGTGCCAAGAAGGGAGAATACCCTGCTTACTATACCCCACTATATTATTGGTACTTCACTAAGATACGTTCTCGGTGGATTAATTTCAAATGGAGAGTTAAATCATTATTTAGAAGGAGGGATAAATGAAAAAGGAACCCACTTGTAATAAATATCTGAAATCCGCTAAGGAAGAACTAATACAGAAGGTTAGAAGGTTATACGGTATAAAAGTTAACGGAAAAACACCAGATTATTCTAAAATAAGGTTCTGGGGTAAAATGGTAAAGGTTAATGCGGTGTTCTGCCCCGATTGTCATAGCATGATATTCTCTCTCTACCGCCACGATTACAATGAGTGTAAATGCAAAAAACATATGATAGACGGTGGATTTGACTATCTTAGATGTTCAGTTGATAGCTTGACATGTGTTATTGGACTTCCGGTAGCACTATTCAAGGAAATGGGTCTGGACTATCCAGAAAAGGCGGTATATGATAATCGTAGTTCACGGTGATTGTGTCGGGAAGAAAACAAGCCAAGTGTTTGTGTTCCGATTAAGAAGGCTTGTTCCAAATGCTAGATTTATTCAATATGCTAAAGATTTCGGTAGACAGATTACAGGGGAACACAAGGGAAAGTTCTTAAAAGAAGATAAGCTACAGATACATATTGACTGGTTTACATCTAATAGAATAACAATAAGAGATGGGGTTAATATGGAACAGTCTATCTGGGACTTGCTTCAAGATTACGAAGTGATACACAATGATTCACAGTTCTATAAATGGTCTGGGACAAAGAACCTAGATAAATTAAATCCAAGGGTTGAGATAAAAATAGAAAAGTTTTCTCTTGACATTCCCAAATAAATATGGTATAATGTATTATGATTGACGAGAAGGCGTACAAATTCAATGCAAAGTTGTGGCACCAGTATTATCAGGGAGAAATTCATCATATCTTTGGTGGTTCTCACAGAAGCGGTGTTGGATTATGTTGCCTTCATTTCTTTGAACAAGCGTGGTCTGGACATCAAGATAATTGGAAATGGGTGGAAGGTTTGAAAGAGAAGTTCTTTGATGACTTTCAACTAGCCAAAGATAATTACGATTACTTTGATGGGTGCAGAAAGAAATTGTTTAAAGAATGTGAGTATTGTTATTTCTTTAGCGAGGTTCCGAAAGGATAGTCCACCTCTAGGCTATGTGGATAGACCCCAAAGAACAAAAGTGGTTGCCTTGCTTAATCCAAAATCCTCTCAACCGAAGGATTGGCAGTTCCCGCTAAATTTGTGGGAAAATAAGTCCAGTCGCCCTACAGGGTAAAAGTGGGGATAGTAAATAGAGAGGTAGTAAGGGAGCGACGAGATGGCTTGGGGTGGGAAATAATCTAGGGGTTAGTCCCTCGAAAAACCCACCCACCTTGCTAAAATGGCGGGTTGACTTAATTGTGCTTAGCACAGCCGATAAGATGCCTATAGGTGAAATTTCACGGTGTCATCCCCGCCTCCAATAAATGATTGACCCAGTATGCCTATACCACGCTAAAGTGTGGCAAGCACAAATCTCTGGGTTTTGAGTTACCCTGTGTGCCTCTGACTTAGATGACGTTCTGAGCAAGCATAATTCACGGGGTCTTGTGGGGTAGGTTCTGACGAGAATAGCGGACAGCAAGTATTGGCAAGATATACTGGGTATATCCCGTAAGTCCAATCGCCTATCTCAATTAAAAGGAGGATTAAGTGTATAAAATAACGGTAAGTGGTGATAATTATGAGAGTTTTCTTATGGCGTGTGATGATAAAAACATTGACACCGTTATACCATATATTACCAAATACCTTATTTATGACTATATTTTAATAGAGAGGTTAAATGAAACAAAAAATTAAACTAAACAATGGTCCAACTATAACACTATCCTGTTTAGATAAACAAGAAATGAAATCTTTTTATATTGGTTCCCAATGTGTGGGCAAGACAAATAATGACTTCTTTGAGGCAATGAACGATTTAAAACCGTATAGAAATAAATTTTGGGATAACTGCACCGAGCCAGACTTTATCGTGAAATCACTAATAAACAAAGATAGAAAAGAAACTAAAATAGCCCTTCTTAATGAAGGTTATAAAGATAGCGGTTATCTTGTTATTCCTTTAAGGAAATTCAATAGTATTATGAGGTTATTGTAGACGCTCACAACATCACCACGATTGGCTGTAGCGAGTTTAATTATTACAACGTACTTACACTCGTTTTGGACATTAAAGTCCACCAGAATCAATCCTAGAGCGATTTAGGGGTATAAAACAGCTATATCACGGAGGGGATATGCGATACACGGTAAAACCAACCAAGAAGCAACTTAAACTAATGAAAGAATGGTGGGAAGAACTACAAAGGGTGGAAAACGAGTTCTATGAAGCAGTGGGTAAACTAGATGATGGTATGGAACGAGAAACAGGTATTGAGGGTATAGAGTTCTTTAGGAATGATTTCGGCGAATTTGTCGGGGTCGGCACAATCGATAGGAAAATGAAATTGATATTTGGGGAGGGCTTATGAAAGATGAACTACTACCAAGAATACTAGACCACTTAAAGATAAAGGAATTGGGTCTTACCATATATCTACTGGCTGATTATGTTCTAAGAGTGAATATGGCACAAAAGGATTATGCCAGTGGTCAAGATGGACAATGGCAACTTAAAATAGCTAATGAGGATTTAGAACAATTACAACGGTATATGAACGGCAAGAAGGGTGTTATATATGACAATGTTTATAAGGCAATAGAACTCGGCGAACTTATGATGTGTTTTGAGGATAAGGGAAGGTGTGAACTTGCCAGAGAGTGTTGGATAACCAGAAAAGGTTTTGCCCCTTGCCGTAAAGAACCTATAAAGAAACAAAGGAGGAACAATGTTAAAAAAACTACCAAGTCTAACTAGAATTAAATGCTATGAGGATTTCTATTGTAAATTGTTTAAGGTTAAGACGTTAGAAGGAACTAGCATTAATGTGACCAAGGTACATCTTACCAAGGCAAACGAGAAAACCCTTGCAAACCACATTAAAAAGAAAATGAGGAAAAAGCATAAAGATATGAGAAAGAAATATTGGGATAGTTCCTTTAGTATGTATTGGTTGCAGTATTCACCCAGTACAGCAGATAAGGTAAATCCTAAAAATGGTTATGCTTGGGTGGAGGAATAATGGAACTACCACAGATATTCTCTAAGATTAAACGGGATATAATGGCTAGTTCGGTGCTAACACCCAACAATCAACTAAAGGTGTGTCACATATTAAAGCAGTCGTTCAAGGATTGTTTAAGGATTGAAAATGCAGAATTAGGGGAAGCACCAAACACTTTTCATGTAGGTCAGGATAATGCAGTTAATGAGTTATTTGGTCAGATATTTGGAACTAGTAAGTAAGGGAATAGTAAAGGCGGAGGATAAATCCGATAATCTTCCGCCATAGGAACATTAGGAAGTCGCCCACAGAACCTTCTCGCCCCAAGAATTAAGACACTCCTTGAAATCATTTATATCTAATTCCTCATACTTGCTTACAAGCCTTTCGGGATAATTTAAACAAGTGGCATACTTACTCTTTCCATTAACCAACCAATAATAAAACAACTTGTATTCGTTCCTGTGTAAAAAACTCTCAGGATAAACCCTTTCTATTGTATTAGCAAAGTCATATATTGCAGTGGTAAAGTTCGGGTACTTCTTAAACACATCTGGTATTATTACTTCCTTCCCATTTACAACCTCTGGATTGTTCTTTAGCAGATATACGTCACCCTTCCAATTTTTACTCACCTTTACCGAAAAAGGATTATATGCGTTCATTGTTAATTCATTAGACAAGTTGCTCTCACAGTAGGCTTGGGTGTATAAAATTAACAAATCCCAACCTTTGCTTCTTAGGTTGCTGTATTGAAGATTATTATGAAACTCTGCTAGTTTTAACATCTCCACCCCTTAGAATATCGGTATTGACACTTTCAACTGTATTAAGTCAGGATAAGCATGTAAATGTTGGTAGTCCAGTGAAACAAGATAAGGTCTTAGATTTACAGTTGCCCCTAAACTCCAGTTCTCTATGTTGATTATAATGTCTTTAGATGGTGCAAGAAAATTAGGATTAACCTGTACCCCGTACCCCAGATTAAAGAATAGAAAGGCAGTGTTGCTATATTTAATTGTTTCTTTATCGGTAAAGGAAGTATCTATTGTCATATGGTCTCCAGTATAGATTATTTCTCCCGTGGGTTTAACCGTGGCTGATGTGGCTCCTGTGACTTTCGCCTTTAATGTGATATAGGTTGTGGACTTCTCTATTTTAGGTTCTTTACAAGAATTGATAAATCCAAGAACACCCACGGCGATAAGCAGTGCTATTATAATATAGTTTTTTAGCCTATCCATTTAATCTCCCTTGTTTTCTTGAGGAATACCACTGGACTTTTCTTTAGAGCGTATCTTAAATAGCCATGCTGAAGTACCACCGAACACTCCCGAAACAACTACCAATATAGCACTATCTCTATTGAACAGAAACGTACAAACTATTGTAAGTATCCATACAATAAATTGCGCCCACACCATTGTCATCTTTTCTGATTGTTTCATTATATTCTGCCTCCAACAAAAGCCACAATAGCTCCTATAATAGCTCCGGCGCAACCAGCCCAGTATATAGTCGCCTTGACCGAACCTTTTGCGACGTTAACATCTGCTTCAATTTTGGTCACCCTGACACATAACCCCTCTTCTCCTTTTAATATGTCTAGAATATTCCCGACCTTTTCATCCAGTCTCTCTATACTTACTTTCTCTTTCTGCGTCATCTCCCTATCCCCTTTGCCTATTTAGGCTAAAATATTATCCTTTACCACGCAGCGATTGCCGTTCTCTCCCAATAATTTGTTGCAGTGCAAACGTAGATATAGGAAGCATCCCAACATATGTCGCCGACTGAACCCGTATCGGTTTGACTTGCGGGGGTTTTAGCCGTTGCTATATTTAATTTATTTGAGCTGATTGTTAAAATACCGGTAAGCGTTGCATTACCTGACACATCGAACGCCATTAAATTAGTTGTGCCGTTTCTTATATTAAGTGTGTCTGCAAATGCCTGAAACCGCCACTCTTGCACATGCCCAGCGTAATTGTCTGTTAATGCTATAATTGGTGCATGACTATTGCTCTCGCCTTGCACATGAAGCAGATGTAAAGGGGTGTAGTTCGTAGACCCTATTCCAACATTATTCGCTGAAGCGTCGGCGAATATAAGATGGGTATTTGATACACCCTCTATTCTTGTGTCGCTGTCTGCACCTGCTTCGTTTAATACTGTTGCACCATTCACTGTTAGACCTGTTGCGGTGATTGAAACAAAACTAGGACTATCCCCACTTGTGTAATATCCGGCTCCTGTTTTTAAATCAGCATAACTTAAAGCACTCACTACACCTGCTGTACCAAATAATACACCAGCCAATGTTCCGAGTTTTAATGGTTGGTTGAACTCAAAATTAGTACCGTCATAATTATCAACAACTGAAGTAGTACAAGTATTAGTTAGCTTGGTTGCGTCCATGAAGTTATTTACACCGACCCTTACATTAGTTGCACCAGCATCGATATTTATTCCACAAGTATCATGAAGGTATGAGGAGTTGCCAACTACTGTAATGTCTGTACCACCTAAAATATTTATTGCTCTTTCTGCCTTTCCAGAAGCACTTGTGAATATATTATTTGCGATTAAAACCCTATTTACCGTTGTGCCTGCGCCGATATAAATATCGTCATATGTGTTACCGTTTTCAAAGAAAGAATTCCCAGATATGGTCAAATCCCTACAAGCATTGGTATATGTAATACTAATACCTCTCTGACTACAATTCTTTATAACATTGCCACAAAATGACCCACCGTAAACCCCGTCTATTTGCAATCCTATTAGAGAAGCAACAATTTCATTATTATTGAAAACAACCGAACCTCCATAAAAATACGCACCTTCAACTGTAGAATAATAAAATGAATTACCGGTAACCTCTACATCGGAATTGTTTGATGAGTACAAGCCAAAGCGATCGTTATAACTTGTATTACCAGAAACTACCCCTCCCCTTTGATAATAAATCTGTATACCGGCGAGAGAGGGGCTGACGTGATTTTTAGTAACATTACCAACAATAACAGTATTATACCCGGCTCCATTGTATCCATAAGAATAAATGCCAGCGTCTCCGTTGGCGTCGGCAGTGCATCCGGATATAATAGTACCATTACACTGTCCTGCGTATATCCCATATCTATCTGATTTGTAAACAGTAACATTAAATATCTTGCAATCGTGGCTATTGTAAAGACTAATACAATCAAATGCCTGGCCCGTGCAATTGGTTCCATCAACATACATATCTTTAATTGTAACGTTATTCTTAGATGTCGCATAAATAAAATGAGCGGGGGTTGCCCACGAAGCCCATACGGCAGGTTTTATAATAGTAGAGCTACCCTCACCATATAACGTAACATTAGAATAAGGTACTAGTATTTGTTTTGTTATTGCGTAAGTTCCGGCTGGGAAAAATACAGCAGCCCCCGTTGCGGGTACCAATCCTAAGGCGGTATCAATATCTGCAGATGTAAAACCAGCGACCTTGATTATCGGGAATAATTGTCCGGCAGTAGGCAAGACATAGCCAACTGCAATATCAGCAGGAACTATTAAGCTACTACTCACTATCCCGGTAGTTACCGCATTGTGTAATATTCCTGCTGTAGTATATTTCGGTAGTGTCAATACTCCTGTATCGCCCAACTTCATTAATGCTTGTGACGCTACATTGTACCACCTGAATTCGGCGGTAGCACTTCCTAGAAAGAATAGGAAATCACCATGACCGCCGTCTGCACCTTCTTCTGCATAATCCGCACCATAAATTGTGTAGTACGCACCAGTGTTGTAATTACTTCCACCCCATATCTCAAAGGCGGCGTCATCTGATGTTTGACCTAATATACATCCGTTCCATGCCGAGTTTTTATAGAAATGTACACTCTCTGGATTTGGTGCGGGTTTATAATTTACATAAAAACTACCACAGTTTAAAACAGTTGCAGTGATATCGAAAAGACCTAAGTCAACATCCGCCACAGCCCCTGTATAAGTTACATAAGAACCAGCAGGTTGTTTATTATTAAATGTAGACCAATCCGCAGCGCTTAATATTCCCAACTGTGAAGCACTCGCCACTTGCAATTCTGATATATCTACAGAGATAACAGCCTTTCCACCAGTGGAAGCGACATCAAGACCTGTAGTGAAGTTTAAAGCAGAAGGATTGGCTATTCTTACAGTACCATCTTCCTCCGCATTTAATACAACAGCACCAGCAGGGATATTGGGTGCATTATGTTTAGTTCCAGTGTGGGTGTGTCCAGTTTGACTATCGAACTTACCCCTTACATACAGATTATAGTCATTTATAACATCTTGTATCACTGAATGACTTTGCTGTAAATAGGTGTTTAAGTCAGTAAAATCCGCAAACTTTCTTACCTGTGGGAGATTTTTAGTTGCACTCATTATTTGCCCTTTGTGTATTTTCTAATTATTTCTTCTCTTCTTTTCTGTATGTTTTCTTTAGAGAACTTCTCGGCATTTACACCTTGTTTCTCTTTTAGTCTTTCTGCTGGAGATTTATCCTTATATGTTTGTATACCAAAACCCAATGCACTTGCTACAGCAAGAGGTAGTAGTTTGGGGTCTTCGTCATACAACTCTTTTAAATCCTGTGTTATCATTGGAACCATTCTCATTGCTACTTCCCTTGGAACATTCAAATCTTCTCCAAATGATGTTTTACCCCTAAGCAATGCTGTAACAAAAGATGCTATTGGTGCTTCCTTATATTCTATATTCTTAGCCAATATATCTAGTCTGGTTTGTGGTTTATATCCTTCTCCTAATGTATATTCCTTACCTGTTTGAGAATTAACTGTCTTACCTGTTGCTAATTGTGCCGCCGCTCTTATATACTGTTGAAATCCACCAAGAATATCAACCCTAGTGTTTCCTATCTTTATCTTCCCAAAATCAGCACTCCTTGGGTCAACGGTAACATCTGCACCACCAGCCTTGGCAAGTGCATTTACTGTAGTGGCTGTAGCTGCTAATGCAAATAAAGATTTCAATGCTTCTTTCCTAACAAAAGGGTCTGCCTTAACATAATACACTGGGTTAAGAAGCGTCATACGAGATGACATAAGTCTTGGAGAGAAAAAGAAGGAATTAAGAGCCTTTGCCGCACCCTGAGAACCCTCTATTGACTTAAACAAGTTACCCCTACCAGTTCCAGCATTAATAAAATGTGCTATTTCTTTGGTTAGTTCCATATTTTCTAATGGTTTTAGTCCAGCCTTTTCTGCATTGCTTACAAGGCTATTAAACGTGTCTACCCTTAGTTTATTAAGAAATGATGTATACGCCCTACCCGAAGCCTTTATGCCTCTTCCAAAAACTGGTATTTTCTCCGCCAGTTGTGATGCAAACTTCTCTTCTCTAGCTACAGATGATGTTAAAAGATTTGTTAAACTAAGCCCACTTTCTTTCATAAGTTCATAGTTTGCACTCTTAACAATACTATCATTTACCGCATCAAATGCTTTGTCGCTCCCAAAAGATTTAACCATTGGTTTCAAGGAAGTCCAGAACTCTTTTCTTGACGACATAAATAATCCCTGTCTAAATGGTGCAGATAAGTCAAAAGACGACATTATCGCTCTAGGAACATTGGCAATCTCATAACCCAGTTCTTTAGCTTTAGTCCAAAAGGGTCTTGATTCCAACATAGCATTTACCACTTCTTTAGGAAACACTCTTTCTAGTAATTCTAACTCGTGGGGTCTGGGAAGAGAACCACCCCTTTCACCCATAATTCTTTCGATACCATTTAACGCATTAACTTTCTCAAAACCAGCCAACTTCGGACTTTCATCTACCAACTGTACTATCCTGTTAAGTTCATTTTGTGAAAACTTCTTAACAACAGATTCAAATTCTACCTTATCTATTTCTCCGCCAAGTTGGGATTTCATTGCTTTAACCTTATCTAAACCCGGCACATCTTTACCAACAGCCATTGCCTTACCAAGTCGTTCCTTTCTTACTTGACTATAAATAGTTTCTTGTTTTTTCATTAGTGGCTTAACATCTTTAAAAACATCTGTTATCTTGGTGAATAGTGTTTGGTCTGCCCCTGGTTTTGGCATACTATTGTAATCTATTGCTTTCTTTACAACGTCAAATCCTTCGTCTACCGTTTTCTGTGTACCGTGGAACTCTGATATTAAAGATGGTGCCTTCTCCGTGGCTGTACTCGCAACTTCTTTAGCGACACCTTTTTCCACTAAACCAACACCCTCTTTAATCATTGTCTTGGCTAAAGTAGAAGAACCCTTAACCATTTTTATCATCTTTCCAAGTGGTAGTAGGTTTAAATCGCCGCCAAAATCTGCAAGAGTTTTTAACATAGCACTACCATATATTGCAGCATTACCATAGGTGGGTTTATTGGGGTTCCCGAACTTATCAGACAACACATCTCCTACTCTCTTATTTTCTTTTATAGCTACAGACATAGCTTCTGATAGTGTTCTCGCTATATATTTTTCTGTCGGGTCTGTAGATTTGGTGGAATAATCAATAAGAGCCGCTGGTATATTAGAACCCAAATCCAATATCTTACCCGCACCTTTTAAACTAGCAGAAGGAGTAACAACCCAAGAGTTCTTGGCTAAATCCGCAGCAGACTTACCAGACGCTTCTAACTGGTCTATGTATTTCTGATTAGGATTTTCTACCGGTTCTTGTTTTGTAGCAATAGGTATTAGTTTGCTGAAATCTATTTTACCCTTTACCTGACTAGTGGGTAGTTTAGAGAAATCTATAGGCATTTTATCCCCTTATTATTTTAAAAGTGATTCCCAATCATACTTGTCACCATATATTTTCTTTAATTCTGATATTATGGCGTTTTTATCCACGCCTTGCTGTAATGCTTGTTTGGCACCCATTAAATCAGTATCAAATTCCGCACTCTTATTGGTTATATCTCTAATAGGACTTCCCTGTTTTAATCCTTGTCTATCGGACTTAATCATATTGCCCTGTCTTTCAGATAGCCACTTATAGTCCGACAGCGTAGTAATCATATTCTTTATTTCAGATTCTAGGGTATCTTTCATTTCGGCAGGTATTGTTCCATTTTGTATACCCTGATTTATTTGTACAACCTTTTCATTGTACCATTTAGACTTGTCTGTACCTTGTTCTAAAATCTTATCAGAACTACCAAGCGAACTAAGTTCCTTTTTGGCATTAGACAGTACAGGGAAAGCAGACCACATTTCAGTTTCTCTTTTGTTTATATCATCTCTAAGTGCGTTTTTAGCAGCCAAAATCTGTTCTGGTGTGGAATACTTAGGTGCATATTCCTTGGGCTTTTTCACATAAGCGGCAACACCAAGTTCTCTGGAATAAGTGGGTATGGCTGTGTCTACCAGTTGTTCTTGTGTGACCTTACCAGAATCCACATCTTTTTGCATTATCGGTGTGTATTCGTCTAATTGGAATTTCTGTAATTCCTGTTGTGCTAAACCCATTCTTTCTTGCTGTTGTTTCACTTGTGCCAATTCCTTATTCCTCTGGTCGTTATATGTCTGACCAAATGCTTGAAGGAACATAGCTATACCGCTTAATGCTGGACTGCCACTATCTGTCGTGTTCGCTGGATTAAAAGCCATAGTTTATCTCCTTACATGAAACTGGGGTAGCCAGTTTGAGGGTTGACGCTCGGTTGTGAATAATTATTGTTTGACTGTTTTCCACCACCACCAAATATTGTACTTGCTAATCCACCACCTAACGGACCGCCTAATATAGTTCCAATACCACCACCTATCATACCCCAAAGGGTGTTAGATGCCTGTTGGTTAGCTACTTGCTGTTGAGCGTTCCACTGGTCTTCTTGTAGTTTACGGCTCCAAGTGCGTTGAATCTCGTTCTGTTGTGCCTGAAAAGGAAGTTGACCTTGTATTGTAGCACCACTATATGGACTAATCCCACCATAAGTGTTGGCTTCGTTATATTTTGCTTGGTCTTGTAAATTGGCTTGGTCTAATCCCATTTGAGATAAGTTCTTAGCCGCCGTTACATCATACTGTTGAGAGAACTGACTAATATCTTGGGGAGTAGAATATGACTTCCTGCGAGATACAACACCGCTACGTTGTATATCTTCAATCCCCTTGGTTCTATATAGGTCGTAATAATTTTGTGATGCTTTTATTGCGGCTTCTGATTCTACACTCATGCTTCCTCCGTTAGATAGTTCTCTCGAATATTTGATAAACCGTAACTAATTTATAAATTGCTAAATCGCAGGGGTCATCACAATAGAACTTAAACCTACCGTCCCTTCCCTTAACGAATCCCGTGAAAAGAAATCTCTTTTCTCCGTCTCCCTCAGTCAAATCCACACTTCCTATTGTGGTGAAAGTGCCAGAGTTGTTCATGTCGTATTGTACGTCCAAGGTTCCAACAGACGACTGCGGTTCAAAGAAAGAAATCATTTCTATAAACCACTTATCCTGACCTTTATGTACCATACCAAATCTTCCAGTGACCCAATAAGAAACAATATCGTCTTGCCAATCAATATAGTCAAACTTAACACCAGTGAACAATCTAAAAATACGTCCATCTATAGCACTCCCGAACCAAGGTTCTTGGTTAAATAGAGTTGCACAACCTACGGGATAATCCTTCACTCCCTGAAATTGCCACATCTTATCTATGCAGATACCAGTGTTATTGTATTCCTCGGAGGCGGTTTGACCAAACATAAAATATCTGTTGTTATCCACAATACTTGCCATTTGAGTTGATGGAATTGTTGAAGCCGTACTGGTTACCCAATTAACCGTGACTGAATCAATATATGGTATTTCATTGTACATTGTGGTGTTAAATTCCGCTTTCCACTGAATCCAACCATTACCAATAGGTTCTGGCACTCTTTGTCCTGCTGTTACTATATTCCAAGTGGCTGTAGTTAGTCCACCCTCTGTAGTGGCAGACCTAGTATAGAAGTTAATAGTTTGGTTGGATAGTACAGTAGATGTGTCAAATGTTCCCCATTGGGCTATTGAACCACCAGTGTTATTAGTTTGAGATATAAATGTTCCCCCAATGTAAAGACTAGAAGTGTTGGATATATTTTCAGCAATAAGATATCTAAGCCCTATTTTAATATATCTTTTTAAGGTCGGGGCAGTAAATGGAGTAGAAATACTACCTATATTGAAACTATAATTACCAGTGGTTGTGGTTGTTCCAATATAGACATCTGCGTCCCAACTTGTACCATCTGCACTTGTTGACGCATATATCTTTAGGGTTGTTTGTGCGGGTAGAAAAGAAGAGTTTATTGTTAGGTTGCCAAATGTTGTTGGTATTGCACCATAATCTATCGTGTCTGTATACATTGTAAAGTATGTAGATGTAACAGTGGAGTTGCAGGACGCCGTATTCAATGTATATATGTACAACCTGTTTTCTCCGAAAGTAGCTGTAGCTTTAAACACCCTTATATACCTTGCTGAAAACCCAGTTGCATCTGAATAAATATGTATGCCGTTAGTTGACATTGTTTTAAATGTAGTCCAATTTGTATTATCTGTAGAATATTGCAACAACACATCTTCTGTATATCCACTTATATTGGTAATTAGGGAAAAACTTAATCTCGCATACTTTATAGTTTTATTTGAAGATAAGTCCACCACTACATATTTTTCTGTTGCCGTGAATCCGCCAGATACCCAAGACGTAGAATCGTTACCATCTGTTATATTAGTAATATTAGTGGTACTGGCATTAGTTGTTGGTGTCAATCCAGCCGCTAAATCTGTTAATATTGTACTGTTTTTTAGTTGTAATATACCAGAGTAAGTTCCAGTGTATTCAAATTGATTACTACCAATAGTTCCTGCGGCGAAATCCTCTTGTATACTCTGATTCCAATTAAGATAATTAACCAATCCCTGTTGGAAGGTCTGGTATTTCTCTTTAATAGGGTCTGATATACGAACAGGAGAAAAACTCTCGTCCATACGATACAGTCCATTAGACCCAGCAAATAATATATTACCGTCTTTAATCTGCACTGAACGACCTAATGTACAACCAATCCCTAATTCTCTAGGCATCCAGTCAAAGTTATTATATTGGTCACCAGTGAGAACATAGAATATCCTATTAAGGAATATTACAGTACGTTCACCGTAAGGAAAACCCCTAGTTATATAATCTCCCGTATCAAGAGCCAAATCTTTATTGTAAGAAGCAGATGTACTAAACCACCCAGCTTCACTTGTCAACTTACTTTCATCTGTATATGACACTGTGGCTAAATTACCACCACTATAACCCGCCATTAAGGTTGCTCCTTGGTGGTTCCATATATGTCTAGCCTTTGGAATATAAAAAGCAGCATCAGCCGCTCCATTATAAACTATGGTTTTCTCGGCATCTGTGTAAGCCATAACCCAATTAAAACCATTAGTGAAATAGCAATCGCCATCATAAGTGCAAAATTCGTGGTCATAATCAGGATTAAACCCACTAGCCACTGCACTGAAAGTTACACCGTCTGTAGAAGCCCAAACAGTTTCGCCATCTGCAATCATTAACTTCCTTGAACCATCTGTCTGGAAATATTCTGCGGCGGTTTTTACGGGCTTTAATGCTCTTATATCGTCTGTATAAATAGTACAAGCACCAAAATCTCTATTGGAGTTAAGACCGACTATTGTTATTGCGGTGTTATCGGCAGGTACAGCCATTGCCACTGTGACATAAGTCCAAGTGGAAGCTATAATAGGTTCTGTAATAAGCATATCTTCTTCTAATCCAACAGCATCACTTAATTGTATGCTAAGGTCGCCAGAAAGAAGGTCTATGGTACTGTACACCCAAAGTCCAATTCTCTTGAACTCGGATAGGTTTAATGCGGTTATATCTGAATGGGAAATAAGTCCTGTAGTGAACCCTGCCGCTATTACATTCTTTGAAGAATAAGTGCCTTGCTTTACAAAACCAGAAGTGTTATCGGCGGTGCTTGTCACATTACTAGAAGCGGTCCACGCTGTTTCACACATCTCCACTGGAAAGAAAGATGTACTAAAACTCTCTATATGGTCTATATAAACAGTGTTTGCACCAATATCCGTCACAACATTCAATCCTACCCAGATAATGGCATCTCTACTTGCGGTAGAACCAGCATATGACAAATTAATATAATACCAAGTATTAGCATCTATTGCTGGTATATCAATGTTCTCAACAGTGGTGGCATGGTCTACATTCTCTCCCAACACAAACTCGTATTGTCCTGCTGTTAATGCTGTGGTAGATTTAAAATAGAACCCAATAGAAGAATGGGTGGATAGGTTCATCGCAGATACTACACTATAAGCCGCAATTCCAGTGGTGAAGTTCACCCCAATAACCAACTTACTTGCGTTAGTACCAATAACGGTGGTAGTGCTGTCGGCGGTTGCTGTCACTTCCGCATTGGGAGTCCAAGCACTTTCACAACTATCAACTAATAGTTTAGAACCAATTTGACCAGTTTTAACAAACCCCGGAAGTTTCTTTATAACCCCGTAAACCTCGTCTGTTAGAACGTTCTGGTTGTCTGGTGATTCCGATTCTGTTAAATATAAAGGAGGAGTGGAGGTGACCATCCCCTTGAATGACGCATGGATAATTGGCTGTGCTTCTATCATTTTATAACTCCGTTGTTTATCTATTTCTATTATAAATCATTGGAATAAGTTGGTCGGAGCGGTCTTCTGGACTCGCCAAATCATACACACACTGTCTTACCATTTCCGCATATTCCTTCTTGTAAGACATTGCTTCTTCAAATTGTTTACCACGGATTAATAGTTTCCAAGAGGCATACAATAAGGGTGCTTCATCATATTCTTCCATTATACTTTCACTGCTAAACGGTGTATCGGTTGTCGCAGACATATCCACTGGTCTTTTTAAAGCATAAACATAAAAAGAACTATCTGCTGTCACTACTGTGGAACTAGGTGCAGGTACTAACCCCAAATACTTCATAGCTCTAGGATAGTAAGTAGTGGGGGTATCACTATCCATATCTCTCCACCCGTTCTGTTTTAAATCCAGCATTTGAATACTAGAAGGCTCTAATCTTTTTCCATCATAAACAACACCACCCTCGCCGTCTATCTGTAGAAAGGTGGCATCTGTGGAAAGGTCGTATTCCTGTTGGTCTGCAACTAGGGTGTAAGTCAACTTAGTTTTTAATGCTCTAGTTCTACGAATGAAATCTTTAGCACCGTTGTTTAATATTCCAGTGCGGTAGGTACTGTTCCCATATACACCAGTTTCACCTGTAGAAAGACGAAGGTTACCCTCTAAACTAGTTAAAAGGTTTTCTAATGTAAAATATTGAGCCATTTTATCTCCGTGTTATTTCGCATCCAAACATTTGGAGCAAACTAAAATTCCCCTCTGTGATACAAGGTAGTTAGCTGGGGTACTGATTGAGCAAATTCCGCATTCTTTCGGACCCTTGTCATTCATATACCCCGGCTTTGTATTAGGTTTCTCTATATTCTTTTCAACATATGTTCTCTGTTGACGTTTTTTAAATTCCATTATTTACCTTTTGTTTTATTGTGGCACTTTTCGCACAATGTTATTCCGTTGTTAATATCCCAAAGCGGGGTATATAGCATTGCGGCATCGTATATACCAAGATATGGGAAATAGTATGTCGCTTCTTTCAGTAAAATACTAAACATTTTCTTGTGATGTGCTTCCAGATATAACCCTCCCCTCTGTCCACAGGTTTGACAGGTAAATTCATCCCGCACAAAAACAGAGGTTCTCCATTCTTTATATCTTAAAGAATGTCTTATCTTTGTAGATTCTTTTGTTTTACCCCCTTGCCAGTTTGGAGATTTTTCTCCAGAAGGCATGCCATATTCTGCTACTCTTTTTTGGGCACTTTGTTTCATTTTTTCTATGGTTTCTGGGGTATTTTTTCTACCCAAAAGTTTTAATCTAATCTTTTCTACTGCTTCCTTGCTGGGTTTCCCGTTCCCATTATTTCTACGAGTTCGCCACGCTTTTTTATGAAGTTCCAGTGGCATTTTTTTACCTAGGTTCCACGGAATATGACCTTTTTCCCACTGGCAAGCAGGGATTTGACCTTTGTGACTTTCACTTAATTTTTTTCTGTGCTCATCCGAAAACTTTTTTCCAAGCCACAATCTTTTGTTGCTTTTTTTCATTTTAAGTTTAGTCTGCTCAGAACACTTTCTCCCCGTCATAGATAAACTAAGTTTTTTACGAGTTTCAAGAGAAACCGTATGACCTGATTTTCTTCCAATCACCTGAGAGAATCATCCGACCACACCCACTCGAAGTCGAGAGAAGCCTGTATAACATCAGTATTTGCTATACCAACAGTCGTGCAAACTAAATCACCATACGGGCTTCCTAATGCAGACCCACTCTGTAAACTAGGGAACTGTTGTGAATGTTTTATAAATCTTATGTTGTCAATATACAACACAGCCGCTCCAAAATCTCTGTTAGCCCATAAACCATGAGAAGAAATAACATCTCTGGCTGTGGTGGCTCCAGTGAAATAGAGTTTAACGAAATACCACTTATCAGCTTCCATTGCAAAGGGTATATTAAGAGTTTCGTCAGGAGATGCAAGGACTGTTGATTCGTCAGTACAGAAAGCCAAGTCGCTGGGCTGTAATGCTACCGAGGAACGAATATAGAAACTCACTCCTTCCCACTCGTCGCCACTATCTGTTGCTCCAGTGATATATGCAATCTTGCCTGTAGAGAAACCAGCAGCAAGTGTGAGTTTTTGTGAAGTAGGTGTGGCATCTGTCGTATCAGGTACAACTATAGTGGTTTCATCTGCCGCTGTCACGTTAGTAGTAGCAGTCCATGTAGTCGCACAATTATCCCACATTTCAGAAGTGGGACTCTTTAGACCCTGTTTCCATTTATAGGTTTCTCCAATATTGAGAGTTGGGGATATAACACTACAAACAGGAAGGTCTGTTGCAAAGTCTAGTTCCCAAGATAAACCAGTGCAAGTGCCATCAACCTTTGTATATATGCTGTGGAGTTTTATTCCTAGCGGATAGGGTGTTTCGGTAAATGCTGTTGAAAGGTCTATGATAACTTGGTCAGCCCAGTTATCGGTTGCTGCGGATGTTGCATATACATCAAGATGATTAAGACCGTGCCTTATCCATC